>Ga0194122_10005786_pt1 | contig 11453 bp, 5 predicted proteins | sample TA2MahCa10mmetaG_FD_155487 | JGI IMG/M metagenome (GOLD analysis project Ga0194122, IMG submission 155487) | Freshwater microbial communities from Lake Tanganyika, Tanzania - TA2015021 Mahale Deep Cast 10m | ecosystem: Environmental > Aquatic > Freshwater > Lake | place: Tanzania: Lake...
CCTTCCATAGCAGGACTTGCACCTGCAAGACTAATGCACCTTATCTTGGCGCACACACAGTTTAAGAGACAGACCCGCTTTGCAACAATAATCCTTAACGTTGCATTGTTTTCTATACTTTTTGGTTTTGACTCTATGGTAAGGATATGGACACTATGCTTAGCATAGGTAGTATGAATGGAATGGATAGTGTTTAGAATGTTATCCATAGATATGTTTCTTTGCTGCATTCTATCTACAACCATTTTTAATCGCTATCAAACAGCTCGTATAGAAGATGTCCATATAGAGAATCTCATTAAGTGCTAGTATTTTACCTACTATTTCAGATTGGTTTCTTGTACAAGCAACCTGTAATGCTACCTTATAATCGCCACAGTTGGGATAATCATACCGGACTGGTTGTCCATCTTTAATATGTTTTAATTGTGCTAGGATTGCTTTAGCATGCTCTATGTTATCATCTTGACATGCAATGATCAATTTGACCAGCTCATTTTGTTCCGCAGTTCTAGGAAGTTGGTATATTGGCATGGAATCGTCTCTCTTGTTAGAGGGTAACATCTCCATCTTTTTATTGCTATTACACGATGTGGCAACAAAAAATAACAGCAAAGTACTGCATGTATGTAATCGTAAGGATACTGAGAATCTATGATTTAGAAAAATAAAAAAAAACATACAGTTCATATTATATGCAAATACAACCACCAGAAATATGGGTATACCTCTCCCACTTATCTAGAAGTTTAATAAAATCTTCTGATAAAGGAGCTACAAAAGAAATAAATTGCTGGGTGGCTGGATGTTTAAAACCCAATGAAATGGCATGCAATGCTTGATGAGGCATTATCTTAAAACAATTCTCCACAAAAGCTCTATACGAAGCGGATGGTTGCCCTACTACGATTCTCTGACCTCCATAAATGGGATCTCCAAAGAGGGGATGGCCTATTTGTTGCATATGTATGCGTATTTGATGGGTTCGTCCCGTTTCTAGCGTACAAGCGATCAAAGTAACATAGGTTAATCGCTTAAGGACTTGATAATGGGTAATAGCTCTCTTTCCTTGTTGAGTATCAGCATCCAATCTCTGATTTTTTTGATGATACATACGCTTAGAAACTTTGCAATCTATGGTTCCAGATGGTTCTTTCAGGTCACCCCAAACTAAGGCATAATAGATTCTCTCTATGGTATGTTCATAGAATTGACGTTCTAAACAGACCAAACTTTGTTGGGTCTTTGCCACAACCAACAAACCTGAGGTATTTTTATCAATCCTGTGTACCAATCCTGGTCTAGTAACTACGTTATTTTTTAAAGGAAATCCCTTATAATGATAAGCCAATCCATGGGCTACTGTACCAGCCTTATGGCTGTCATCAGGGTGCACAGCCATCTGAGAGGATTTATTGATGACCAATATGTGCGCATCTTCATAGACTTTGTGTAAAGGTATAGGCTCTGGAATGAACGCATCATGTTCTATATTAGGGAGGTGGGCTTCTACTTCATCTTGAGGTTGAACTATATAGGCACATTTTATGTTTTTTTTATTTACCCACACCAATCCTTCTAGAATGGCTTTCTGAATCATAGAACGATGGGTATCTAAAACATCTGCTAAAAATTTATCTACACGTATCTTGCAAAAATGTGAGGGAACAATAATAATATGCTTTTTATATGACACATTCAAAAAGGCTAATAGACCTATTGCGGAACTCTACTTTTGCTGGTAATTTGGCGTCAATGGCACTACATTACTCACCTACAGGTGTAGGCTGCAGTGTTCCGGCCCGTGTTTCCTACAAATTACTGACCATATATGGTAGAAGTAGTCTACAAAAGGGGCTATGCCCCAGCTACTTACGCAACAGGTCTAATCTTAAAAATACTTAGGCTGAATCCATGCGCCTATCAATAGCGCATTTTTAAATAATTTTCGCTTGCTGAAGCTGTTACAAGACTTAGATAAACGCCTACATGTAAGCTGCTCTGGGATAGAAAAATCGCAAACTACTGCAGTATATGCTTGGATGTCCCATTGTGGTTTCCCGAATGGGGACTTCGGTTTTAGTACCGGAGCAACGCAAAAGTCAGCCATATTAACCACCTGCTACAACAGATTTTTCTTGCATCAAGATATCATATTCTTTTTTAGAACTCACAATTAATTTTTCATATTTGCGCATACCTGTTCCAGCAGGAATTAAATGACCAACAATAATATTTTCTTTCAACCCTTTCAATTTATCATACTTAGCACTGATGGCAGAATCACTCAATACTTTAGAAGTTTCTTGGAAAGAAGCTGCAGATAAGAAGCTTTCTGTAGCCAAAGATGCCTGCGTAATACCTTGTAATTTTGGTTGCGCAATCGCCAACTCCACAGCTCTTGCTTGGAAAATTTGTAAGCCCTGCTTTTTCAGTTTCTCATTTTCTTTCAGCAATCTATGTGTAGCAACCAACTGACCTTTATGAAATAGAGCAGAGTCTCCAACCTCTAAAACAACAGATTTATCACGCATCTTATCATTTTCTTCAAAAAAATCAACTTTATCGATAATTTGACCATGCAACAAACTGGTATCACCAGGATCAATGATTTCTACTTTACGCATCATCTGCTTAATGATGATTTCAATATGCTTGTTATTGATTTTTTCACCTTGCAAGCGATATACACTCTGTAATTCATTCATAATATATTCTTGAGCAACCAACGGACCACGCGTAGACAACAAATCTATAGCAGCTATTGCTCCATCTGTCAACAACTCCCCTACCTTAACATAATCATTATCTTGAACTAAGATATGTTTAGAGAGTGGAATCATATATTTAACCTGCATACCCTCCTTAGATTCAATGAAAATTTCTCTATTGCCTCTTTTGATGCCACCATAAGAAACTACTCCACTCAATTCACTAATCATAGCAGTATTAGCCGGTCTCCTTGCCTCAAAGAGCTCTACTAAACGTGGCAAACCACCTGTAATATCTCTAGATTGATTGATGATACGAGGAACTTTAGCCAATACTTCTCCTTTTTGTACCCTATTACCTGGCTCTACTACAATCTGCGCCTTAATAGGTAACGTATAAGAGGCGATAGATACATCTGAATCGTCAGACAAAATAATGCTAGGATGTTTTGACTTATCTTTAGACTCAATCATAACTTTGGCTTTATGCCCAGTTTGTTCATCAAATTCTTCTTGATAGGTAATCCCTTCTTCGAAATCTAAAAAACTGACAATACCCGTTTGGGTAGCTAATAAAACCACGTTATATGGATCCCAATGATATAATTCTTGGTCATACATTACTTGCTCTTCATGCTTCACCTTAAGATGTGCCCCATATGGTACATGTGTACTCATGAGGATTTTTTTTGTAACAGCATCCAAAAGTTGAAGCTCAGCTGAACGACTCATAACTACTTCAACCTTTTCCCCACTCTGAGTCATATAACTAGTAACAATCAAGTCATCAAAATGGATGATACCAGAATATTTCGATTTAACTTTTGAATCCACTACAATATTAGAAGCAATACCTCCAACATGGAAGGTTCTCATGGTAAGCTGTGTTCCAGGTTGTCCGATAGATTGGGCGGCTATGACGCCAACTGCTTCTCCTACAGAAACTGTACTGCCAGTAGCTAAATTTCTCCCATAACATTTGACACAAACACCTTGAGATAAATCGCAAGTTAATACAGATCTAATGAATACTTCTTCTAATCCAGCTGTCTCAATCATGATGGAGGACTCTTCACTTATTTCCTGATCCCGCTGAATCAATAAGGCTCCTGTTTTAGGATGGAAAACATCTTCTACAACAACACGTCCCACAATACGCTCTGCAAGCGATTCTACCACTTTATTTTCAATCTTTACAGCACGTACTACAATACCCTTTAGAGAACCACAATCCTCTGTGACAACAATTAAATCTTGCGCTACATCTACCAAGCGTCTTGTTAAATATCCCGCGTCGGCTGTTTTTAATGCAGTATCTGCCAACCCTTTTCTGGCACCATGGGTAGCAATAAAATATTCAATCACATTCAATCCCTCTTGGAAATTAGAGATGATTGGGTTTTCAATAATTTCACCTACAGCACCTTGGGTACTTTTTTGAGGTCTTGCAATAAGTCCTTTCATCCCACCCAACTGACGCACTTGTTCTCTAGAACCTCTAGCACCAGAGATCATCATCATATAGACAGAATTGAAGGCATCTTGATCTTGCTCCAGTTGTTCCATCAACTGATTGGTAATCCGTGTATTGGTTCTGGTCCAAACGTCAATAACTTGATTGTATCGCTCATTATCAGTTATTAACCCCAACATGTAATTATTCCAAATGGACTCAACCTCTTCGGTTGCTTGGGCGATAAGCTGGCTTTTTTGTTCTGGTATCTTTACATCACTCAAACCAATGGTCATTCCAGCCTTAAAGGCAGTTTCAAAACCAAGATTTTTTACATTATCTAAAAACTCTACAGTAATTACTGTACCAAATTTTTTATATAAATCAGCTACAATAGTCTGTATTTTCCTAACATTGAGCTCTTCATTGATAAAATCCATACCGTTTGGACAATACTCATTAAAGACCACTCTACCAGCGGTGGTTTCTATGCGTTCATGAACAATAGTTCCGTCTGAGGCAACCTTTGGAACGCGCAATTTGATATAGGCATTCAAAGAAATCTTATGATGTGCCAATGCAATCAATACCTCTTGTTGAGCATAAAAAACCATGCCATCTCCTAATACAGGCTCTTCTAGCGTACTACGTTTACCTTTGGTCAAATAATGCAACCCTAAAATCATATCTCGAGAGGGAACAGTAATGGGTACACCATTGGAAGGGTTTAACACATTATAAGAAGACAACATCAACAAAGAGGCTTCTGCAATGGCTTCTTGACCAAGAGGTACGTGGACAGCCATTTGGTCTCCATCAAAATCGGCATTAAAAGCTGTACATACTAGGGGTGAAAGTTGTATGGCCTTACCTTCTATCAATTTAGGTTGAAAGGCTTGAATACCCAATCGATGCAAGGTTGGTGCACGGTTCAATAAGACAGGATGGCCTTTAAGAACGTTTTCCAACACATCCCAAATAACAGCGTCTTTGTCTTCAATCATTTTTTTAGCTGCTTTTACTGTCTCTGCAGCTCCACGTTCAATAAGTCTACGAATGATAAACGGCATGAATAACTCAACAGCCATCTCTTTAGGCAGTCCGCATTCATGCAACAACAACTCAGGACCTACAACAATAACAGATCTTCCAGAATAATCGACTCGTTTACCAAGTAAATTTTGCCTAAAACGACCTTGCTTACCTTTCAACATGTCTGAAAGAGACTTTAAAGGTCGAACCCCTTCGGCAGCTACAGCATTCACTTTGCGTGAATTATCAAAAAGGGAATCTACTGCTTCTTGCAGCATACGCATTTCGTTTCGTATGATAATCTGAGGTGCTTTGATATCTATCATACGTTTGAGCCGATTGTTTCTAATGATAACGCGTCTATATAGATCATTCAAATCAGAAGAAGCAAACTTACCACCACCTAAAGCAAAAAGTGGACGCAAATCTGGTGGAATAACAGGCAATATACGCATAACCATCCATTCTGGACGATTCTCTACTTTTTTATTAGGATCTCTAAATCCTTCTATGATTTTTAATCTTTTCACAATCTCTAACCGACGCTGTTGCGATCCATCAGTTAGCAATTGCCCTCTTAATTCAACAGAAAGTTTATCTAAATCGATATTTTTTAATATGAGTTCAATAGCTTCTGAACCTATTTTAGCTATAAATTTATTAGGATCTGAATCACTCAACAATTGATTCTCGGGAGGCAACTGATCTAGAATATCTAAATACTCTTCTTCAGACAACAAATCCATAGCACGTATACCATCTGCTTCTTTTAGTCCTGGCTGGATGATTATATAACGCTCATAATAAATGATCTGCTCTACCTTCTTAGTAGACATACTAAGTAGGTAACTAATTTTGCTGGGCAATGCCCTAAAGTACCAGATATGGGTAACTGGAACAACCAATTCAATATGCCCAACTCGTTCTCGTCTTTTCTTTTTTTCTGTAATTTCTACACCACATTTATCACAAATGATGCTTTTGTATCGAATGCCTTTATACTTCCCACAGTGACATTCCCAGTCTTTTACAGAACCAAATATGCGTTCACAAAATAACCCTTTACTTTCAGGTTTATGTGTCCTATAGTTAATCGTTTCTGGAATGGTTACCTCCCCATATGAACGTGATAAAATCACCTCTGGAGAAGATAAACTTGCCACAATACCAGAAAAATCGGTTGACGGTATTTTATTTTTTTTATCTTTTGTGAAAGCCATACTATAAAAAACTTGTTGCAGAATATTTAGAACTGATTAAGGATGACATATCTTTTACAAAAGTGTAATTTCAAGTCCAAGTCCTCTTAATTCATGAATCAACACATTAAATGATTCAGATAGATTGGGTTTAGGAATATTTTCACCTTTAACAATTGCCTCATACGCTTTAGATCTACCTACTACATCATCTGATTTGGTATTAAGCATTTCTTGTAGCGTATATGCAGCACCATATGCTTCTAATGCCCAAACCTCCATTTCACCTACTCTTTGCCCACCAAATTGTGCCTTACCTCCTAAAGGTTGTTGAGTAATTAAAGAATAAGGGCCGGTAGAACGAGCGTGCATCTTATCATCTACTAAATGAGCTAATTTGAGTAGGTAAACAACACCTACTGTAACTTTTTGATCGAATCGAATGCCTGTAAGACCGTCATAGACCGTTGCTTTACCAAAAGCAGGCAATTTTGCTTTTTCTAATTCAGTATAAACCTGATCCAAAGGCATACCTTCAAAAATAGGGTTGATATACCGTTTGTCTAATACAGCTCCTGCCCATCCTAAAACGGTCTCATACAATTGACCTAGGTTCATACGAGAAGGCAACCCCAAAGGACTTAATACAACATCTACAGGTGAGCCATCTTCTAAAAATGGCATATCTTCTTGAGGTACAATTTTACAGACAATCCCTTTATTACCATGTCGCCCAGACATTTTATCGCCAACCTTAAGTTTTCGTTTTTCAGCAATGTACACCCTAGCTACTTTTACTACTCCTTTTGGCAATCTATCTCCGGCCTCTAATGTAAATTTTTTTCTTTTAAAGCCAACAATCGATTCAGTACGCTTTCTATTATAACCTTCTATGATGCGTTGTACAAGTTGATTTTTATGGGGATCATCGGTCCAATTCTGTAATAGAAGATCTCCTATTAAATGGACTTCTTCAGGTACATTATAAAAAGAATCATCATTATAAATATTTTTTTTAGGAAATAATTTCTCAGCGATGAGTGTTTCGGTAAATTGCTTACCTGGAGCAATGATTTCATTGCCAAATTCATGATACACTCCATTTGTAACCAAATCTTGCAAAACTAAGGACAACTTCTTAATGACTATTTCGCGCAATTTAATTAATTGTTGAGCGTGTGCCTTTTTTAGAAGTTCTAACTCTTTTTTAGCTTTTGCTTTACCTTCTTTGCTTTTTTCAGGGCCAGAAAATACTTTGGCATCAATAACTGTGCCTTTTACACCAGGTGGAACTCTTAAAGAGGTATTTTTTACGTCACCAGCTTTGTCACCAAAAATAGCCTTCAATAACTTGGCTTCTGGTGTTACATCTATTTCTCCCTTTGGGGTGATTTTTCCAACCAAAATATCGCCTTCCTTAACTTCCGTTCCTATTTTAACAATTCCATCTATGTCCAACTTACTGAGTGCCTCTTCACTAACGTTTGGGATTTCATTAGTTAACTCCTCTGATCCAAATTTGGTATCTTTCACCTCTAAAACAAATTCTTTGATATGAATAGAGGTAAAAACATCATCACGCACTACCCGCTCAGAGATCACAATACCATCTTCAAAAGTATAGCCTTTCCAAGATAAGAAGGCAACCTTCAGATTTTTACCCAGCGCCAATTCTGATTGCTTGGTAGCATACCCTTCACAAAGTACCTGCCCTTGCTTAACACGCTCCCCTTTATGGACCATAGAAGAAAGATTGATACAAGTATTCCGATTGGTGCCTCTAAATTTATCTAAAGAATAGGTTACAAAAGATGGATCAAAGGCAACCAGTGTTTCCTCTTCTGAACGATCGTAATCAACAATAATTTTTCTACTATCTACATAAGTAACCACGCCACTTCCCTCAGCGACAGGTAATCCTCTAAATTCTTTGGCTACTCTCTCTTCTACTCCTGTACACACAATAGGTACATCTGGTCTAATAAGGGGTACTGCCTGACGTTGCATGTTAGATCCCATCAAGGCACGACTGGCATCGTTATGTTCTAAAAATGGAATCAATGAAGCAGCAACAGAAGCTATTTGACTACTTGCAACATCAATGTAAGAAATTTGGTTGGGTTTGACCAACGGATATTCATCAGCATTACGTACCTTAACACGTTCATCCAATATCTTCCCATCTTGATCTATATGTATATTAGAAGGGGCAAAGTTTTTATCTTCTTCTTCAGAAGCAGTTAAATAATAAACCTCCCCACTAAGATCAATCTTCCCATTTTCGACTTTCCTATAAGGCGTTTCGATAAAGCCCATATTGTTCACACGTGCATACATACAAAGGGAGGAGATCAGACCGATATTCATACCTTCTGGCGTCTCAATGGTACACAAGCGTCCATAATGAGAATAATGAACGTCACGTACTTCAAAACCAGCACGATCCCTAGACAAACCACCTGGTCCTAAAGCAGATACCCGACGCTTATGGGTAATCTCAGAAAGAGGATTCACTTGATCAATAAGCTGAGACAAAGGATTGACCCCAAAAAAAGAACTGATCACAGAAGATAATGTACGAGCACTGATTAAATCTGCTGGCTTCAAAGATTCACTATCTCTAATGTTCATGCGTTCACGAATGGTTCTTGCTAAACGGGATAAACCTAGTCCAAATTGGGTAAAGAGCTGTTCTCCAACAGAACGTACTCTACGATTACTCAAATGATCAATATCATCTACTTCCGCTTTACCATTTGTAACCTTAATCAGGTAATGAACAATTCCAATAATATCGTATTGGGTCAATACACAGGTATCTATTGGTAAGTCTAGATTTAATTTTTTATTTATTCTGTACCTTCCTACATCTCCTAAATCATAGCGCTTGCTGCTAAAAAACAAACCTTCTACGGTTTCACGAGCGGTTTGCTCATCAGGAGGCTCTGAATTACGCAGCTGACGATAGATTTGTACTATCGCCTCCTCAGTATCGTTAACCGTATCCTTAATAAGCGTATTGTATAAAATGGAATAGTCAGCAACATTGGCATCTGACTTATGCAAAACAATAAAGCTGACTCCAGAGGAAAGTATCAACTCTAAGGTGGACTCGTCTAACAATTCATTACGTTCTACGATCACCTCATGCCTAGTAATTGAAAAAATTTCACCAGTTTCTTCATTGACAAAATCTTCTAGCCAATCTTTTAAAACTCTAGCAGCTATTTTTCTACCCAGATGATTTTGCAAAATTTCTTTAGTGGCCTGAACTTCATCTCCCAAGTTAAATAAATTCAAGATGTCTTTATCGCTGCTAAATCCAATGGCACGAAGCATTGTTGTAATAGGAATTTTTTTCTTCCTATCTACATAGACGTACATGATACCATTCACATCTACTACAAATTCAATCCAAACACCTTTAAATGGAACTACTTTTGCAGAATATACATTTGACCCACTAATGTGCTTATTTTCAAAAAAGAAAATACCAGAGGACTTTTGTACCTGAGAAACAATAACACGCTCTACACCACTCAAAACAAAAGAACCTTGATCGGTCATATATGGAATACTACCTAAAAAGACTTCCTGCTCAATGACATCATACTTTCCAGTTTGTTCATTATTTTGTAGTAAGCGCAACTTCGCTTTTAAAGGAACATCATAAGTCAGCCCGCGCTCAATACACTCTTTAGGTGTATATTGAGGCAGCTCTAAACTGTAATTGATAAATTCCAGAATATAGTTTCGCTTAGAATCTTCAATAGGAAAATGCGCCATAAATACTTTATAGAGCCCTTCATTGATTCTATTTTCTGGAGTGACATCTAATTGAAAAAAATCTCTAAAAGACTTCAATTGAATTTCTAACAAATCACTACAATAATTTGTACAGGAATTATCAAGGGGCATACTGCAGTTTTATTTACTAAATTGTTGTTTTTGATTAAAGAAGTGTGCTTGTTATTGTTACACATGCAGCAATCAGAAAAACAAAATTCTTGAATTCATAATCAAAAAACATAAACACTTTAAAAGAAGAAAATGTAGATCACTACATTCATAACTATGGGTTTTTAAGATTATTTTAATTCAACTTCAGCGCCAGCTTCTTCTAACTTTTTCTTAACAGATTCTGCCTCTTCTTTAGAAGCTTTTTCTTTTATTGTAGCTGGAACAGCATCCACAAGATCTTTTGCTTCTTTCAAACCTATGTTATTGATGTCTTTTACTAACTTTACAATTGCAAGCTTAGAAGCGCCTGCTGATTTTAAAATCACATCGAATTCTGATTTTTCTACTACAGCAGCAGCTTCTGAAGCACCTCCTCCAGCCATTACGACAGGAGCAGCTGCAGCTGGCTCAATACCATAGTCGTTTTTTAAAATATCAAATAATTCGTTTGCCTGCTTAATGGTTAGATTAACAAGCTGTTCTGCTAAAACTTTTAAATCGGCCATGTTGTATAAATATTTAAATTTAGATAGATTGATATAATATTATATTTTTAGATTAAGAGGTATCTATGCATGATCATTCAACTGATCATTTGCTCATGATTGTTTTCATTACTCCCATTAAGTTACCCTCTGCTGATTGCATTGAAGCCATAACATTAGAGATTGGAGATTTTAAGAGAGCAACAATATCTGACAAAATTTCTTCCTTAGATTTTAGCTGACTTAAAGCCTCTATATGGCTGCTTCCAATAAATAAGTCACCATAAACAGAAGCTCCTTTTAAAACAGGAATATCTATATTTTCTGTTGCTAAAAATTCTTTTAGGAGCTTTGCAGGAGCATTTGCAGCACTAGATGTGAATAAAACACCAGAAAACCCTTTTAAAACTTTAGAAAAAAAATCTGTATAAGATGTATTTTTTCCTGCCTGCTCCAATGCTTTTTTGATCAAAGTATTCTTTGCAACCTGATATGAGACTTTTTTCTGAAAGGAATTCCTTCTAAATTTATTAATCTGTTCTACAGTGAGGCCCATAGCGTCTATCACGTAGAAACAATCGAAGGTAGAAAACTTTTCTACTAACCCTTCTAT
>Ga0194122_10005793_pt1 | contig 11432 bp, 10 predicted proteins | sample TA2MahCa10mmetaG_FD_155487 | JGI IMG/M metagenome (GOLD analysis project Ga0194122, IMG submission 155487) | Freshwater microbial communities from Lake Tanganyika, Tanzania - TA2015021 Mahale Deep Cast 10m | ecosystem: Environmental > Aquatic > Freshwater > Lake | place: Tanzania: Lake...
GATGTGCCTGTAGAGCTTCGCTCCGCGATGCCCACACTCGCGGCACACCACGAAATCCTGCCCCTCGATTCCGTCTTTCGCCACGGCTCCTCCTCGTCCATCCGAGGAGGAGCTTGACCGGTCCTACGGGCGTCGTCAACCCGTATTTCCGCTCCTTTGTGGGTTGCCCTACAAACTTGAGCGCAGGTTGAACGTCACGACGATGTAGAGGAGCGGGAACACCGGCTGGATGAACGCCTCGACCTCGGCGACCGTCGGGTCGTCGGGAGCGATCTTCGCCTTGACGCCCGTGTAGGCGGCGAGGATCTGCCCCTGGACAAGGAGCTTCAGGGTGTTGCTCAACTGACCTTCGATCTGGCTCAACACGCCGGGCAGGAACTTCGTACCGATGAACCGGTCGAGGGTCTGACGCGACTGCTGCTGGACCTCATCGACGATCTGGATGATCGTCGGGAGCTTCGACAGGTTGGCGTTCCCGTTCGTGCTGTTGCCCACGAGGTCGGTCGTGAGGCCGTGGCGGACCCGGATGACCGGCGGGCGGTCCTCGAGGACCGTGACGCCCTTCACGGCAACCTGGTTCATCTCGACCGCATCGAGCGTCTTGGCGAGCTTGGTGGCCCCGATGAGACGACGGTTCGTCCAGGGGGTCGCCACGTCGGTGTTCGGGCTGACCACCGACCCAGCCAGCATCGAGGCGAGGTAGGTGCCGTCCACCAGCGTCTCCTCGTCCGTCCCATCAGCACGAGGCAGGGGGACGATCACGATGTCCGGGTAGACGAGGCGGAAGCGGGTCCGCTGAACCGCCTGTGCCACGTTGCCGACCGACCGGATGGAAGTACCCGCCGACACACCCGCGATGACGGTCCGCTCCGCCTGGTGGCGGATGTCGGACTGGATGTCCGCGTGCTTGGTGATGTACTGGAAGAACTCCACGTTGTCGCCGCGAAGCGGGACGAGGATGTCCGGGAGAATCCCGCCCGTGAGCGGACCCTCGAGTTCATCCACCGCGTTGCGGAAGGCCGTGATGGAAGCCGCGTCCGGGATCCCATCGCCGTTCGTGTCGATATCCTTCTGCACCTGCTTGATGCCGACCAGCACCGCCCCGTTGAGGACGGCCAGGTAGGAGGCCAGCGACACCGGGTTGTCCGGCGAGATTTCCCCGTAGATCGCCTCGACGGTGGCCAGGCGGGTGAACAGGGCCGTCTCGTAGTCCTGCTTCGTGTACTGGTAGGACACGTAGTAGAGGTCGCCCGTGACCGGCTCGGCCCCACCACGCTCGAAGGTCTCGACGATGGCCGAGTCATCGGGCGTGATGTTGAAGGTGTTCGTCACGACCAGTTCCACACCGGGCAACGTGTTGACCGGCAGGTTCGAGTCGGTGGTGACCACCTTGCGGACCGTGAAGGTGAAGGACTCACCCGTCGGGTAGTTGGAGCCGCCCTCGCGCTCGAGGACCGAGAAGGTCAGGCCCGTCACGAGGTCGCGGTAGGTCTGACCCACCACGCCGTCCTGGCCCTTCCCGTCGTTGGCGGGGTTGAGGACCGAGGTGTTGATGGTGCCCGAGCCGTTCACGAAGTCCGACGAGGAGACCGTGAAGCCGCTGATGCCGACCTCACCCGCACCGCCGTCTCCAGCCACCGCGCCCAACCCGGTGCCGGGGAGAAGCACATCATCCGACGAGGCCGCCGCGAAGGCGATGCTCGAAGCGGTGCCCAGTCCGGAGGTGCCCTGCGACTGGAGGTAGAGGTACTGCGCCCCACCATCGTCGTACTCCACCCAGGCCAGAGCCTCGGCGGCGAAGTAGGTCGCCGTCGGAGTCGACCAGCCGAGGATGGAGGTGGAGATCGTCGCGGCCGAGTGCCCCATGAGGGCCGAGGCCACCGCCTTCGGGGTAACCAGCGTCCGCTCAGCCACGTCCCCCGAGTTGAACCCGAGGACATCGTTGGCGTTGCCGTTGCCGATGACGACCGTGGCGGTCGAAGACTCCTGGTTCGACAAGAGCCGGATGGCCGCGCCTTCCTGGCGGCAGATGGTGATCGACTGTGGGCCGGAGAACCCCGCAGCCTGGATCGCGACCCGGATCTGGTTGAGAACCGTGTTGGCGGTGCCGGCAGGTCCGAGCGGGACGTCGGCGGAGCCACCCGAGGAGATGGCCGCGCCAGCGGCATCCGTGAACTCAACCGTCACGGGGGTGTTGTTCACGGAGAACTTGAACACGTTGTTCTGGGGGTTCGTACCCCCAGAAGCGTAGAACGTGACCGAGGGCTGCCCGTCGCGAAGGTCGCCGTAGGTGCCCGTCGGCACCTGCCCACCCGCGAAGCCAACCTCACCACGGAACGTGGCCCCGAGCACCGCCGCCTTCCACACCGAAGGAGCCGTCTCGAGGGCGGTGAGCCCCGTGAGGGTATCCCCCGTCGAACCCTGCACGGTGATGCCCGTGTTGGCCAGGGTCGTGAAGGGGTACACGGTGCCGTAGCCCGGAACCACGCGGCTCCGAAGGATCAGGCGGTCGTGGAGGAGGGCCGAGGTGTTGTTGCCCGCGATCGTGAAGCGACGAGCGATCGGCCCCTGGAACAGCTTGGTCTGGGAACCCGCCGTCGCTGCATCCGTGTCGATACCCGCGAGAACCGCGAAGTCCCGACCGGCGGTGCCGTGGGTGATGAAGTCCAACACACCCGCCGCGTCACCCGTGGCCTTGGTGAGGCCGAACACGAGGTTCCCATCCCCGTTGGCGGTCACGGTCACCGCGAGACCCGCGAAGGCGACACCCAAGGTGCCGATCTGGGTGGTGATGGCGGTCTGGACAGCCGCTGCCAGAGTCGCCACGGAGGCGTAGGTGCCTGGGGCGATGGTCGCGACAAGCACGCCCGAGGCCGTGGACACGTCACCGGTGTAGTGGAACCGGATCTGGTCGTACTCGTTGACCGTGATGATCACAGACGAGAGGAACTTGCCCGCGCCCGCCCACACCGACGGGACCGTGTTGGCCGCCGTGTTGATGGCGGTCACGTAGGCCGCCAACGTCTGAGTCGTGCCCGTCGCGGCAGAAGCGGTGATGAGCGCCCCGTCCACGGTCAGGTTGACCCCGTTGTTGGTCGAGTCCACCTCGTAGGTGATGTACCCGGAGTCAGCCGCGTAGGCGATCTCCGCACCGAGCATCGTGGCGGGGACACCCAGGTTGACGGTGCCCATCACACCCGACAGGTCGATGCCTGCGGCAGCCCCGGCCAGGGCCGCACCGTCCACGAGGAAGCGCATGCGGTCCGAGGCGTTCTGGATGAACACGTAGTCGCCGGCACCCGGCACCGTGTAGGCCCCGAGAGTCGAGTCCACCGACCGGAAGGTGACGGTGACATCTTCCTCGACAGCACCGTCGAAGCTCGTCGTGCTGAACGGAGTCTCGAACCGCACGTCGGGCTTCCGCTCAGACCCCGAGGGGAACTGGAGGGTGATGGAGGCGAGCCCCGAGGACTTCGTTCCGAACTGCGGGGTGTACAACGACTCCCCGCTCTCGTTGGTGATGGAGTAGGTGCCCACACCCGACGACCCAGCCGTCTCAGCGACAACCGAGTACTCCTGGTCGACCAGGGTGTTGTAGTAGAAGGTCGCGAACACCTGTGCCCCGACCGGAACCGCGCTCTTCAGGGTGAGCGTGCTCGTGGCCGAGTCCACCTTCGTGACCTCGACCGGCCCCCGCGCGATGGCGTCCTGAACCCCGAAGCCCCAGTAGGCGATCACGAGGTCCGGACGGTCCGTGGGGAGGTCGATGCGGTCGTTGCTGACCGTCTGGAACAGGCTCGAGCCGAGCGGGCTGTTGCGGCCGTTGCCCGTGGTCGGGACGAGCGGCATCGTGAACTGGGTCCGGCTCTCCTTGACGGGGATGACCGTGGTGTCCACGACCGCGACACAGGGCTGCAGGTAGCCCCGGGTGTCCACCAGGGTGGCGGACACCTGCGACTCGTTGAAGTACTCGGAGCCGCTGGTGTGCTCGCCCGCCCGGATGAGGACGGCGGTGCCCCACACGATCCGGGAGGACCCGTCCACCGGATCATTCCAGAGCACGAAGTCGACACCGTCGGTGTAGTCCGACCGGCTCGGCGTCACACCGCACTGGAGGATGTCGGTGACGTTGATGTGGGCCAGGTAGTCGAACGTGTCCTGCCAGGCGTTGAAGTAGTATTGCAGGGTGACAACCGCCCCAACCTCGGGGGCGAAGGGAAGGGTCACAGCCCGGTTGGCACCGTCCACCGCCGTCGGGATGACCTGCACCCCGTCGACCTTCACCGTCACGTCGGAGGGGTCGGTGGTCGTGATGCCACCGTTGGTCCCGTCCACGATCGGACCCTGGAAGGTGTAGAACACCTTGTTCCGGGCCGTGCTGAACCCAGAGGTGAACCCGAGGGTGGAGTTCGCGGTGCCCGAGCCGATGAGCATGTTGCGCTCGGCGGTCAGGTAGAGCACCGTCTGGCCGAAGTTGTTCGCCGCCGTGGTGGCCACCAGGGTGGTCGAAGCCGCCGTGGCCGCCGCGTTGATGAACGCAGCCACCTGGGATGCGGTCCAAGGGGTCACCCCGGACGAGGGGATGGTCACGGAGACCACGGTCTCATCGTCCACCGTGATCACGAACGTGTCGTTGTCACCCGTGGTGATGGCGTAGCTCTGGCCGACCGACCCGTAGATTTCGGCCCCGGTCTTGGTCACCTGGTCCGTCACGGTGTCCGTGATCAGGGTGTCCGTGCGCTTGAAGAAGTAGGTGACCCGAACCTCGTCGCCCGCTTCGGGAGCCGAGGCGAGGGTGAGGATGCCCTTGGCCCCGTCCATCGCGATGACCACGATGGGCTGGCCGTTGATCGTCACGGTCACCGACGACGCCTTGGTGGCAGTCGTGCCCGTGCCGTTCCCGTTGACGATCGGGAACTTGCGGGTCTGGATGCGGGTCAACTCGCCGTCGAAGTCGCCCAGGGTGACTGCCCCGGCGAGCGAGATGCTGACCACCGCTCGACCCGACTCGTCCTCCTGGACGATCCGCTGGTCGACCGAAGCCGACGAGCCCCGGACCATCTCCAGGTTGTTCTGGGTCAGGATCTCCGAGCCCGTCCCGATCAGGATGGGGAGACGCAGACCCTCGAGTAGGCCCTGAGTCGGGTTCTCGTAGTTGGTCTTGGTGTAGACACCGGGAGGGGCGTAGATGCCATTGGGGAAGGCCATGTTTCCATTCCTCGAAGCTGATGGGCTCTTGGCTCAGCCACGGTCATAGGCAGTTCACCGGGACCCCTGAAGGTCTGGTCTGAACCCTATGCCTGTAGGTGAGAGGTGAACCCTCCGCTTGCAACCGCGTTGTTCCGAGCGAGCCGTTTGTCCGTCTGATCCGAGTTCATCGATCCGGTCTTGTCCCTCGAGCGAGGGGAACGCCTAAAGTTCGGTCTGGGTTCGGTCGGGTCTCGGTTCAGTCGGGTCTGGGTCTATCGGTGCGGCCCGTCGGGTCGCGGTTGCAGGCGAGTGCTTCTAGCCCTCGGCCTTCTTGGAACGCTGCACACTGGCTTCGACGGCGGTTTGAGCCTGTCGGAAGAGTTCCCGCCCCTGGTTGGCGGAGGTACGCTCGGACTCGGTGATGGTCCGGTAGCCGCCCTCGGTGGTGCGGGTGAGATGGTCGCGGGTCACGAGTTGACCCGCCTTTCGAGCGTCGTGGACCACACCATCCTTGTGCTTGGACCGGTCGCCGATGAGCCTCCACCGCTGCTCGGCATCTCGGCCAATCACCTGGTCGGCGCTGTAGTCGATGGAGTGAACGCCCGTGTTCTGGGGACGAGGCCCGCCAACGACCTTGTGGGCGAAGGTGTGGTTCACCGCCGAAACGAGCTTGCGAGCACCGTCCACACCACACTCGGGGCATGGGGTGGAGGCGTCAGACTCGGACATCTTCCGCATCTTCTCAAAGCGGAGTCCGCAGTCGCTGCACTCATATTCATAGATCGGGATGGCACACCCCCTTCGGCTCACGACGGAACAACCACCCGGTTGTGAGTCGGGCTCCACGCCGGAGGCTCTCGTTGATACGCTTGCGCTTATAGCCCATCTTTCGTGCCGCCTCAGCCTCGCTGACGAAGTGGATGACCCGACCGTCAGTGTGCTCCGCCCGCAGTATGTGGAAGGAACGATCCGCCCGCGAAGCTGCTGCCTCCGTAGCCCAGGTGTTTACCCCCCCCCTTGTTCCAAGAGGACGCCCACGGTTGGCCCCGCTGATCCGAGCGTTGTGTTCCACCGTGTTGTGCGACCCTTTTCGGGCATACCTATCTCCGCGACCCGCTTCAACACCGATGTTGAAGCGAGAGGTGGGAGGCAGAGCATCTAGGTACACCTGCTCTGTGGCGAACTGGTCCTCGGCGGAGCACTTCGTCACACAGTAGCCCCAGAAGGCCCCCTCTCCATACATGTCCCATGCCCGTTGCAGGTGGATGTTTTCGTGTCGTCCGCGACGAAGGCGGGAGAAGTGGGCAAGAAGCCTCGCCGCCACATTCACCGAGCTTCCCACATAGACTTTCCCCGACACGAGACACCAAATCTCGTAGACGCCGCAGTCGGGGGTGTTGGGGGTGATCGGCAACGGCCTCTCCTACTACGTGGGAGTTTATAGACCGACCACCGTACCCCACGCCCCTACTTGATCGTCTCGAAGGTCGACGTCTTTCCGCTGAAGAAGGGATCGTCGAAGCTCTGGAGGCCCAGGCTTTCGAGCACCTGGATGTTGGACACCACCCCGGCCTCAAGAAGCTGGTCCCCGGTCATGGCCGCCACTTCGGCGATCTGCTCTTGGGTCAGCGGGACGACGCGACGGATGGTGGCCGAGAGCGGCACATGGATGGACCAGTCGGTCTGGGTCTGGACCGCGAAGCTGGCGTTGTAGAAGTAGTCGTCCGCCGTCTCGTCGTAGATTTCCTCGGTCTCCCCGCCCATAGAGACAGCGGTGATCTCGATCCCCTCAAGCGAGAGTCGGTTTCGGGCCACACCCCACAGGTACATCACGGTGGCGTCCGTGATCTCCTGCTGTGCGTAGGGGTCCCGAGCCACGATGTCGAAGTCGAGGGAGATGTCCCACTTGCCGCCGTACTCGAGCGCCGAAGGCAGCCGACGGTTGGACACCACCACCGCGAGGATGTCGCCCTTCTGGACACGGCGACCGAAGGCCAGCACGCAGCCGGGGATGGCCGTCTTGTGAGCGAAGTTCTCCTGGATCTTCCACGGACCCGTGGACTCCCCGGGGTAGCGGTAGTCCACCATGAGGTAGCTGCCCGGCTCCAGGGGGAGGGTGATGATGATTTCCCCTGTCGTCGGAGATTCCGTGTAGTTGACCCCCCGCACGAGGGGGACCGACCCTGGCATCTCGAACACGCGGGTCGAGCCCGCGTGGTACGGGTTCGACACCATCCAGGTGAAGTCGTTGACCTTGGTGGCTGTCTCGTTCGTGATCTCGAGGAGCGGGTCCACCATGAACTCGAAGCTCGGCTCCACGTTGTAGGGCGGAGACGGGTCGGATGCCTCGGTGATCTCGACGAAGTAGATCCCGGGTGGCGAGGGGAACACACCGCCGTTGTTCCGGATCGCCACCGCGTCCTCACGCACCCACTCGATCGACAGCCCCGGCTTGTCCTTGTACCGAGCCAGCATCACGTAGGACTGGACGACCCCGAGGTAGTTGTCGGCCGAAAGCTGGACGTGGTTGGCCGAGGAGGTCTTGAGGATGATGCCGTAAGACGGCCGCTCACGAAACGAGTACTTCCCCTGGATGTGGTCCACGATGTCGCGGTACTTCGGGTGGTACTGCCAGAATCGCCGTAGCTCCAGGATGAAGCGCCTCTTGGTGGCTTCGGTGAGGTGGTAGTACATGGGTCACGCCTCTGCGCGGGTGTTCGTGGCGAGGTACTCCCCGATGGCGGCCTCAAGCTGATCCCGAAGCTCGATCAACTCGGACAGGGGCATCTTCCGCATGGACTCGAGGAACCCCACGGGGGTCACGATGATCGTGGCATCCCCGTGCATGTTGGCCGCCAGAACATCCCGGATCACATCCATCTCCTCCGGCTCCATCCCCGGGCGGACGGTCACCCACACAACGTCCCCGTCGCGGACGCGCTGAAGCACCTCCAACGACAGCATGTTGTTCATTGCTTGGGTTCCCGAGGTCGCTTGCGGTCCCAGCAGTACAGGAGCACTTCCGTGTCGGCCGAACGAACAACCTCGGGAGGAGGAAGCTCGGACTCGGCGCGCTTCAGAAGCTCCGTGAGTCGATAGGCTTGGACCGTGTCCGAGGGAGGGTCGAACGTGACTCGGGTGGTAGACCTCATTCGTCGTGCTCCTGCATGGCCTGGAGCAAGAGCCCCTGTGCCACCGCGTTGAGGGGCTCCTTGGAGTGACGGACCTCGCTGATCTCGATGGGGAAACGCTTCCGCTTCCGCTCGAAGACCTGCTCGAAGAACTCCTTGAAACCACCCGCCAGGCTTGTCCCGCCCGAGATGACGAGCGGGATGGCCTTCGGGAGTGCGAACTGACCCTTGACCCGAGCGAACTGGGCCGCCACATGGTCGAGGCCGTACTCGATGAGGTTCTTGTAGTAGAGGGCCAGAGCCTCCTCCTCGCGCCCCTTGGGCTTCAGGAGGTCGATGCCCTTCTCCTTGAGCGAGCACATCCGGGCCTGGGTCGAGCCCACCGCCTTGGCGGCACCCGCATCAATCCAGTCCCCACCCCGGGCGACGGAGAACGAGAGGCCCTCGATGGTGTTGATGGCGAGGGCGCAGTTGGTCATGCCCGAGCCGTAGCTGAAGCTCAGGCCCGAGAACCCATCCTTCGCCGTCTCGGCGTAGATGATGGCCATCGCCTCGTTGCTGGGGATGGCGACGTACCCGCACTCGGTGACGATCCGTTCCAGGACGCCCTGGTGGTAGATGATGTCCCGGTCCGGAGCATCCACAGGGGCGGCGGGAACGGAGAAGCAGCACACCTCACCCTTCTCGGCGGGCTCCCCGAGGACGTGCTTGATCAGGAGGCCCAACACCTCGAGGGCGTCGATCTCACCCGCTGCCAGAAGACCCGCCGCCAGAGGACGACGCGGCTCCTGACCGAACATCGAGGCCATCTCCAGGGCCGCATCTCCGAGAACCAACACCTCGTCGCCACGCTCGATGTAGTTCACGCCAGACAGCTTGAGCATCTTCTTCGCGTTCGTCGGCAGATCGAGGAACGAGTCCCGCATCCGTCGAGTCTCGATCCCCTTGGGCGTGCGCCGGGCGGAGACGATGTTCATCGTCCCGCAGTCGAGGCCCACACCGAGTTGCTTCTTCGCGTCCGCCATGAACTACTCCTGCTTCTTGCGGGTACGGCCGCGAGCGGCCTTGAGGGCTGCGGCCGTGTCGGCAACGTCTTCGCCCGATGAGGTTTCCGAGGGGATCTCGACCGCCCCTTTGGTTTCGGTCGGGACAATACCGGTCGGGATGAACAGGGGCTCGTCCGAGACCTTGGGCGCACGGGCCGCCCCCGACATGGGGGCTCGATCACCCAACGCGGCACGCACAGCGGCCACAATCGCCTCCGGATCCGCACCCGTGACATGGGTCACGGTTGGAGGTGCGGCGACCATGGACTTCATCGCCTGCTGCAACTCCTCCCGGATGATGTCGCGGAGGGACTCCCCCACCTCTCGACGAGCGGCTTCCTTGGCCCTCCGTTCGATCTCCTCATGGGTCACGGTGGGCTCCTGTGTCGGGAAGTTTCGGGCCTTGCGCTTCAGCCACGGCGGAGCAGGAGCTTTACTCACCTCGCACCTCGACCCCCACCGTACCTCCACGGCACGAACCTTCGTTGCAAGACGCAGTTCTTGGCTTTGACGGGCCTTATCCTCGGGGACGTAGACCACCTGCCCGAACGTGAGCACGAGGCCCAGGTCAGGGATGCGGTAGTCCGGGCACAGACACTTGATCTGGGCTTCCTTCATCGGAGAATGTCCCCCCTCAACAAGACCTTTCGGGCTTCCTCGGCGAGAAGCTGCATGGCCTTCTCCCGACCCTTGCGAATCCCACGTTGGATGAAGGTGTGCCGGGCGAAGCCGGGGTGAATCCAGGCGTTCCCGAGGTTCAGGGGGGCCATGCGGAAGATGACTTGCCCCGTCTTGTCGATGAGGGGGACCACGTTGACCCCGTTCTGACCGGTGAGCCAGTCCATACGGAAGGGGTCGCGACCCTCGGTGACCTGCTTGATGAAGGGCCAGGTGGACACCACCTCAAGAGTGCTCTTGCCCACCAGCCGGTAGGAGAACGACTTGAAGAAGTCCGCCGAGTCTGGGAGGCCCACGGGAGCACCCGGCGTCTTGCGCTGCTTCGCAAAGTCCTTCCGGGCCTCGGTGACGACAGACTCTACGAGGATCTCCCCGATCTTCTCGAAGACACTCCGATCCAGCGGGATGGGCTTGCCCACCATCCGGGACATGGGCTTTCCGTAGACTCCGCCGACGGGCTTCAGCATGGCTCCACCCTACCCCTCATCCGAAACGTGGAGGGGTTCGCGCCTCCCCATCCACCAGCGAAACAGCAACGCAGACATGGAGTCCGCTACGAACAAACCGTCGGGACTGACGAGCCGGAGCGCCCCCGTTGTCTGAAGCTCCTGATCCCGCAGGAGTACAGCCACCGCCTTGGGCCACAACTCGTTCATGGACCGACTCCCACACACGATACGAGTCTGACCGTCCGCCATGACGCCCCACACTTGATGGCCCCGTGTGTACAACGACATCCCCCGTCGAGCGGCGAGAAGGCTGGCCTTCTCCTTGGCGTGCTGAGCATCCATGCGCTCTCCGAACATCCCACGGGATGAGGTCAGTACTCGATGTTTTCCCACACGCGCGTCCGACCCCGAACCTCGCGTTCGTCAGGGATGGTCTCCTTCTCGGTGGCCAGTGGAACCACCTGGTTGTCGAACCCCACTGGGTACGGAGGCACCTGCGGGTCACAGCCAGGCCGGGTCTGGGGCCAGGGCAAGTCTTTGATGCCGTCCAAGGGAATCCGGTACCGGATGTCCTGTTCGTCGAGGTAGCCGATGTTGAAGTGCTGCTGGAGCGGCAGCCCCCGTGAGGCTGGTCGCCGAACGGCCCCGATCGAGTACCTCTCGTTCGTCTGCTTCACGATGAAGTCGCGCTGGGTGATGGCCGGACTCGGACCCGTCCACACCTCGTAGGCGTGCTCGAGCCGCCGCCCGTTGGGCGTCTGCGTCACCCGACGTTCTGCATCGTCCGGAGCGATGATGATGTCGATCGGGCCGTCGTACCCGCCGACCCATCCCGTGCCGAAGCACGTCGCACACCGGTTGGAGGGCTGCTGGTTGTACTCCAGCGTCCGCTCATCGACCCGACAAGGACAGGGGATGCCGCTCACCTTCTGCTTGAA
>Ga0194122_10005797_pt1 | contig 11424 bp, 8 predicted proteins | sample TA2MahCa10mmetaG_FD_155487 | JGI IMG/M metagenome (GOLD analysis project Ga0194122, IMG submission 155487) | Freshwater microbial communities from Lake Tanganyika, Tanzania - TA2015021 Mahale Deep Cast 10m | ecosystem: Environmental > Aquatic > Freshwater > Lake | place: Tanzania: Lake...
CGCCGTCAGCGTCGTCTTGCCGTGGTCGATGTGTCCGATCGTGCCCACGTTGACGTGCGGTTTTGTACGGTCAAATTTCTCTTTCGCCATGGTTTTCGATTCTCCTGAGTATTGGAAACTGTTTCGATCTCGCGCGGATTAGGCGGTTGCCTTGCCCTGCGACTTGCTGATAATTTCGGCCGCCAAGTTGGCGGGAACTTCTTCGTAGCAGCCAAAGTGCATCGTGAAACTGCCACGGCCCTGCGTACGGCTGCGGAGTTCGGTCGCGTAACCGAACATTTCGCTGAGCGGAACCATCGACTTGATGACCTGCGTCGTGCCACGCAGCTCCATGCCTTCCAGCCGTCCGCGGCGGGAAATCAGGTCGCCGTTGACAGGTCCCATGTATTCATCCGGCACAACCACTTCCACCGACATGATCGGCTCCAGCAGCACCGGCTTCGCCTTCTTGACCGCGTCCTGGATCGCCAGCGAACCGGCGATCTTGAAGGCCATTTCCGACGAGTCGACATCGTGATAGCTGCCGTCGAAAACCTGGACCTTCAGGTCGCTCATCGGGAAACCGGCGATCAAGCCGCCTTCCAGGCGTTCCACGATGCCCTTTTCGATGGCGGGAATGAACTCCTTCGGAATCGTGCCGCCGACAATCTTGTTTTCGAACTCGAAACCCTTGCCCTCTTCGAGCGGTTCCAAACGAATCCAGCAATCGCCGAATTGGCCCTTGCCGCCGGACTGACGGACGTGGCGGCCGTGGCCCTCGGCCTTGAGCCGGACGGTTTCGCGGTAGGCGACCTGCGGCTTGCCGACGTTGGCTTCGACGCCGAACTCGCGCTTCATGCGGTCGACGATGATTTCCAGGTGCAACTCGCCCATGCCGGCCAGAATGGTTTGACCCGTTTCCTGATCGGTCGATACACGGAGCGTGGGATCCTCGTTCACCAGCTTGTTAATGGCGACGCCGAGTTTCTCTTGATCGGCCTTGGACTTCGGCTCGATGGCGAGCTGAATCACAGGGGCCGGGAAGTCAATGGACTCCAGTATCACGGCGTGGCGTTCGTCGCAAATCGTGTCGCCGGTCGAGACCGTTTTCAGGCCAACGCAAGCGCAGATATCGCCGGCCAGGACCTCTTGGATCTCCTCCCGCTTGTTGGCGTGCATCTTCACGATACGGCCGATGCGTTCAGTCTTTTTCTTGGCCGTATTGTAGACGCCAGTGCCGGAATACAGCTTGCCGGAGTAGACGCGGACGAAGGCCAACTGGCCCACGAACGGGTCGGTCATAATCTTGAACACGAGGCCGGAGAACGGCTCGTTATCGTCGGCCTTACGGGTGATCGGCTCGCCGGAATCGGCGTTGGTACCCTGGACGGCCGGAATTTCAACCGGAGAAGGCAGATAGTCGACAACCGCGTCGAGCATGTTCTGCACGCCCTTGTTTTTGAACGAAGAACCGCAAATGACCGGGAAGATCTGCTGCGCAATGGTCGCGCGGCGCAGGCCGGCCATCAATTCCGCGACGGTCGGCTCGTTCCCTTCCAGATACTTGTGCATCAGTTCGTCGTCGGTCTCGGAAACCGCCTCGATCATCGCCGAGCGATACTCGTTGGCTTTCTCGACCAGATCTTGCGGGATGTCGACGTCGTCGAACTGGGCGCCGAGCGACTCGTCGCGCCAGATACGCGCCTTCATCGTCACCAGATCCACGACGCCGAGGAACTTGTCTTCCGCGCCGACCGGAATCTGAATCGGAACCGGCTTGGCCCGCAGGCGATCGACAATCGTACCGACCGAATGATAGAAGTCCGCGCCCATGCGGTCCATCTTGTTGATGAAGCAGATGCGCGGCACGCCATACTTGTCGGCCTGACGCCATACCGTTTCCGATTGCGGCTGCACGCCGGCCACCGCGTCGAACACTGCGACGGCGCCGTCGAGGACGCGGAGCGAGCGCTCCACCTCGGCGGTAAAGTCCACGTGACCCGGAGTATCGATGATATTGATTGCGATATCCCGCCAGGAACAGGTGGTCGCCGCGGACGTGATGGTGATGCCGCGCTCCTGCTCCTGCTCCATCCAGTCCATGGTGGCGGTGCCTTCATGGACTTCACCGATCTTGTAGGTCTTGCCGGTGTAGTAGAGAATACGTTCGGTCGTGGTGGTCTTACCGGCATCGATGTGGGCCATGATGCCGATGTTTCGCATGCGCTCTAACGGTACGGTGCGAGGCATAAATACTTCGGGGGAGTCTCCTTACCAGCGGTAATGGGCGAACGCCTTGTTAGCTTCGGCCATACGGTGGACGTCGTCTTTTTTCTTGATAGCGCCGCCGCGGAGGTTGGCCGCGTCGACGAGTTCATTGGCAAGTTTGTCGGGCATGCCCTTTTCCGGGCGGGACCGCGCGTTGCCGATCAGCCAGCGGAGCGCCAGCGAGGTCCGGCGGTTCTGCGGAACTTCCACCGGGACCTGGTAGTTCGCGCCACCGACCCGGCGGGTCTTCACTTCTAGCATCGGCTTGCAGTTTTCCACGGCCTTCTTGAAAACCTTGAGGGCTTCTTCGCCCTGACTCTTGTCTCCGACCTTTTCCATGGCGGCGTAGAACACGCGCTGGGCAACGGCCTTTTTGCCCTGCCACATCATGGAATTGACGAATTTCTCGACAAGCGTGGACCCGAACACCGGATCCGGGGCAACCTCACGAACTTCTGCTCTACGTCTACGGGGCATGCTTCAATGACCTCTTTACTTGGTAGCGGCCTTCGGGCGCTTGGCGCCGTACTTGGATCGGCTCTGCTTGCGGTTGGATACGCCGGCGGAGTCCAGCGTGCCACGAACGACGTGGTAGCGGACACCGGGAAGATCTTTCACACGGCCGCCGCGAATGAGCACAATCGAGTGCTCTTGCAGGTTGTGGCCTTCACCCGGAATGTAGGTGGTGACTTCGATCGAGTTCGTCAAACGGACACGGGCCACCTTGCGAAGCGCCGAATTCGGCTTTTTCGGGGTGGTGGTGTAAACACGCGTGCAGACGCCGCGCTTCTGCGGGCACTTCTGGAGCGCGGGGCTCGCCGTCTTGTAACGAGTGGGAGTGCGTCCCAAACGCACGAGCTGATTAAAGGTAGGCACTGATACCTTCTCCTTGGAAAAACGGACTCAACTGGAATTTCTTGTTTCGCTTTTCAGCGTCCGGCCCTCTCGGTGCAAACGTCTCGATTGGGCGGGGAGCCACAAGAGACGGCCCACAGGACCGTTTCAATTGGAAAGCAACACGATGGTTTTGAATACGCTCGGTTGCCAGAAGATCTTTGTTTTTAAGGGGTTAGCGAGGTGGTGATTCTTCGAAGCAGTCCTTACCGCGCTCGACAGTGCTCTATTGACTGAGAGGGGAAGCGGGACTGTCTCCCAACCGGGCCGCAACAAACTGCTGTGCGGCGGTAGTCGGAAAGAACGACAACAACTCACGCTGCCTGAGCACACAGGGGCGTCCCTGCTGCCGTGGGCAACCTTCTGATCCTAGCAGGTGTTTTTCGGGAATGTCAACTGCGTGTTTGGATCGAGCCGCTAAGCCCTCGCCGAACCTGCTACGATGAAGGCGCCGTCATGCTTTTTCAAAACACCCGCCGCCATTTTCTTCGCGCGTCCGGCGTCAGTCTTGCACTGCCATTCCTGGAATCGCTGCATGCCGCCGCCAAGCGGCCGGCCCGGCTGGTTTGCATCGGTAATTGCCTGGGTTTTCACGCGCCGTCGTTCTTTCCCGCCAAGACCGGCGCGGACTTCGACACTCCGCATTTGCTCGAACCACTCGCTCCTTATAAGAAGGATCTCACCGTCTTTTCCGGCCTCGATCACGGCGTGAAGGGCGGCCACTTCGCGGTCCATGCGTTTCTGAGCGGCGTACGCAGTGTCGACGCCAAGGGCATGCCCGACGGCAACATCTCCATCGACCAGCGGGCGGCGGAGACCATCGGCGGCGTTACCCGATTCCCCTCTCTCACCATTGGCAGCGAAGACGGCATCCACGGCGGCTGCATGATGAGCTGGAACCGCTCCGGCACACGCGTCCGTCCGATTCAGCGGCCCAAGGAGCTATTCCGGAAGCTCTTCGTCGACGAGACCACCGAGGACTTGACCAAGGTCAAGGATGGGCTCCGTCTACAGGGTTCCATTTTGGATTCGGTGAATGCCGACGCGAAATCGCTGCAGGGTAAGCTCGGAGCGCGCGACCGGCAGAAACTCGATGAGTACTTCCACTCCGTGCGCGACGTGGAAAAAGGAATTGAACTGCGAGAGAAATGGGCCACGGTTCCCAAGCCGAAGGCGAACACCAAGGAACCCGAGGATCGCGGCCTGGTCAACGACATCCCGGTGCTCTACGACCTGATGGCGCTGGCCATCCAGACCGATTCCACGCGCATCGCAACCTTTGAGATCGCCGGCGGCTTTGAAGCCTCCGTGCTCGGCGTGCGCAAGGATTACCATGCGCTGTCGCACCATGGGCAGGAACCGGAGTCCATCGCCAACTTATTGAAGCTCGAACGCTACCAGACCGAGCAGTTCGCGCGCTTCCTGGAGAAGATGAAGTCGATCGACGACGTGGACGGCAGCCTGCTGAAGAACACGATGATTCTATTCGGTTCCGGCATGGGCAACGGGAATTCCCATACGAATCTAAACCTGCCCATCGTCGTCGCCGGCGGACCCTTCCGCCACGGCGAACACAAAGCGTACCCGCTCACGGGCGCGGGCAAACAGCCGCTCTGCAACCTCTATGTGACCCTGCTGCAACGCTTCGGCCTGGAACTCGACCACTTCGCCCTCGGCACCTCGACGCTTCGCGATTTCGCCTGATTCCATGCGGTTGATAGCGATTCTATTCAGCCTGGCGGCGGCCTCCGGCCAAGACGTTTTTTTCTCGAAATACTGTGTGCAGTGCCACGGCGCGAAGGTCCAGATGGCCAATCGCCGATTCGACCAGTTGCAGTTTCCGCTGCGCGATGCGGATTCGCTCCAACTGCTGCAGGACACCGTGGACCGGCTGAACCTCGGCACCATGCCCCCGCGCGGCGCCGCGCAACCGGCCCCGGACGAAAAGCTCGCGGCCATCGAGTCGTTCACGAAAGCCATCGCCGGCGGTCACGCGCGCCGGGTCTCTACCGGCGGTAAAACCGTGCTGCGGCGGCTGAATAAGCGGGAGTATTTGAACACGATCGGCGACCTGTTTGCGATGAACATGAGCATGTTCGACCCCGCGTCGTACTTCCCGCGCGATCAGGTGTCCGGCAACATGGACAACATCGGCGACGCGCTGGTGACCTCCGGCTATCTGCTTGAGCAGTATATGGCGGCGGCCGAGCGGGTCGTGGAAAAGGCCTTCCGCGTGACCGAACGCCCCGCTCCCCGCGAATGGTCGTTTACAGGTCCGTTCCGCCAGCAGCCGGAGGTCGATTACGCCCACCGTTTTGTGTGGAACCAGCAGTTCATGGTGTTGTACGAAACGCCCCGCACGGTTTACGAAGAGGGCGCCTACGGTCCGCTCTACGCGTTCGCCGAGGGCGTTCCGGCGGACGGCGTGTACGAAGTGAGCGTGCTGGCGGAAGCCGTCAATCGTCATCACCCTTACGACGCCAAACTGTTCGGGATGTTCCCGGACGAACCGTTTCGCATGGGCATGGTTTCGGGTGACGCCCGGGTCGGGGCGCTGCACCACGAGCAGCCACTGCAACCGCGCATGGGCGAGGTCATCGTGAAGGACAACGTCCGCGAGTGGTATTCGTTCCGAGGCTGGTTCGACGCCGGTTTTTCGCCGCGTTTCACCTTCCCGAACGGCAACGCCGACGGCCGGGGATCCTTCAACCGCATTCTCAACAAATACCGGCATCTGCTGCCGGAGGATCAACGCAACTTCCCGCCCGGCATCCGGCCGGCCCGACCGCATCTGCTGACTCACGGTTTCCTGCCGCAGATTCGCATTCACGAAGTGCACATTCGCGGACCCATCGTCGATCAATGGCCGCCGAAGGGACACCAGCAGATCCTGGGAGGAACGCCGCGCGAAGTGATCGAGCGGTTCGCTGCGCGCGCCTACCGGCGGAAACCGGCGGCGGCGGAGATCGACCGCATCCTGGCCATCGTCGATCGCCGCCGGACCGAAGGAAGATCGCAGTTTGACGCCCTAAAGGACGGGATGAAGGCCGTACTCTGCTCCCCGGCGTTCCTGTATTTAGACCCCGCCGACATAGCCTCCCGCCTCTCCTACTTTCTCTGGTCGACCATGCCGGATGAGGAACTTCTGCGCACGGATCTTTCGAAGCCCGCCGCCCGCGCCGCCCAGCTTCGACGCATGCTCTCGAGTCCCAATAGCGACCGTTTCGTGCAGGATTTCCTGGATAGCTGGTTAAATCTGCGCGGCCTGGGCGACATGCCGCCAAACCGCGACAGTTTCGGCGTTTTCTACACCGAGGACTTGCAGCACGCGATGAAAGTGGAGACGCGGATGTTCACGCGCCATCTGCTGGATAAGAACCTGCCGATCGCGAACTTCCTCGACTCCGATTTCACGTTCGCCAATAACGCTCTCGCCCGCCTCTATGGAATTCCCGGCCAGTTTGACGAGAAGTTCCGGCAAGTGCGGCTCGACGATAAGCGCCGGGGCGGCCTGCTGGGCCAGGGCAGCGTGTTGACGGTTTCGGCCAATGGCATCGAGACCTCACCGGTTACACGAGGCGTCTGGGTTTTGGAGAACATTCTGGGCACGCCGCCGTCGCCGCCGCCGGACAACGTTCCCACCATCGATCCGGATGTCCGCGGAGCAAAATCGGTGCGCGACCTCCTGGTGAAGCATCGCGAGAATGAGACCTGCATGGCCTGCCACGCGAAGATCGACCCGCCCGGCTTCGCCTTGGAAAACTTCGACCCCATCGGCCGCTGGCGTACGAACTACGAAAAAGGCGCAACGATCGATCCTTCCGGCGAACTGCCCGGCGGCCACAAGTTCGCGGATGTCGTCGAGTTCAAGAAGGCTCTAGTAGAACGCCAACCGCTGTTTGCGAAAGCGTTGACTGAAAAGCTGCTGACTTATTCGACTGGCCGGCGAATGGAAGCGGGCGACCGGCCGGAGATCGACCGCATCGTGAGCGAGCTCGTCAAGCGCGGCGGCGGCTTCCGGGACCTGCTGGAGCTCGTCGTGATGAGCCGGGCGTTTACTGGGCAATAACCGGAATCCCGGCTCCGTGCAGCGCGCTCACCACGTTCGCCCGCGACAGGCGCGAAGCGTCGTAATCGACAATCAGCGCGTCTAACGACGGTGTCACCTGCAGCCGTTGAAATCCATATAACCCGTGCGCATCGGAAATCCGCTTCAGCAACTCGCCGTCGAGCGGCTTGGCCAGCGCATAGCGCAATTGAACTTTGGTCATCGTCCTTTTTATTTTAAGCTTGACGAAATCTCGGCGTAGAGCGCGTCGAAGATGACCATGCCTTCGGATAGCCGGAGATCGTCGCCGGACTGGCGGGCGACGATTCCGTTGATCAACATGCGCAGACCGGCCGTTTCTGTCCGCCGGAATTTGTCGTCCTTGCAGTCGATGTCGTGCACCATTTCGGCGATCACGCGCAGCGCCGCGTCGGAGAAAAAAGCCTGGAGAACCTCGAAGGTGCACAAGTCCCCGCGGTGGGTGAACTCGCCTTCGTACATGTCGAACCGGATGTCCGCCTTCCGGTGCTTGTAGGCTTCCGGGTCCACGAATCGAAACCGGCAATCCGGATCGATGAACCGTTTGATCAGCCACGCACTGGCCATTCGGTCGACCTTGACACCCGTGCGGGTCACCCAGGTTCTGCCGTGGAGCTCCGCAAGTGGCGGTGAAGCGGTTTCGGGCTCCCCGCGATGCAGTATCTGTTCGATTTTCTTCATGATCTCCTCAAGTTCCTCCTTGCCGGGAGCACCGAAATACGCGATGCGCTCCAACGCTTGTACTTCGCGGACCAGCTTCCTGTATCCAGCCACCGGGGCTCTGGCGCCCCGGCTCAGAAGCGTCTTTGCCCGGCGCAGCAACTCGGTGCAGGCGGGCGCGTGCAACTGCCGGAACGCTTCGGTGACCGATCCAGCTGTCAACCCGCCGAGCATCTCGGCCCTCAGGATCCACGCCGCGCCGCCCTGGCCTTCGATCTCCTTGCCCAACCAGCGCAGGTCCTCCTGCAGCGAATCCTGGTCCGGCAGCAAATAGCAGGAGTTCTTCAGCGCCAAGGCGCCCAGGGCGCGAAGGCGCCGCAAGACCATCGCGCGCAGGTAGAGCGGACGGGGCGGCAAGTGATGAACGAACAAAAGCCATTTCATCTGTGATATACGATTATAGCGGTTGCTATATGGTTTTTCAAACGCTTCGACAGCTCGTCCGCCAACCCGGATTCTCCCTTCCCGCCGTCGTCCTGCTGGCCGCCGCCATCGGAGCGAACGCCGGCGTCTTCAGTCTTATCAACGCCGTGCTCCTGCGCTCCCTGCCGTTTGAGTCGCCCGATTCGCTCCTTTGGATCTGGGCGGCAAGGGTCGATCGCGACCGCGCTTTCTTCTCGCTGCCGGACTTCGTGGACCTCGCCGCGCGCAACCGTACGCTCTCCGGTTTTGAGGCCTTCGCGAACTGGGGCGTGACCCGCGTCGAGCGGGGTGAGCGCCGGCGGCTAACCGGGCTCCGCGTTACGCCGGGACTCTTCGATCTCCTCGGCGTGCGCCCTGCACTGGGCCGCATGCTCCGGCCGGCGGACGCGGGCTCCGGTGAGAGGCTCGTGGTCCTGAGCCACGGCACGTGGTTACGGGATTATGGCGGGTCTCCGGCGATTGTGAACCAACGAATTCAACTCAACGACGAGTTCTACACCGTCATAGGCGTGGCGCCGCGCGAGTTCTTCTTCCCCGGCGCGGACGGCGAAATGTTCACAATGCTGGATCCTTACGCGGATCCGCTTCGCGGCGATCGCGGAACGAATTTCCTGCGCGCGATGGGACGGTTGAAACCTGGTGCCGGTATCGCCACGGCGCGAGAGGACCTCGCGGTGATATCCGAGGATCTCAAGCGCCTCTATCCGGTTCCGAACGCCAAAAAGACGGCGCCCAATGTTTTTCCGCTTCACGACGAGATCACCGGCCCTTACCGCGCGGCGCTTCACGGAACGGGCGCGGCGGTGGCCTTGGTTCTGTTGTTGGGTTGCGTCAACCTGGGCAACTTGCTCCTGGTTCGGGTTATTCGGCGCGCGGCGGAATTTCGCATTCGTCTGGCACTCGGCGCCGGCATGCGGCAACTCGTCACCCAAGTACTGGCCGAGCCTGTCGCGATTTTTGCGGCCGCCCTGCCGCTGGGTGCCGCTGCCGGGATCGCGATCGTCTCCGCTTGCGTCCGCTGGGCCCCGGTTGAGATGCCGCGCTTGCGAGAGGCGTCCTTGGATCTTACCGTCTTCGTCTACCTGACGGCGCTGGCTCTGGGAGGAGCGCTGGTCTGTTCCATCGCTCCCGCGGCGTACCTGCACCTTCGCCGGACACCAGCCTGGGCCGGCCGGGCCGCAATCGTGGTCGAAACGGCTTCGTGTGTTTTCCTATTAACGTTTGCCGTGGATCTGGTTTCGTTCCTTCGCCAGCCGCCCGATGCCGGTTTCGAACCCGCCGGCAAGGTCCACTCGCGGCTCTCGCTGCCCGTCAGCGAGTTGCCGAAATTCCTGACCGCGTTGGACGCCGGCGGCCTGGTGGCGGCCACGAACGCATTACCCTTGAGCGGGCTAAACGTCCGGACCGACTTCGAAATTGACGGCGCGGCCTCCGCCACCGCCGCCGAACAACCAGGCGCGCAACAGCGCTTTGTGAGTCCCAACTATTTCGATGTGCTGGCGGTCCCCATCCGCCGCGGGCGCGCCTTTACGCGATTCGACAACCAGGAGTCGAAGCCGGTGGCCATTGTCGATGAAACGGCGGCCCGGATGTTCTGGAAGGACAGGGAGCCGCTCGGCAGCCATATCCGTATCGGTGAAACAAGAGTCGAAATTGCCGGCATCGCCGGCGCCGTCCGGCACTTCTCCATGGAGGAGCCGCTGCTGCCGACGATTTATCTGCCTGCCATGCAAACGAAGGGACTCAACTCCAGTTTTCTGGCGTCTAGCCTCTCCGTCGTCGCGGCGTCCACGCCGCAACAACTGAGCGGGGCGATTCGCGGCGCCTCATCGCTGGCGTCCATTGGAACCATTACGCAGACGCCGGACCTGATCGACCGGGCACTCAAAGTGAAACGTTTCCAGGCCTGGCTGCTCGGTGGATTTTCGGTCATCGCGCTGCTGCTGTCCATAGCCGGAACGTTCTCGGTCGTAGGTCTGGAAACCGGCCGGCGGCGGCGGGAGTACGGAATTCGCCTCGCGATCGGCGCCACGCCATCGCAACTGGTAGCGGAAGGCGTGCGCCGGCCACTCCGCGACATCGCGATTGGCGCCGGCTTGGGCTGCCTGGCCGCCCTGGCGTTCACGCAACACTCGCCTTTACCGGCGGCCACACTTTGCGCGGCGGTAGCGGCGCTCGCCGCGTTGATCCCAGTCGCGCGCATTCCGGCGGCAACGTCGATCTACCAGTGCGTCAACGACCCATCCGGCCGGTAAGGCACTCAGGTCCAGCCGATCAGCGCGCAATACCTTTCCTTAGACGATCCAGGTTCCACTGGAAATCGTGTCCCGGCGCTCGAGCCCATTCCGGATTCGAGGCCATATGTAACCGCACAGCGAGAGGACCTGAGCACCGCAAAGGGGAATTGCGCCTGCTCGCCCCAGTGCCCCGGTCCGGTTACTGTACTGGGACAGCAGTTATCGCTTGCCAGCCAGAATTGCCACCGGTGGCAGTCTGCACAGCGCCATACATGACCTTTGTACCTCTGAACGCGGGCTTGAAAAGGACGCTTACACTGAGAACTACGTCCTTGCCTGCGAACTGGACGCCGCTGCCTTGAGAGTATATCTCGCATTGTGAGTTGGCCTGCTTGGCATTTCCGGCTCCCGGAGTAATGGCCGAAAGCAAGGCCGAGCCGGCATCGTCCACGAGATAGAGCAAATTATTGACCCGGTCGTAGCCCATGTAGCAAGCGTTCCGGCCATCGAGCGCGTTGTTGATGAGGATCTGCGCGGGGCTGAGATTCGTGTAGGAGGTTTGGTCCCTGTAGATGATATCGACACGTGTGGGGTTTTGTACAAACGTTCCACCCTGAACGACATACGGGAACACCTCCGGACCCGGCACGCCCCAAGCGCCAATCGGCGCCCAACCACTATTCATGCCGTCAAGGTCCCGTGCGGCCGCATAGACGACTTTTCGGCCGCTGAAAGATGCGGCGAAGGTGATGTTGATGTTCGCATCTACCCGAGTTCCTCCAGCAACAGGAACAATCGGCTCTGGGCGAGAATGTG
>Ga0194122_10005801_pt1 | contig 11421 bp, 10 predicted proteins | sample TA2MahCa10mmetaG_FD_155487 | JGI IMG/M metagenome (GOLD analysis project Ga0194122, IMG submission 155487) | Freshwater microbial communities from Lake Tanganyika, Tanzania - TA2015021 Mahale Deep Cast 10m | ecosystem: Environmental > Aquatic > Freshwater > Lake | place: Tanzania: Lake...
TGATGATGATCTCTTTACTTCCCATAACAATGCTATATGAGCTCTTTAAGCAAGGAGCTTACAGTGTTCTCTAACCTGGAGCGAATCTCATTCAGCCTGTCTTGTGACGATGCCTCGAACCGCAATACCAAAACAGGTTGGGTGTTTGAGGCGCGAACCAAACCCCACCCATCGCCAAACTCAACTCTAGCTCCGTCGATAGAGTTAACTTTAAGGCCCTGAGACTGAAATTGTTTTAAGGCTCGCTCAACAACTGTAAATTTAATTTCATCAGGGCAATCTTTTCTGATCTCCGGTGTGGAAAAAGATACGGGGAGGTCGGTAATTAGCTCAGCAGTGGTTTTTTTGTTGATCGCTAAAATCTCTAGCAACCTAGCAGCAGCATAGATCGCATCGTCAAAACCATAGTACCGATCATTAAAAAAGATATGTCCTGACATTTCTCCCGCTAATAAAGCCCCCTCCTCTTTCATTTTTGCTTTGATAAGGCTGTGGCCGGTTTTCCAAAGAATGGGCCGTCCTCCATGAAGAGCAATATCATTGAACAAACGATGAGAAGCTTTAACCTCAGAAATAATAGTTGCCCCAGAGTTTTCTTTCAGAATTTCTCTTGCATAAATCACTAAAAGCTCATCGCCATAGATAGGTTTTCCCGAGGGATCGACAACACCGATACGGTCGGCATCCCCGTCAAAACCAATTCCGACGACGGCGTTAGTTTGCTTAACCTTTTCTACTAAGAATGAGAGATTTTCGATTACTGTAGGGTCAGGGTGGTGGTTTGGGAAGCGACCATCAAGATCAGAAAACAACTCTACAACTTCACATCCGAGCTTTCGAAAGATTTCGGGCCCGATCATTCCACCCATGCCATTCCCACTGTCGACGCAAACCTTCAAATTGAGAGGATGTTTTATGTTCTTGAGAATCATTGAAGTGTAGAGAGGCTTGATATCTTTTTCACTCAATGTGCCCTTACCGGACTCATACGAATCTTTTTGGATAATTTGTTTGAGGTATTGAATTTCTTCCCCATGAATCGTTGTTTTGCCAACGCAAATTTTAAAGCCATTGTGCTCGGGCGGATTATGGCTTCCGGTGATCATGATGCCGCCGTCACTGTTTAATTCGAATACCGAAAAATACAAAAGGGGTGTCGGCACAAGGCCGATATCAATAACGTTAACGCCAGTAGAAAGGAGGGCATCGATTAGTGATTGTCGGATTCTGTCTGAGCTGATCCGGCAATCTCTGCCCACAGTCAGGGTTTTCCCCCCCTTGCGTTTGACATAACTACCTATAGCCCTCCCTAACTTGGAGACAACGTTATGAGGCAAATCTCTATCTGCAACGCCTCGGATATCGTATTCTCGGAAAATTTTTTCATTAAGCATTAAGGAGCCCCCTTGTTTGGCTTGCCAAAGTAGCTAATATTTGATTCTTTTTTCTTTTTCTCAATCCAAAGAGCCATCTTTTTTTCAAGCTCCGATCCCACCATCTGATTTCTTAAGATCTCTTTTTTTTCCTTAGGTAAAGCAGAAAAATCAGGGGATCTTGTTTCTAAAACCTTTACGATGTGAAGCCCATCCGCCATTTTTATTGGGCGAGTAACATCTCCTACGGGGGTCTTGGGTATTACAGAACGAAACTCTTTGGACAACGAAGAAATTGAAAAATAGCCTAGGATGCCTTCTGGAGACTCTGAGTCATCGGAGTATTCTTTTGCGAGCTGAAAGAAGTCGGAATTTTTTTCATTGGCCTGTTTCCAAATTTGATTGGCTCTTGATTCGGTCTCGGCCTTTGAGTTAGGCGATCCGGCTTTGAAACTGATAAGAATGTGAGCCAATTTAAACTCCTGCTCCATCTCCTCAGGTTTGGCATTTCTTAAATAGAAGTGGCGCAACTGTTCATCAGAAATTTCAAGGGAGGGTCTAATTTCTCGATCAATAAGATTTCTCCGCTCGATTTGGCGACGGATCCCTTCTTTGTATTCGGTCAACGAAGAACCCAGCTGCTTTAGTCTTTCCATTAGCTGGGCTTGAGAGATGCTATTTCTTTTTAGGATGGCTTTGATTTGGCCGGTAACCTCCTGTTCAGAAGCCGTCAGTTCTAGTTTTTTGACTTGCTGATTGACTAGACGTTCTTCAACCAACAATTGTAATGCGGATTCTGGATTGTTGATAACATCGTTGGGAATCCCGCCAAAAAGCTCCTGAAAACTCTTAGAGCGCAACTTTTTTTGGAAATCGGCTATGTCAGACTCTAGAATAGGTTCGTCATTAATGGTAACCAGAGTTCTATCGATAGTTTTTGAGGTCGAAAAACTATTGAGAGACAAAACTAGAGCGAAGAAAAGCATTTTAATAGGTTGCTTGATAAACGGTTTCATTTCTTTGAATTTCTCCATCTTTTAATATTTTCGTAACCCACTCTCGGTAAACCCGAGCTTGTTTTTCTTTTTTTAGCTTATTCACAATTTCAGCCTTTGCCTCATTAAATTGCAGCCTTTTAGCGGGCTTCTTTTCAACCACTTTTAAAAGATGAACTCCAAAGCGGCTAGAGATTGGTTTGGACACAGTATTTATCTGTAAGTTAAAGGCCTCATTAAAAGCATCAATCTTTTCGTTTTTTGCAAAAAAGCCCAAGTCTCCACCTTTTGAAGAGTCTGGGCTCATCGATCGAGCTCTTGCTGCCGACTCAAAAGAGGTTTTTCCGCTTAAAATCTCCTGTCGGATTTTTTCTGCCTCTCCAGTCGTGGGAACTACAATTTGAAAAACGTGAACCTTTTCCGGCTGGAGGAATTCCTTGCTGTGCTGATTGAAGTAAGCTTTGACTTCTTCATCTGGAATCAAGGTTTCGTTCGCAAATAAAGTCTCAGTAATTTTTTCAATGAGAAGCTGATCTTCTATTCGTTGTTTTAGGATGGCTTCGGTCGTATTCTGTTTTTTTAACAGCTCTTCGAATCCGCCGGGGGGGTAGCCATCTTTCCAGTCGGATAATCGATTCTCTACACGCTCTTTTCCAATTCGAATTTGTTGTTTTGCCGCTTCTTGTCTTACTAAAACGAGAATAATGGCTTCATTTAAGGCGCGAGTTTTAAGTCCGTCGATGATTTTTGGGTTTTTCTGAGAAAGGTCATCTTGTTCGGCTTTGAGTTGTTGATAAAGTGTTAAAAAGTCGCTGAGATAAATGGGGTCTCCATTAGCCTTTGCCAAAATGATATTTTTTTGATTCTCAACTTGAGTTGTACAGCCAAGACCAAAAAGCAACAAAACAATTGAAAAAAACAAGAGCTTTCTCATTCGTCCTTTCCGGTTGGAGAGGGGGTTTCAATTTTTGCTTGAGTTTCTAAGTCTTTGACTAGCGCTAAAAGAAGAGTTTTCTGGCGGTCTTCTTCGATTTTAGATTGTAAGTATTGTAAATAGGAAGCCGGCGCTGAAGTGAATGGCTTTTTGTCAAACCAATCAAAAAGATGAATCGTGGTTCCAACTTCTATAGGCTCCGAAATGGTATTTTTCGGAAGGCTACGAATTTTAATGTAGATCTCTTCCGGAAAGTTGTGGGGCCCTCTAAAATCGGTGTCGCCCCCAAATAGACCAGAAGATTCTTGTGAAAACTGTGCGCACAATTGTTCAAAAGGAGTTCCTTTTTTTAGCTCTTTTTGTATTTGTTCAAGAGCCAAGGAGGCTACCTGTTTTTCTGTTTCGGTTCTTCGGTTGAGAACCAAATGGTGAATTCGAATTAAGGGAAACTGGTCGTAAAAAAAGCGAAGATCTTTTTCAGTGGGATTTAGGTTGCTTTTTTGCTTTAGCTGTTCCGATTCAAGCAGTTTCTTGTAGAGTAGCTTGTTAATTTCACTTTGAATATCAGGAGAGCGTTCCAGCCCTCGTTTTTTGGCCTCTTGAATGAGAAGGCGATAATGAATAGCTTTTTTTATTTTTTCAGATCGAAGCTCTGAGTTGTTTTCTAAGTTCAGATCGCGCTCAAAAATGGGTTCACCATTTACTTTGGCAATCACAGGCGGATTTAGGGGAATATTAGAGGCCCACAAAAAGCCATTTAACCCAATAAAGATCAGAGCAGATTTAAGCATGACCCCCATGCTAACGGAAAGAGAAGGCTACTGCAATCCCTGCGTAGGATAGATTTGCCGAACACAGCTAAGATTTTTTTTGTTGCTTTGAGTGAAAATCTATAAGGTCTTTTAAGACAGCTTCAGGCTTCCATTCGTTCTCTTTATAGTCTTTAAGGGGAACTAGTTCAGGGCTTAAGAGAATACTACGCGAATTGTGAGAAATCAGACCATTGGAAGGAAAGCCTAGTGCATTAAATTCGGAAGCAAAATCTGAGATTGCTTGGTCTTCTCCAGTCACCAAAAGAAAGGCGGTAGAATCCAAACCGAATTTTTCCCCAAAAGCTTTTAGGGTGGGAGGTGGATCGTTGGCGGGATCAAGTGTCACGATGAGAAACTTTAAAGGAATGGAAATCGCGGTGTTTTTCCAAGCTTTAAACAGCTGTTTATTTAAAGTCATGGTCAAAGGACACATTTCAGCAACGGGACAGCGAGTGTAAACGAAGGAAACAAACAAATAATGCCCTTTAATATCATGAAGTTGAATAGAACGACCCCTCGAGTCTTTAAAAGAGTGGTTCTTTAGGGCTGGCTGAGCTGTAACTGTAATGGAGAACCCAAAAGCGACTAAAACAGTTAATAATCTAAACACGGCACCTCCCGACATAAAGCGGTAGAGCCCTTTTTATATTCTAAATTAAAGAGGCTCTCAACTTTATAAATAGAAAAAATAATGGCATACTAAAGAGACTCCCTAAAAATGTATCGGACCTAAACGGAATAGGAAGCGGGGCGCCCATGAAGATTCTCCTATTAAACCAGACATTTTATCCTGACACCGTTGCGACAGCTCAACAACTTACGGATTTGGCAGAGCATCTGGTGGAACAAGGAAATGACGTCAGCGTTTTGGCTGGACGTAGGGGGTATGAAAATCGCGACAAAATATTTTCGTCGCAAGAGACTTATCGCGGGATAAAGATTTATCGAGTCTCTTCAACCGGTTTTGGAAAACAGCGATTTGCTCTTAGGGTTTTTGATGCTTTGACTTTCGATATCATGTTGGGATTAAGGCTACTCTTTTTTCCTCGACAAGACATGGTGGTTAGTTTTACTTCCCCGCCTTTGGTTGGGCTGTTTGGAATGTTGTTTAGTTTTTTTAAGGGCGGGAGGGCAGTTCAGTGGTTGATGGACATTAATCCCGAGGCTGCTTTTGCGGTGGGGTATATTAAGAAAAAATCTTTGATAGGCAGAATTTTAAATGCGGCCTTTAATTTTACTCTGAAATTTAGTTCACATGTGGTTGTTTTGGATCGGTGGATGAAAAAAGTAGCTCTTCAGCATGGCGCAAACGAGGAGAGAATTTCTGTTATTCATCCCTGGTCCTTGTTTGAGCCGACACCCGAATTGCCGAGTTTTGCAGACTCTGTTTTTAGAAAGACGAATCAATTTGGAGAGAAGACCCTTATTTTATATTCTGGAAACCACAGTGTGGTGCATCCGTTATATACGCTTTTGGATGCCGCCAAGAGAATGAAGAATGATCCTTCTCTTGTTTTTGTTTTTGCTGGCGGTGGGCTGCGCTCATTAGAAGTAAAAGCGTTTAAAGAAAAAGAAGGATTAGAGAATATTGTTCAGCTGCCGCTAGTTCCCAGGCGGCACTTGGCAGAAGCTTTGGTGAGTGTAAATGCCCATGTCGTGGTGATGGGGGATGCCGTTAACGGACTGGTTCACACTTCGAAAGTTTACGGGGCCCTAGCTACGGGACGGCCGATTATATATTTGGGGCCGGAGAAAAGTCACGTTTGTGATCTTCTTAAGGAGTGTAGCCAAACTTATCATGCTGAACACGGTGATGTTGAGAGCGTAGTATCAGCCATTAAAAAGATAAAAGAGTTAACTGCTGAGGAGCGAGAAAGGGCGGCCAAGGAGAATAAGCGGTTTTATAAAGAAAAATTCTCTGCAAAAAAATGTTTCTCGGTTTTTTCAGAGGAGGTATTAAGGGTTCGGCCAGAAGTTGAGATGAAAGAGCCCCGTGAGCTTTCCGAAACCTATGTCCAGTCTTAATAAGGCTGCGTCACTGACCTTCTCTTACAAGATTTCTGTTCCAAGACGGGATTTCAACGACGATATCTTCTTCGCCATTGGGGACACATTGACACGCCAGTCGAGAATTTGGACGGACATCCGGGGCAAGGTCTAACATGTCGCTCTCATTTTCGGTGGGAATAGAACAACTGTTGCCACCCGACTTGATGTAAACGTGGCAGGTAGAACAGGCGCAGACTCCCCCACAGGCATGGTCGATATCAATGCCTGCTCCCATAGCCACATCTAAAATGCTGCCGGGTAAACCAGTCCCAAATACAGGGTGGTCGAGGCGTACTTCAACCGTTTTTTTTATGTTCAAAAAAGTGATGCGGAAGGGCCGCTTGGGCTTTTTAATATCGGGAGTTTTTATGTAGGGGTTGGTTCCACCCATGGTTAAGTCCTTAAATATTTTTGGTAGACCATAGCAAGACAGGTGGAGCAGCGCAACAGAGATTAAAAATCTCCCTATCGACAGGCGAGCAATTCCATAATAAGATATAAGAGTCTTTCTAATTTTGCGTATTAAAAATCACCTTTAAATCAGTTCTAATCTGGGGGAAATATGAAATACCTGCTTTTAATTACTGGCGCGATGGGGTTGGTAAGTTCATTGGCGATGGCTAAGGGATCCTCGAATTTAATGAGGGGAGGATATGGATTTCTTTTCCCGGATGCAAATTCTTTTATAAATGGTGGGCAAATGGCTAAGACGTCGGGAACTGCCATTGAGGGCCTCTATCAAAGAAATGATCAACTTGATACGCAAACCGCGACTCCTTCTGTGGTTTGGGGCTCGGGTCGAGTCGGATTAGGGGCTTTTGCTACTAGGACGGGTTCGGCGTTGACGGGGGACCCGGCAAGTCGAGCTGATTCGGTTGGCGCTGGATTGGGTGTTAGTTTAGCGCAGGGAAAGGTTACCGTTGGGGGAACGATTGAAAGAAGCATCGATACCGGCCAATCTAATGACGGTGTGGTAACAGCAGCCCTCAACTATAACGGATCAAAAGGAAAAGGATTTCATTTGGGCGGAGGTTTCAGCTCAACCCTAAATAGTTTGTCGGGAACCGAGACAAAGACCGCGACACTAGCAACTGGTTGGGTATTTGAGGGTCCCGCAAGCTTTGAAATCAATTATAAACTGAAAGACTTGGACCAGACGAGCAATAATTATGTGGCTTCCAGCTATCTAAATTTTGGTGGCAGTAATTATTATTTTTCAACGGGATATTCTTACGACAGACCGACCAAGCAAAATACGTTAGAGACGCGGGTCGGCTTTATTATGGGCAGTTATGATTTTTCTTTTCATGGTAAAAAAATCATGAAAGAAGGCAACGATCCTGATTACGGAGCAACACTCCGAACAACATTCTAACTTAATTAGAAGCGGCCTGTTTAAGTTCCGCGCTGCTACCAGCGGTTTTGTTCGGAGAGCTTTACCAATCTAAATCTTCTCTATGAGCATTCGAACAAAAGTTATTGGCTGTTTTTTTGCCGTGTTGGTTTTGTTTGGGGCCGTAAGTTCCTACACCTTCCTCAAGGCCAGACATATCAATGCGCGGCTCTCCATGGTGAGCGAGGTTTTGCTGCCGTTGTCAAGGCTGGTTGTGCAGATACAAGTGGGATCTCAGGGGCTCGCCGACGAAAGCTCGCGTTATTATTCCGACAGTGAATTATCTGCTGATAGAAGTACCTTTTCTCGAATGGCGCGAGAGCTATACCCATATGCGATTCAAAAAAAATTTGTTATTGCAGAACAGCTTTTGATGGGCGGCCCTATAGAATCTAATGAGCCTATTCCGCAATTGAAAAACATGTTGGGGCAGATTCGTGAAAAATTTGAAGCGTTAAACTCCTCGTCGGATAAGCCAACCCTTGAGAAAAACTTTGCCGAGTTTAAAGGAGGCTTGCAAAGTCTGACAAAAAAAATCGAGGAAGAGACAGATAAGATTACCGAAGCGGCCAGAACAGAAGGCCAACAAAACTTATTTACCAGCGTGGGCCTATCTCTTTTGTTGGTTTTTCTTGGCTTGTTTTGTATGGGGCTTGCTTATCAGGTTTTAAACCCTTTGCCACAGTTAATTCAAAGCCTTAAAAAGCTGACAGGTGGAGATTTTGATCAAAACATTAAAGTTCGAACTTCTGATAATGATGAAATTGGACAATTAGCTAGAGAGTTTAATCGAATGCTTAGCGCCCTTAAAGAAAGAGATCAAAAGATTAAAACGCAACAGCAGGAGTTATTACAGTCTGAAAAGCTCGCTGCTATCGGGCAGCTTTCCGCTGAGGTGGTCCACGAAATAAGAAACCCTCTGAATTCTATTAATTTAAACATTGATTGGCTTGGGACAGAAATCAGGGATCCAAATCCAGAAATCAGCAAAACTCTCCAGAGTGTTTCGCGGGAAATTGAGCGGTTAGGACAAATTACCGAGAGTTATTTAGTTCGGGCAAGGGTTAAGTCGCAAGACAACCAATCTACTGAGGTCAATAGCCTTCTAGAAGAGATTATTCACTTTGAACGAGGGGAAGGAATGGGCATCGAAATTGAGGCCGAGCTTTTTGAGAGAGAGGTGTTAATAAAAACGGACCGATCTAAGATAAAGCAGGCTTTTATCAATGTGCTAAAGAATGCTAAAGAAGCCATGCCTCAAGGTGGAAAAATTAAAGTCAAAACCTTACTGGAACAGGGTGTGGCCAAGATTGTTTTTTCTGATTCAGGGGTTGGAATGACAGAAGAAACTAAAACTAAAAGTTTTTTGCCGTTTTTTACGACCAAATCATCAGGAACTGGACTGGGACTTTCACTCACCAAGGAAATTGTTGAAGCAGCCAAAGGAAAAATTCTTGTGGCAAGCCAAGTTGGGGCTGGGACAACTTTTACTTTTCAGTTTCCTGTTTAAAGGACCTAAACTATGCAAGTCAAATACCGAGCTATCGTGGTTGATGACGAACCAGCCAATTTGGAGTCGTTAGAAAGAATTCTTAAGAGTGATGGGGCCGAGGTAAAAGCATTTCTTAATCCACAAGACGCTCTTGAGTCTGTGCGAGGTGGTTGCGCCGATATCCTTTTGACTGATTTGAGACTGCAGTCATGGAGTGGAATGGACCTCTTGGATGCGGCCAAAGTTTTAGATCCTTCAATTGAAATTATTATGATGACGGCCTTTGGTACAGTGGAAATTGCGGTCGAGGCCATGAAGAAGGGAGCCTATGATTTTATTACTAAACCGCTTCAACGAATTCAGGTTTTGAAGGCCGTACATCGAGCCTTAGATCGTCGTCAGCTGGTCTTGGAAAATGCACGCTTAAGAGAGGCCGTTTATCAAGAGTCCCCGGGCCATCGAAGTAGTATCCTGGGGGATAGCGAGCCGATAAAGAAGATGATGGAGGTAGCCCGACAGGCCGCAAAGAGTCGCGCGAATGTCCTCATTGAGGGAGAGAGCGGCACAGGGAAGGGGCTGCTATCGCAGTTTATTCATGATCAACGTGATTGTAATTCTAGGAAGAATGGAATTTTAGTAAAAATAAATTGCACGGCGATTCCTGATAACCTGCTTGAGGCAGAGCTATTTGGGTATGAACCAGGTGCTTTTACGGGGGCGACAAAGAAAAAGCAGGGGAAGGTGGAGTTGGCTCACCAAGGAACCCTCTTCTTGGATGAGATTGGCATTGCTCCCCCTTCACTCCAAAGTAAATTACTTCGCTTTTTACAAGAAGGGGAGTTCGAGCGCCTTGGGAGCAACGAAACTTTGCGTATAGAGACTAGGGTCATTAGTGCGACCAACGTAAATTTAAGGTCTGCCGTCCAGACCGGCCAGTTTCGCGAAGATCTTTTTTACCGCCTCAATGTTCTCCATATTAGAGTTCCATCTTTAAGAGAAAGAGCAGAGGATATCCCTCTATTGGTGGCACAATTTATTGCTGCGTCAGCCAAAAAGAACGGTAGGCAAGTCCCATTAATTCACCCTAAGGCACTGGATCTTCTTACTTGTTATCAGTGGCCTGGTAATATTAGAGAGCTTCAAAATCTCATGGAGCGACTCGTTGTTCTTAATGTGAGCGGAAAAATTGGGGTTGAGGATTTGCCTCAAGAAGTTGGCGGAACAAAAACAGAGAGAGTTCTTAAAATACCCCTTGGAACAACCTTAAAAAAAGCAGAAACAATGCTTTTCGAAGAGACCCTTAAATCGGTTGAGGGGGATAAAAAAGTAGCGGCTCGTCTTTTAGGAATTCATCCCCGAACCATTTATCGCTATTTGGAGCAACAGCAGCCTCAACCTTTGGTGGAGCCCCCTGTTTCTGAATCTGAACCCATAGACAGCAGTATTTCAAAAGAATTTAATTAAAAGCTATTCAAATTACAGCCAGGGTAAGGTAAAAGCTGGGACATGGAAGCTATGGCGATTGAAGTGGGCTTGGGTTTGTTGTCCGGTGTTTTTATTTTTGGTGCAGTGTGGTTTTTGTGGAAAAGGAAAACCAAAAAAGTTGTTCAAAAAGTTCTCGAGTCCCCCAGCGAAGGGGCCAAAAAAAGACTTGAGGATGTTTCCCACCTCTTTCCTTCATTGGAAGATAAGCTTCAGAAAACCAGAGGGTTTCTTTTCGGTAGATTGACACAAATTCTACAAAAAAATGTATCGAATCAGCTTTCTCCACAAGAGTGGAACTTGATAGAGGAGATATTGCTGGAAGCCGATATTGGCTATTCTACCTCTCAACAATTGCTTACGGCAGCTAAGGCTCGGTTAAACGAGAAAACAGAAGGGGAGTTAAGGGGAGTCATTCGAGAGGTTTCTAAATCTTTGTTTGATTCGTTAAACCACGGGCGGTTGGAAATTAAAGAACAAACTAAGCCAGTAGTGATAAGTGTGGTTGGAATTAACGGGGCTGGCAAAACTACTACTATTGGAAAGCTAACTCAGCAATTGATGAATGAAGGAAAGGTCGTTCTTTTGGGAGCCGTAGATACGTTTCGCGCGGGTGCAATATCTCAACTTAAGGTTTGGGCGGATCGGACGGGAGCGCAGTTTGTAACGGGCCGAGAAGGGGCAGATCCCGGGGCGGTTGCTTTTGATTCTGTTACGGCTGGAAAAGCAAGAGAGGTGGATGTCGTGCTTCTTGATACCGCAGGTCGATTACATACCAAGGCTAATTTGATGGAGGAGCTAAAGAAAATTCACAGAGTTATAAAGAAGGTGATACCAGAAGCCCCCCATGAAACTTGGCTTGTGATTGACGGGACCTTGGGGCAGAACTCC
>Ga0194122_10005802_pt1 | contig 11421 bp, 6 predicted proteins | sample TA2MahCa10mmetaG_FD_155487 | JGI IMG/M metagenome (GOLD analysis project Ga0194122, IMG submission 155487) | Freshwater microbial communities from Lake Tanganyika, Tanzania - TA2015021 Mahale Deep Cast 10m | ecosystem: Environmental > Aquatic > Freshwater > Lake | place: Tanzania: Lake...
GGCGGAACGTCTTCTAACCCTACCAGGACCTTGCCTCTCTTCTTTCAGAGCCTAATTTGGACAGGCGTGGTGGCGGCCAGGGCCGGGCCGCGATTTGGTTCGGTGTATGCGATGTAGCTCTTGATGGGCATGGATGTCTCAGAACTTGTAAGTCAACTCGATGTAACCTAGGTTTCCGTGTTTGGAGTCCAGGACCCGGAGTCCCTGAGCGTGGCCGAAGTACGTGGACAGGGCGAAATGGGCGTTGGCGGCCCAATCGACGCTTAGGTCGTAGAGATTGGCGAGGCTGGTGAAGCCGCGGCTTGGGCGTCCGGCGAAACCAAGAGTCCATGGCTGAAAGGCGCCGCCGCCGATCCACCACGGATCCTGGCGGGAGGCCAAGCGGAGGTGGTGAGCCTCGCTCTTGATAGTCACTGTTTTGGCGGGCCGCAGCGCCAGGGAGCCGTGGACGTCCCGGTTGTTCATCATGTTGAAAAATGGAAAGCGGGCGAACGGCCTGGGCGTCGGCAGCAGTTGGAAGAACTTACCGGAGCCGTGGTAGTAGCCGCCACGAAGCCAGGGACGAAGCTTGGCCTGCGGCTGAAAGCCCGCTTCCAACGCCAAGGCGCCTGAGAACTGATTTGTGGACGTCCAGCGGCCGTTCTGCAAAGCGCCCCAGACGAGAACATCGGCCCCTTTGTTGGTGTGAAGATAATGACCTCCGTAGGTGCCGAGGCGGATGCTTTGGCGCAGGAAGGGTCTCCAATCGTGATAGTAGATTCCAAACAGGCGCCAGTCTCTATTACCGTCGGCGCGGTTGACGGAGAAATAGGAAATCGCCGTGCGAAGCGTACCCCAGCCATCGACTTGGAACACGCCACGAGTCGGCGCGCCTGTCACCCAGTGCACAGAGACTTTCTTGTTGGCTGCAAAGTGGAAACCATCGAGCGAGCGGCCGGCGTGGGTCCATCCGAAGTTGCCAATCAGGCGCTGGGAGATGCGGTCGCGTTTCAGCGCCGCCAGAGTTGGATCTTTCGGGATCACCTCCGAGCCATCGTTGAACTCAAACCGGCCGATCTTCAGACCGCCAACGGTGAAATTGGCCTGCTTGAGGAAGACCATTCCGGCGTTGCGCCTGCGATGATTCGCATTGAAATAGTTGAGACCGACGCCACCTGTGGCGTTGCCGGGCAGGCCTAGCAGCAGCGGTGCGGCGAACTCGACTTGCCACGTTTTTTTCGAAAACGACAAGCGGCCGAGTGTTCCAGAAAACGTGTAGCCGTCGCCGAACCAGTCCCAGCTTTCCACTCGTGTGCGGAGCGAACCACCAACGGCGACATGCTCGGCGGCGAGTGTACCGGCCATGATGGAAAGGGTAATCAGCAGGCGCATGCTACCTCCTCGGTAATGGCGCCGGCACGCCAGACAGCAGGCAGAGTGCGCCAGGCCCCTTCTGCTGGAGAAAATAGCCCGCGAGGAGATCAGCGATCGTCCATCCGCCGAGAACGCCGGTGATCGCCTGATGCAACTCGTGGGCCGCTTTGTGAAAGGAGCAGGTCGTGGTGCCTTCTGGAACCGAGCGGCAGTAATCCGCGCCGATCCGGCCATGGCAGGCCTCGACAACGTCAAGCAGCCGGATATTGGCCGGGTTTTCCACCAAACGGACTCCGCCCTTTACGCCGCGCTCCGCCTCAAGAATGCCGACCTTGACCAAGTGTCGGACCACCTTTGCCATGTACGAAGGCGACTCCCCAAGCACCTCGGCGATGCGACGCGGCGACCATGGCTCCTGAACGTCCTGTCCTGCCAGCAGGAGGAGAGCGCGAACGGCGGATATCGAGGTTTTGCCGAGCATTGTTTAAATTAGGATAACAATTATCCGCATTATTTAGCAAGCGAAAACTACAGGAAAACGGCCACTCTTCCAGAGAAAGTACTTTACCTCGAAAATACCCTGGCTGGGCGGGCCGGCCCAGGTTTCGGTCTCAAGTACTTTTTGTGGACAAGATTGCGACGGGGTAAAATAGAGGGCGCGTATGGACTCTGTCAGTACCTATAAACAAGACCTTCTTTCCGTTATCGGAGCGATCGACACCTGGCAGGTTCGGCAGGTCATCCAGATCTTCGAAAAGGCTCGCGACAACGGGAACACGATCTTTGTGTGCGGCAACGGCGGAAGCGCCGCGTCGGCCTCGCATTTTGTTTGCGACGTTTTGAAGGGCGCCAGTTTCGGCAAGGAGAAGAAGTTCCGCATTCTCAGCCTGAACGACAACTTTCCGACGCTGACCGCGTACGCCAACGACGTTGGCTACGACGTCATCTTTTCCGAGCAGCTCAAGAACTTTGGCCGCCAGGGCGACGTTTTTCTGGCAATCAGCGGTTCGGGCAACTCACCGAATGTGGTCAAAGGCATGGAGACCGCCAACGCCATTGGCTGCGAGACCATCGCATTCACCGGCCGCGACGGCGGCAAACTCGGCCCCATGGCCCGGCATCATATCCATATCGCCAATCCGCATATGGGCCGAATTGAAGACGCCCACATGGTGATGTGCCACATGATCGCCTACCACTTCATGGAAAACTAGCGGGCCCGCTGGGATAAGATAGCCGTAACTCTCGAAACCCAGTTCGCCGCCGACCCTACACCATGCAACGCCGGTTTTCACCCAAGACATTCTTCGTAGTCCTTGTTTTGAGCGCCGTAACGCTCACCTGGCGTCTCGTGCAGCCCGCCCAAGGCGCCCAGATGGCGCTGGAGCCGTCGTTTGAGACGGTCGCCAAGCCGTTTTTCCAAAAAAACTGCTTCCAATGCCACAACGCCGACAACCAGGTTTCGGGTGTCCGCGTCGATTTTCTCAATGCCGCGATGGAAGACAGGCACCTGAAGCTGTGGGAAGCCATTCTTCACCGCGTCGGGGAAGGGTCAATGCCTCCGAAAGGCATGCCGCAGCCCACGGAGGCAGAGCGCAAGGAGATGGTTGAGTGGACCACCCGCGCATTGAGCATCGCCCGCTCCCGGCCCACACCCAAGAACGGTTTGGTCCGCCGGCTGACCATTTCGCAGTACCGGAACACGCTCCGCGAACTGCTGCAATTGGAGGACGACCTCACCGAATCGCTCCCGCCGGAAGCCGTCTCGAAGGACGGCTTTGTCAATAACAAAGAGACGCTGCAATTGAATCCGCTGTTGACGGAATCGTATTTTGAGATCGCGGAGGAGGCGCTGAACCGTTCGATCGTCGATCCCCAAAAGAAGCCCGCCGTCCAGAGCTTCCGCGTGGATCTGGGCGCGTCCATCAACCCCGCGCCGTTTCCGGAAGACCTCATACTCGGCGCCAACAGCACGCTGCTCGATAACAAGGATTACACGGTCACCCAGTTGACGCCCGTGAAGCCTTTTCCAGTTGCGCAGAAGCCGATGCGGACGAATTACCGCTTCATCGAAGGGTATGCCGGCAACGCGACCGTTCGCGGATGGCGCGACTATTCCAGCATCTATCACTCGGTTTTCGCCTGCATGCGCGGCAAGGGCGGCTATCCCAAAGGGGACGCGTACAGCACGGTCCAAGGCGCCCTCCTGTTGCGGCCGGCGATCCCTTCCGACGAGTTGTTCGGCAGCGACGGCACCTATGGGCCGCGCGCTAATTTCAAGATTTCGCTCCGCGAACTGCCCGACTACGGCCGTTTCCGTGTTACGGTGACGGCGGCGAAATATATCGATGGATTGATGATCGACCCGGGTGTTCCGGCCCAGGCCGAAGCAGTCGCGGGCGCCGTGGTGGTCCCCAATCCCCAGGACAAGCAGACGGTCACGATCCCCAAGGCGGGTATCTATCAGGTTGACATTCACAACTCCGCGGAGCCGACGAAGAAAATTCCTGTCGAAACGTCCCGGCTGCGCGAATCGCTTGGGCTCGCGCTCGATTTCGAAGATCAGCCCCGCGAGTCGCCGTTTGGCAAGGCCTACCATATTGAAACGGCGGAGAACGCGCTGTCGCTGCCGCGCACTGCCGGCATGAATGTCGGGGACGGCGATTTCACCGTCGCTGCCTGGATTAAGCCTAAGGGCCTTCGAAAAACCGGCCTGCTGGCGCTTGGCACCACGGGCTGGGGTCATGGGTGGTTTCTCGAGATGCCCGACAACCGCGGTGTCCTGCGGTTCGAGTCGTCGGGTCCCGACGGGCAGTCGAACGGGTCCGTTTCCACTCCTCCGGGCACCTTGAAGAACAACACGTGGAGCCACGTTGCGGTCGTTGTGAAGCGCGGCAAATTCGAAGGCCGGATCTTCGTCAACGGGTTCGCCGTAGGCCGGGGCGAAGTCTACAACGCCAATCTCGACAATCCCAAGATGGACCTCCATCTCGGTAAAATCCCAGGGACTGAGCAATTTTACCGGGGCGAGCTGGACGAGGTACGCATCTACCGCCGCGCCCTAGGCGATCCCGAAATTCAAGGGCTGGTCGAACCGGGACGCCAGTTCGCTCAGGCGCCGCCGGAGCGGCCACAGGAAGGCAAGCTAACTCTCGGCGGCCGCGAGTTCTCCGGCATGCTGCCCCAACCAGCGTTCGTTGTGGTGCGGTTGCCCGCAGGTCCGCTGGCAGTGAAGGCCGAAACTTCGAGCCTGATGCGCGGTCTGGATCGCGTGGTGCTTACGCCTCTGGCTGCGGAGCATTCGCTAGCCGCCAAGTTTGCCGCCTTCGAAAAGCGCAATCCCCATTTAGGTGTGCATCTCGGATTTCGCCGGGATTGCGGCTCGACATTCGCCCCGGTCGATACAGTCAAGACCGTGTCGAGCGACAAGCCTGGCAAGTTTGTATTCGAAGGCGCCATTCGGAACTATCCCAGCCCCAACGTCGAGAAGGATAACGTCAACTATCTGGCCGGTGTGCGCGAAATCGCGGTTCGCAGCGAATACACCGATGGGCGGGACATGCCCCGCCTGATGATCCAGTCAGTAGAGTTCGAAGGGCCGTTCTACGATGCCTGGCCGCCTCCTTCGCATCGCGCGGTCTACACAAGCGCCGCGCCTGCCGAAATACTTCGCAACTTCGCCACCCGTGCCTATCGCCGGCCCGTTACGGCAGCGGAGTTGAAGTCCTTGCTGGCCGTTTACGACAAGTCCCTGGCGGCGCACAGGACGGAGCAAGAAAGCATTAAGGACGCACTGCTGGTTGTCCTTACGTCCCCGCAGTTTCTGTTCCTGATCGAGAACAGCGCTACACCGCAGCCGGAGCCGTTGACGAACCACGAACTCTCCTCCAAGCTGTCCTACTTCCTCTGGAACGGCCCGCCGGACGCGCGATTGCAACAACTTGCCGCTGGCGGAACGCTGCGGACATCGATCGATGGCGAAGTGACGCGGATGATCGCCGACAAGCGGTTTACGCGCTTCATTCGCGAGTTCACGGAGCAGTGGCTAAGTCTTGATAAATTCCAGGTGCTCGAGCCAGATCGAAAGCAGTACCCGGCACTCACGCGGGACACCCGCGCGGAGTTGAAGAACGAGCCCTTCGAATTTGTCAGCCATCTGATCCGGAACAACCTGCCGGTGAAAAACCTGATCGCCTCCGACTTCATCCTCGCCAACGAAGTTGTGGCCAGCTACTACGATCTCGGCTCCAAAACCGAGAGCGGTTTCCGGTTCGTTCCCGTCACGCATGGCCGCCGGGAACTGGGGGGCGTCCTGACGCAAGCCGCTCTCATGGCCGGTCTCTCGGACGGCCGCGAGTCCAACCCAATTAAACGAGGCGCCTGGGTAGCCCGCAAGATTGTCGCCGAGCCGCCAGCCGACCCTCCACCCAACGTTCCCGCCTTAAAGGAAAGCACCGCCAATCTGACCCTTCGTCAGCGGCTGGAGCAGCATCGTAGCCAGCCCGGCTGCCGGCAGTGCCACACGACCATCGATCCCTGGGGCGTCGCCCTGGAGGAGTTCGATGCCGGCGGACGATTGAAGAAGCATCCGGTCGACGCGCGTTCCACGCTACCCGACAAAACGGAGGTCTCCGGAATCGACGGCCTGCGCAAGTACCTGGCCGAGGACCGCATCGATCAGGTGGCCTACAGCTTCGCCAAGCATTTGGCGATCTATGCCAATGGGCGCAGCCTCACCTACAACGAGATGAACTTCCTCAAGCAGGACGTGAAGCGTTTGAAGCCCGCCGGCTACCGGATGAAGGACATGGTCCGGTACGTTGTGACCAGCAAGTTGTTCCAGGAAAAGTAGTAGAATTCTGAACGAGAGCATATTTATGAAGACTTGGCAAAAGATGGACCGCCGCGCGTTCCTCCATGGCATTGGGGGAGTAGCGCTGGCCCTTCCCGGACTCGATGCTATGGGCGCCGAAGTCACCGGCCAGGCCCCTCGCAGGTTCTGCGCCATCTACACCGCCAACGGAATGTCGCTGCCCCGCGCGGAAAACGGCTTGGACGATTGGAGCTTTTTCCCCACCGCGGAGAAGGATGGCGAGTTTGTCTTCGGTAAGTCGACCGAACCCTTGGTGCCGTTTCGCAAGCAATTGAGCTTCATGGGCGGCCTCCACCACCCGAGCGGTCCCAAGGCCGATCCGCACACCTGCTCCGACATGTGGCTGACCGGCGCGCCGCTGCACAATCCGAAACCCGGCACCTACAATACGGCCGGTCTCGATCAGGTGATCGCGCAGCACACCAAGCAGCATTGCCGCCAGCCATCGCTCATTCTCTCGATCGATGCGGGCACGGGCTTCCTGTCCCGCACCGGCACCATTTCCTACAGCATGGAAGGCAAGCCGATCCCGGCGGAGAACAATCCCCGGCGTATTTTTGACCGGTTGTTCAAAGGAGACCGCGGCTCCGTGCAGGCGGAGCGCGACCATATTCAACGCCGGATCAAGCTTGTCGACGCAGTCGTGGACAGCGCGAAGGCGCTGGATAAGCAACTCGGTAAATCGGACCGCGAACGGATGGAGCAGTACCTCACGAGCTTAAATGAGGTGGAATCGCGGCTGGCGGCCTCCGAACGCTGGATCGACATTCCGCTGAAGAAGCAGGACTATGCGCATCTGAATCTGGAAGCGACCAGTGAAGGCGAACCGGCCGAGTTCTACAAGACGATGTTCGATCTGATCGCGCTGGCGTTCGATGCCGACATCACGCGTTCGATTGCATTCATGCTCAACCGGGAAGATGGCATGGGTATCTCCGATACGTTCCCGCTCAAACTCGGTCTAACAAAGACCCATCACGCTCTATCCCACGCCACGGACAAGGACGGCCAGCACCAGTTCGCAAAGTACGACAAGTTTCTGTGCGAACGCGTCGCGGAATTCCTCGGAAAATTGACCGGATACAAGGACCGGAACGGTTCCGTACTCGATAACACCGTGGTTCTGTTCGGTTCCGGCGCTTCCACCACGCACAATCCGCGTAACCTGCCCACGCTGGTGGCTGGCGGCGCGAATCTAGGCCTGAAACACGGGGTCTATTGGAAAAAGGAGGACGCCCGCATGTCGAACATGTACCTGAGCATTCTCCATTCGCTCGGAGTCGAATTAGAGTCGTTCGCCGACAGCACGGGTACCTTGAGCGGCTCGATTTTCAGCCGCGCTTAGGCCGTTAACGGTTCTTTAGAATTTGGAGGATCTCACGAAGATCCTCCTTGTTCTTGATATACGTTCTCGACAAGTCGTCTTCTAGGACTTGCTGCAGGGTTTCGCCACTCAAAGTCCGGGCCGCGCGCCCGTCGGCTCCCTTCTCCAGAAGAAATTTCAGCAGCCTCCAGTTTTGCGTATTCCGCGCTTGGATCAATGCGGACATGCCGCCGCTGCCAGTGAGATTCAAATCCGCGCCGTAGTCCAGCAGTGCCTGCATCTGCTCCACCGATGTGCTGTACCCAATCAGCCGGAAGTAGGCGGGCGAACCCGTTGGTCCTTTTTGATTCGGCTTCGCTCCGGCCGCCAGTAGCAGGCGCAGGATCTCGGGGCTCGCTGGAAGTGCGGCGCCCAGGATGTCTTCGTTATTCGGATTCGCGCCAGCTTCCAGCAGAGCTTGGACAATCTCTTTCGAAGGTGGCTTGCGCTCCAGCGCCAGCTTTAAAACCGGCGCGTCCATGCGGCCCCGTTCGTTCAACTCCGCACCGTGCGCCTTCGCAACGACGGTATTCAAATCGTTGCGCTGGATGGCCGATTCGATTTCCCGCAGCGGCCCCGAGCGAAAATTGCTCATGGACCCATCGGCGGTCTCGTACGCCTTGAGCGACAACACAGCCGCCCGATTGCCAACCAGAACGAACAGCAGCGGTGAGGCGACCAGAAGCGTAGCTAATCCGCGCCACGCGGTGCTGTCTTTCCACAGGAACAGTGCGACCGCTCCCAGCAGCACAAGCACCGGAACTGCGAAGAAGCCCACAACGGCAAAGGGGCTGGTGTGGGACGGCCCCGCCGCTGCCAGTGCCAACACAAAGAAGACGCCGAGCACCGCGAGATCCAACAATACGAGGAGCCAGAAGAGAATTTGAAGCAGCAGCACGCTACTTCATGCGCGAACTCCCCGGATAGGTTCTCATGGGCGAAGGAAAGTAGCCTTATCTTCACCCCCTTGCCATGGACCTGAAATGGCGCGATGCTACATTCGGGAGGGTTATGCTTCGCCTTACGTTTTTTCTCTACTCGCTTCACGCCTTTGCGCAATTCGACACCGCGGTCGTACTTGGGACTGTACGCGATCCTGCCGCAAACGTCGTTCCCGGCGCCTCAGTGAAGCTCTTGAATGTCGAGACCGGCATTCAAGCCACAACTGCCACCAATGACGCCGGAGACTACCTCTTTCTCAACGTCAAAATCGGCGCCTATCGCGTAACGGTGGAGAAGCCCGGCTTCGCCGCCGCGACGGCGGACAACGTGAGCGTGAACGTCAACGCCCGCCAGCGCGTGGACTTCACCTTGAAGGTAGGACAGGTGACCGAGTCGATCAACGTCACCGATGGCATCATTGCCGTCGAGTCGGACTCCTCGGACCGCGGTCTCGTTGTCGGACGCAAGCAAATCGTCGACCTTCCCCTAAACGGGCGCAACTACGCCGACCTGGCCTTGCTAACTACCGGCGTCCGCCGTTCCGACTATGCCTTCGCCAATCCGCCACGCGAGGGCGCGTTTAACGTCAACGGTCAGCGTTCGATCTTCAACAATTTTCTGATGGACGGCATGGATAACAACGCTTACGGTACCTCGAATCAAGGCTTCTCGAACCAAGTGGTTCAGCTTACGCCCGACGCCGTCGGTGAGTTCAAAGTCGTGACTTCAAATGCGTCCGCCGAGTTTGGCCGCTCTTCCGGTGCCGTGATTAACGCCACTATGCGCTCCGGCACCAATGAATATCGCGGCACCGTTTGGGAGTACCTGCGTAATACCGAGTTGAACGCCGCCGGTTTCTTCAAGCCGGCCACCGGCAAACCGGTCTTCCAGCGCAATCAGTTCGGCTTCACGTTCGGCGGGCCGATCGTGAAAAACAGGGCCTTCTTCTTCACCAACTACGAAGGCTTTCGGGAAAGGCAGAAGTTCACGGTATTTCGCACTTTGCCCACAATGACCGACCGCGCCGCGACGTTCGACATTCCCATCGCCAACCCTATTACCGGTGCGCTCTATCCGGCGAATTCGGCAATACCGGCCACCGCGATCACGCCCTTCGCCCGCACCGTACTAAACAATTTGCCCGCGCCAAATAACGGGCTCGCCCGCGCCAACAACTTTGTGAACCTGCGTTCCGACAAGAACAACAACGACAAGATGGACCTGAAGCTCGACGGCCAAGTGAGCTCGCGCAGCACCGCGTTCGTCCGCCTTTCGCACCGCAAGTCCAATATCTTCCAACAGCCCGAAATCCCTGGCCCGTCGGGCGGCGAAGGAAACGGCTTCATTCGCGTCCTGAATCAGTCCATGGCTACCGGCTTTACGCATACGCTGACGCCGGCGTCGCTGTTGGAGGTCCGTTTCGGCATCTCCCGCACCGAAGCCGGCAAGGAGCCTCCCGGACTGGGCGGCCCATCAATGCGCGCCCTGTATGGCATCACGGGCCTGAGCGAGGATCCGCGCCTTACGGGCGGCCTTACCCGTCAGGGCATCGGCGGGTTCTCCGACTTGGGCCGCCAAGCGACCAACCCCCAATGGCAGCATCCCACTGTTTGGAACCCGAAGGTCAACTACTCCTTCACGCGCGGCCGCCACTCCATGAAAACCGGGTATGAGTACCAACGAGTTCACACACAGATTCAGGACGTGAATCCCCTCTATGGCAACGACATCTACGCAGGTCAATTCTCACGCCCGGCCGGTTCGGCTGCGCCCAACGCGGCTCAGTCCCAGAGCTACAATCTCGCCGACTTCCTGTTCGGCGCGCGCAGCGAGTATCAGTTAGTCAATTTCTACATCGCGCAGTACCGCCAGGTAATGAATTTCCTATACTTCCAGGACGATTGGAAGGTTACGCCGAAGCTCACGCTGAATATCGGCGCGCGATATGAGTACGCGACTCCGCAGTGGGACGCCGAGAATCGTCTGTCTAACTTTGATCCCGTCTCGAACCGACTGATTCCCGCTTCTGCCGGCTCCATCGCCAACCGTGCACAGGTCAACCCGGACCGCAACAACTGGGCGCCTCGTTTCGGGTTCGCATACTCGCTGAATCCCAAGACGGTGGTCCGCGGCGCTTACGGCATCTCTTACATTCACTTCAATCGAGCCGGCGGCGGCAACATTCTCGGCATCAATGGGCCTCAGGTCGTCATCGCGGCAATTGCGCAGCGGCCGACCGACCCGGGATTTCGTCCCACGCTGGCCGGATACCCAGCCGGGCTCACCGATCCAGACAAGTTCAATCCGCTTGCATCGAACATTTCGTACCTGCCGCGTGAGTCGCCCAGCGGTTACGTGCAAAATTGGTCGTTCAGCGTGCAGCGCGAAATCGCCAAGGACACTGTCATCGACATCGGCTATGTGGGCAACAGTTCCAGCCATCTAATCGTGTTCGCCGATTTCAACGAGGCCCGTCCCAATCGCCCCGGTGAGAACCTCTCGATCCAGGCCCGGCGTCCTAATCAGGCCTTCAGCGCGATCACCGTTACTTTCCCCGCCGCGCGCGCCAACTACCATGCGCTGCAAGCGCGTTTTGAACGGAAGTTCTCCAACGGCTTCTCGCTGTTGAACTCGTTTGTCTATTCGAAGGCGATCGACACCACCGGCCAGGCGCTGGAGGCGCAGGGCGGCTCCGGAGGCCGCGCCAGTCCGCAGAGCTTCTACGCGCTCGCCGCGGAGCGCGCTGTATCCGATTTCGACCAGCGTGTGAACAACACCACGGCCTTTATTTACGAACTTCCGTTTGGCAAGGGCCGGAAGCTCATGAGCGGCATCCCGGCCGCAGCCGACTACGTCATCGGCGGATGGCAGTTCAATGTCATCAACAGCC
>Ga0194122_10005813_pt1 | contig 11407 bp, 10 predicted proteins | sample TA2MahCa10mmetaG_FD_155487 | JGI IMG/M metagenome (GOLD analysis project Ga0194122, IMG submission 155487) | Freshwater microbial communities from Lake Tanganyika, Tanzania - TA2015021 Mahale Deep Cast 10m | ecosystem: Environmental > Aquatic > Freshwater > Lake | place: Tanzania: Lake...
ATTCCCTGCGCGGCCTACTGCGAGGACGAGTTCGGCGTGGCGCCTGGCCAGAAGGGCAAGGGCTACTTCGTCGGCGTGCCGTGCGTGCTCGGCAAGGGTGGCATGGAGCGCGTCGTCCCGCTGCAGTTGAACGCTGACGAGACCAAGCTCTTCAACGAGAGCGCCCAGCACGTGAAGGACCTCGTCGGGGTCGTTCGCAACCTGGCTCCTGAGCTCGGCTGAGCCGACCTCCATGGGCTCGTTGGTGCTGGGAGGCATCGACCGGTCATCAAACCATCGTCGACCGCCCCGCACGCCGTGTGGGGCGGTTGTCGTTGGGGAAAGTGCGGGACTTCCATGTTTTTGTCCGATACTCGCTGTATGGCTTCGACGCAGCCACTCTTCGAGATCGATCCCGGCTGGCCGTATCTGCTGGCCGGGCTTGGGCTCGTGTTCGGAGCGGTCGTGCTTCCCGAACAGGCCAAGCTGCACCAGGGCGAGCAGCAGCTCGCGCAGATGCAGCACTTGGTCGAGCGGTCCGAGGCGGTGGCAGGGGCCTATGACGACTTCGCCGCGCGCGTGAAGGAAAGCGACCCGACCCTGATGCGCCGGCTGGCGGTGAGCCAGCTCAACCTGCTGCCCGAGGGCGAGGTGCCGATCGTGCGAGCCGAGAGTGCGACCGTACCGATCACCGAATGGATCGAAGGTTCGGTTCCGGCGAGCGACTTCGTGGCGGAGCCCTTCCGAGACAGCTTGCTGTCGCGCTGGGCGCTCGGGCGCACGCGCCTCTGGGTGATGGGCGGGGGTGTGCTGTGCATCTTCGTCGGGCTGGTGATGACGGCGCCCCGGCGCCGTGGTGCGTTGGCGGAACGCGCCGAACTTCCTGCGGTTTCAGCGGGATCCAGCGACGGCGCCACTACCGTGGCGGCGTGCCCAGCGACCTCCGCGACCTGACCATCACGCGCCTTGCGAGCGTGCTGCCTCCCGATTGGGTGGGCGGTGCCGATCGCGAACTGGAGCGCCTCCACGAAGTCGGCGGCACGGTGCTCGTGCCGACCGATCCCGAGTGGCCTGCGGCGCTGCGGCAGGTTGACGATCCGCCGCGGGCGCTCTGGCTGCGTGGCTCGCTGGCGGCTGTCGGCGCACCGTGCGTGGCCATCGTGGGCAGCCGACGGGCCAGCGCGTATGGGTTGGATGTGGCCGGGCGGTTCGGGGCCGATCTTGCCCAGTCGGGGTTGACGATCGTGAGCGGGGCGGCGCGCGGCATCGATGCGGCGGCCCATCGTGGCGCCCTCCGAGTGGGTGGCCCCACGGTGGCCGTGGTTGGCTCGGGGCTTGGCGTGCCCTATCCGCCTGAGAACGCTGGGCTGCTCAACGCGATCGTCGAGGCGGGGGGCTGCGTCATGACCGAACTGCCGTGCGATGCTGAGCCGCTTGCGCACCACTTTCCGCGGCGCAACCGCATTCTGGCGGGGCTGTGCGTGGGTGTGGTGGTCGTCGAAGCCGGGTTGAGCAGCGGGGCCATGATCACGGCCCGTTTGGCCGCTGACGGGCAACAGCGTGAGGTGATGGCGGTGCCCGGCCGGGTCGATTCGGCAGGCGCCGCCGGTTGTCACCGCATGATCCGCGAGGGCTGGGCCACGCTCGTCACCAGCTCCAACGAGGTCATTCAGGCGCTCGGTGGTGCGCCCGGTCTGCTGGCGGCCTGCCGCCGGGGGCCGCCGCCATCCAGCCTTCGGCCCGAACTGGCCGATGCCGTGTCGCGGATCCAGGCGGCGGAATCGGACGCCGGTGCAGCGCTCGATCCTGACCGACTCTGCTCGCTGACGGGGCTGAAGGCGGGCCTTGTCCTGGCGGCGCTCAGCTTCCGCGAGACGTGGTCGGCCGGCCCGCGGCAGGGGTAGACTCGGCCGCTTCCCGGACCATGCAACGGCCGGGCCCGGACGACCCCAACCATGACGGCCACGCTCAAGCCCTCGGCGCTCACGACGGACACCATCCTGATCCTGGACTTCGGCAGCCAGTTCGCGCAGTTGATCGCGCGGCGGGTGCGCGAGGCAGGGGCTTACAGCGTGCTGGTGCGCCCTGATGCATCGCTGAATGAGCTCCGGTCGTACGCACCTAAGGGGATCATCCTGTCAGGCGGTCCTGCAAGCGTGAACGAGCAGGGCGCGCCGCGGTGCGATCCGGGCCTCTTCGAGCTGGGGATACCGGTGCTTGGGATCTGCTACGGCATGCAGCTGGGCTGCCAGATGCTCGGCGGCACGGTGGTGTCGGCGAACCATCGTGAGTTCGGTCGGGCGGAGATCGATGTCGGTGACGGTGCAGACCTGATGAAGGGAATGCCCTCGCGGACCACAGTCTGGATGAGCCACGGCGATCAGGTCACTGGACTCGGCGCTTCGTTCGATGTCCTGGCGAGCACATCCACCTGCCCCAACGCTGCGGTGCGTCATGCGGCCAAGCGATTCTGGGGCGTTCAGTTCCACCCCGAGGTCACGCACACGCCGCAAGGCCGGGACCTTCTGCGCAACTTCCTCTACGGCGAGTGCGGATGCACCGGCTCGTGGACCATGGCTGACTTCATGGAGGCCGAGTGCGAGCGGATCCGTGCCGTCGTCGGCTCGTCGCGGGTCATCTGCGGTCTCTCAGGCGGCGTCGACAGCAGCGTCGTGGCAGCGCTCCTGGCCAAGGCGATCGGCACGCAGGTCACCTGCATCTTCGTTGACAACGGGCTGCTTCGGAGCGGCGAGCGCGAGCTTGTGGAGCGGACCTTTCGGAGCCACTTCGACGTCGATCTGCGCGTGGTCGACGCGAGCCGTGAGTTCCTCGGTGACCTTGCGGGCATCGATGAGCCCCAGGAGAAGCGCCGGCGCATCGGTCATCGATTCATCGATGTCTTTAAGCAGGCGGCCTCGAGCGTCGATGGCGATGTGCGGTTCCTGGCTCAGGGCACGCTCTATCCCGATGTGATCGAGTCGGGCCACGGGCATGCCGGCACCGCAGCCAACATCAAGCTGCACCACAACGTCGGCGGACTTCCTGAGCACCTGGGCTTCGAGCTTGTCGAGCCTCTGCGCATGCTCTTCAAGGATGAGGTGCGCCGCTTGGGCGAAGTGCTTGGGCTGCCGCGTGACATGGTCTGGCGGCACCCGTTCCCCGGGCCTGGCTTGGCTGTCCGCGTGCTTGGCGAAGTCACGCCTGACAAGCTCGAGGTGCTGCGGGCGTGCGATGCGATCCTGATCCATGAGATCCGGGCGGCTGGGCTGTACGACCGCACCAGCCAGGTCTTCGCCGTGCTGCTGCCGGTGCGCAGCGTCGGGGTGATGGGCGATGGCCGGACCTATGACAACGTGGTGGCGCTCCGTGCGGTGACCACCGAGGACTTCATGACTGCGGACTGGGCGCACCTTCCGTACGATGTCCTCGGCCGTATCAGCAACCGCATCATCAACGAGGTGCGTGGCGTGAACCGTGTGGTGTACGACATCAGCAGCAAGCCGCCGGCCACCATCGAGTGGGAGTGAGCCGTCCTCCAAGGAGCCAATCATGGTCGATGCAGGCAACACCGGTGCGGGGCGCATGGCACAAGGCGCGTCGTGGCAAGGCAGGGATCACGGTGACGGTCCCATGGGACTCGTGGGACGCCGGGCCGTGCTGGGCGCTGGTGTCGCGGTCGCCGCGCTCGGCAGCGCCGCTTTTGGGGCGCGCCAGGATCCTCAGGCTGCGGCCAAGCCCGTCGCTCTGGATCCCAAGCCGCTGCGGATCTCGCTCGCCCAGTGGAGCCTGCACAAGTCGCTCTTCGCGGGTGCGGTGAAACCCCTTGATTTCCCGCTCGTTGCCGCGCGCGACCATGGGATCCGCGGCGTCGAGTATGTCAACAGCTTCTACAGGGACCTGGTCGGCAAGGAGGGCTTCGCCGAGGACCTTCGCCGGCGCTGCGCGGATGCCGAGGTGACGAGCGTGCTCATCATGTGCGATGGCGAGGGTGCGCTGGGCGACCCCGACGAGGCCAAGCGCGTGAAGGCCGTCGACAACCACCGGAAGTGGCTCGATCTTGCCAAGCACTTGGGCTGCCACTCGATCCGTGTGAACGCGCAGAGCGAGGGCAAGCGCGCCGAGCAGGCACGGCTGAGCGCCGACGGCCTGCGACGGCTCGCGGAACTGGCCAAGCCGCTCGGGCTGAGCGTCATCGTCGAGAATCACGGCGGGCTGTCGAGCCGTGGAGATTGGCTCGCAGGGGTGATCAAGTCAGTCGGCATGGCCAACTGCGGCACGCTGCCGGACTTCGGCAACTTCTACGAGTACGACCGGTACAAGGGTGTCGAGGACCTGATGCCGTTCGCCAAGGCCGTGAGCGCCAAGAGCTACGACTTCGATGCGCAGGGGAACGAAACGAAGATCGACTATCCGCGAATGCTCGGGCTGGTCCGTGCTGCCGGGTACTCCGGGTGGGTCGGGATCGAGTACGAGGGCGGCAGGCTGTCGGAGCCCGATGGCATCAAGGCAACGAAGGAACTTCTGGCGCGATTGGGCTGTGGAGCCTGAGGCACCCTGTCTTACACTCAAGGGGCTCAATGACAAGCACCATGACCGAACCGAAGTCCACCACGCGCAGCGCCAGCACGACCGGTGCGATCCTCGTCACTGGTGCCGGCGGCGAGATGGGCCACGCACTCCTCAAGCACCTCCACGGGCAGTGGGGCGGCCAGCGCGAGATCGTCTCGATCGACCTTCGCGAACTGCACGGCGAGGCCGCCGCCGCATCGACCCACTCCTACTGCGGCAGCGTGGCCGATGCCGAGTTCGTGCAGGCGCTCGCCTCCAAGCATGACATCGGCGAGGTCTGGCACCTTGCAGCGCTGCTCTCCTCGAGCGGCGAGCGCAATCCGGAACTGGCGCTCTCGGTCAATGTGATGGGCAGCTGCACGCTCCTGAAACTGGCTGCCGATTCCGCGCGCCGCCGTGACCATGACGTGCTCTTCATGTTCCCGAGCACGATCGCTGCGTATGGCGTCGAGTCGCTCGTGGCCAAGATCGCTGCAGGCGCGGTCAGCGAGGATGAGTGCGGCGATCCCATCACGATGTACGGGCTGAACAAGCGTGCTGTCGAGGAGATGGGCCGCTACTACATGCTCCACTACAGGCTGCTCGATGCCGATCGCGGCGATGCCCGGGTCGACTTCCGGTCGATCCGCTTTCCCGGCATCATTTCCGCGGACACGGTGCCGATGGGTGGAACGAGCGACTACGGCCCGGAGATGCTGCATGCCGCGGCGCAGGGCAAGCCGTACTCGTGCTTCGTGCGTCCCGATGCGCAGATCTCGTTCATGACCATGCCCGATGCCGTGCGTGCGCTGGTGCACCTGGCGCAGGCGCCGCGGTCGCGTCTCTCGCGACAGATCTACAACGTCACCGCATTCGCGCCCACGGCTGCGCAGATGGAAGCGAAGGTGCGCGAGTTCTTCCCGCGTGCCGAGATCAGCTACGCACCCGTCGAGGCACGCCAACGCATCGTCGACAGCTGGCCAATGGACCTGGACGACTCCGCCGCCCGCCGTGACTGGGGCTGGTCGCCGACGCATGGCTTCGATGAGGCCTTCCGTGACTATCTCGTGCCGGCCGTGCGGGCTCGCTACGGCTGACTGTGCACCAAGCTGCGGGAAGTTGGCCCAGTCGCAAGCTCGCTCGGCGCCGGGCCGCCGCTTCCTCGACCGCTAGAATCCGAGCATGACGACCTTGGCTGTGAATGCCTTTGAATCCCGGACCGAAACGATCCTGACGGGCCTGCGCGAGAGCGGCCAGCTCAAGATCCTGCAGACGATCGAAGGGCCGATGGATGCCACGGTGCGGCTCCGCGGATACGGCGAGGTCGCCTGCTTCTGCAGCAACAACTATCTGGGCTTGGCGAACGACCCGCGGGTGGTCGAGGCCGGCATCGAGGGCCTGCGCCAATACGGTGCCGGCACGGCGAGCGTGCGCTTCATCTGCGGCACCTTCGATTGCCATGAGCGGCTCGAGCGGCGCATTGCCGACTTTTACGGGGTCGAGAGTTCCTACACCTTCACAAGCTGCTGGAACGCCAATGAGGCGATCTTCCCCACGCTCTGTGAGCCAGGCGACATCATCATCAGCGACGAGCTCAACCATGCCAGCATCATCGATGGCATCCGCCTCGCGGCGGTCATCAAGAAGGGCTTGCACAAGACTGTCTATCGCCACAGCGACCTCGCGTCACTGCGTGCCAAGCTTGCCGAGGCGCGCGCCAACCCCGAGGTCACGGGCACGGCGTGGGTCGTGACCGACGGCGTCTTCAGCATGGAAGGCGATCTGGGCGACTTGCCGGGAATCCGCGCGCTGTGTGACGAGTACGGTGCCAAGCTCGTCGTCGACGACAGCCATGGCACGGGCGTGATGGGTCGGACCGGCCGAGGCACGCACGAACATTGGGGCTTGGCGGCATCCAAGGTCGACTACTTCACCGGCACGCTGGGCAAGGCTCTTGGCGGCGGTGCCGGCGGCTACATCTGCGGCAGCCGTGCGGCGACGGATCTCCTGGTGCAGCGCGGTCGACCCACGCTCTTCTCCAACGCCCTGCCCGCGACGATCGCCTGCAGCGCCGACAAGGCGATCGAGGTGCTGATGCAGGAGCCCGAGCGCGTCGAGCGGCTACGCCAGAATGTCGCGGCCGTGCGGCAGGGGATCGGTGGCGTGGGCTTCGAAGTCCTCAAGAGCTCGACCGCCATCTGCCCGATCATCGTGCATGACACGGCCAAGGCCATCGCCATGAGCCGCCGACTGCTTGACCTGGGCGTCTTCGTGATCGGCTTTGGCTATCCAGTGGTGCCTGAGGGCCACGCACGCCTTCGCGTGCAGGTCTCGGCGGCGCACAGGCCCGAGCACATCGATGCCCTGCTCCGGGGACTCGCCCAGCTCAAGCGTGAATTCGCCTGAACGGCCGACGACCGTACGATCCTCGAGATGCTGCTTCGACGCATCCATGACGAGTCGCTGTCGCAGGCGGCGTACCTGGTGGGCTGTCCGGTCTCGCGTGATGCGATCGTCTTTGACTGCGCGCGCGATGTCGACCGCGTGCTGAAGGTGGCCGAACAGGCCCGGCTGCGGATCGTCGCTGCTGCCGACACCCACCTGCATGCCGATTTCGTGAGTGGGCTGCGCCAACTCGTTGAGCGGCATGGTGCGCACGGCTACCTCAGTCGGGAGGGCACCGCGCCTGCCTGGGTCCAGTCATGCCCCGGGCGCACGACATCCGTGGGTGATGGCGACGAGCTGCGGATCGGCGGCGTGGTCGTCCGCGTCCTGCATACCCCCGGGCACACGCGCGAGAGCCTTTCCTTCGAGCTGGTCGACGCCACCGGTGCCGTGCGCGCGATCCTCACGGGGGACTTCCTCTTCGCGGGCGAGGTCGGTCGACCGGACCTCGGTGCACGCTCAGGCGATCGGAAGGAGCTTGAGCGCAACGCTCGCGAGCTCCAGCAGGCGCTCCGTCGGCTCGCCGACATGCCTGACGATGTCCGCATCCTGCCGGGCCACACTGCGGGCAGCCTGTGCGGCAGATCGATCTGCGCCCTGCCGCAGTCGAGCCTGCGGATCGAGCGGCAGATCAATGGCAGCCTCCGAGCGGCAGGTGACGATGGTGCGTTCATGGACAAGGTGCTCCGTGGCCTGCCGGATCCGCCTGCTTATTTCGTGCGGGTGAAACGCCGGAACATCGATGGTGCAAGCGGCGAGCTGCGGTTGCCGGATCGGCTCGACGCCGAGCGCTTCATGCACGCCGCTGCCGATCCTGCCAACGTGGTCATCGATTGCCGCGCCTGGAGCCGCTTCTGCGAGGGCTTCCTGCCCGGCTCGATCAGCGCACCGCTGGACGGCCACTTCGCCAACGCCGCAGGCAGTTACCTCGAGCAGGGCGATGCGGTCCTCCTGGTGTGCGAGGAACGAGAGCTTGAGAAGGCCGTGCGCATCCTCTTTCGAATCGGCATCGACGACTTCACAGGCTGGACCACGCCCAATGAGTTCGACGCGATTCCCGAGGATGTCTTCGACGCCGATGGGATCGAGGAGATTGGCGCCGTCGAGGCCCACCGCCGCTGGTCAGTCGGCGCTGCGTTCATCGATGTGCGTCTCTGCGGCGAGTATGAAGCCGGGCACCTACCCGATGCCATCTTTGCGCCCTTCAGTCAGTTGCCGCATCGCTTGGGTGACCTGCCCAACGATCGCGAGTTGATCGCCTACTGCCGCAGCGGCAGTCGCAGTGCGCGCGCGTGCGCGTACCTGAAGCGGCATGGGTATCGGGTGAGCAATCTGCGCGGTGGCTTCTGGCCATGGGCCGGGCGAGGGCTGCCAGTCATGTGCGGCGCACCCGCCGATCGGGCCCACTGCTGATCAGCGCACGCTGATCGTGGGCTGCACGAACTGGCTCCGCAGGCTGGCGACACTGATCTGTCCAGCGAGCGCCTGCGCCATGGCGTCGAGCTGGCGCCCCATCGCCGGCACATCCCAGTTGGCCAGCGGCGTGCCGGCGTCGGAGTTCTTCCGCAGGGCCATGTGGATCGGCATGCTGCCAAGGAAGGGCAGGCCCATCTGCTGGGCCATCATCTCAGCGCCGCCTCGACCGAAGAGGTCGTACTCCTTGCCATCGTCGCCGACGAAGTAGCTCATGTTCTCGACGACGCCGAGCACATCAATCCCGAGACCCTCGAACATGCGCACCGCGCGACGGGCATCATCCTGGGCAACGCGCTGCGGAGTGCAGACGACGACGGCACCGGTCACCGGCAGGAGTTGCGCCAGCGTGAGCGGCACATCGCCCGTACCGGGCGGGAGGTCGATGATCAGGTAATCGAGTGCGCCCCAGTCCGTCTGGGTGGCGAGCTGCTTGAAGGCTCCGTGCGCCATGGGTCCGCGCCAGACCAGCGCCTTCTCAGGGTCGACGAGCTTGCCGATGGTCATGGCCTTGATGCCGTGCACCTCGAAGGGCATCAGGATGTTGCCGCGGGCGACGGCACCGAGTTCATCGAGGCCCAGCAGCGTGGGAAGGCTCGGTCCGTAGATGTCGCCATCGAGCAGACCCACCTTGGCACCCATGCGTGCCAGCGCGACGGCAAGGTTCACGCTGATGGTGCTCTTGCCGACACCACCCTTGCCGGCACCGACGGCGATCACCTGCTTCACCATCGGAAGGGGGTTGCCGCCCTCGCGCGCCTTCTGGTTCGGCCGGCGGACATCCGCCGTGAAGTCGACCGTGACGCTTGGCGTGGTGGCGCCGATCGACGCAGCCTGTGCGGCGATCGCCGCCGTGACATCGTTGCGGATGCGGTCCTTCATGGGACAGGCTGGCGTCGTGAGCTCGATGCCCACGGTCACGGTGTGGCCCTCGATCTTGATGCCCTTGACCATCTCCAGCGTCACGAGATCCTTGTGCAACTCCGGGTCGTTGACCGTGCGAAGGGCCTGCGTGACGAGATCTGGTGTCAGGGCTGCCATGGCGGTCGAGTCCCAAATGGTAGGGCTTTCATGAATCGCTGTCCCCTGGGGTGACGATCGGGCAATACCCTTCCGACACAGGGGCCACGCCCCGGAAAGCGAGCACAGCATGTTCCTGAATCGATTTTTGCCCGTAGCGGCGTCCCTCTTGACCGCTGCCCTCGTCAGCCTGCCCGCCATGGCCCAAGATGCTCCAGCGAGGGGTGATGCACCCGCGCAGGACGGGGCGAAGGACGGCCAGAAGGGCGCTCGCCCCGGTGGTCGCGAAGGCATGGGGCGTCGCGCCGGCGGCGCGCAGGGGCTGATGGTCCAGTACCGCATGTTCAACGAGGCACTCAAGACTGTCGAAGGCTCGTACACCCCCGATCAGAAGCAGAAGATCGACGCGGCGCGTACGGCGTTCGACGCCAAGGCCAAGGAGTTCCAGCCCAAGATGGAGGAACTCATGAAGAAGATGATGGAAGCTCGTCAGGCCGGCGAGGCCGATCCGAAGGCGATGGAAGCGCTGAAGGAGGAAATGGCCAAGCTGCGCGAGAGTGCACCGAAGCCCGAGGAGTTCCAGGCGACCGTCATGGGCGTGCTCACGGCTGACCAGCAGACGACCGTCAAGGCCAAGATGGAAGCCATGAAGAAGGAAGCTGCTGAGAAGGGCGGCGCGGGCAAGGGTCGTGGGCAGGGTGGACCTGGTGGCCCCGGCGGCAAGCGCCCCGGTGGCGGCAAGCCGCCCGCGGGTGAGCCCGGTGACAAGCCGGCTGCTCCGCCAGCCGACAAGCCGGTCGACTTCCCCGAGTGATCGATCGCATCACGCATGAAGCAACGCGGCGCAGCCCGAGTGGGCTGCGCCGCTGTCGTTGAAGGATTGTGCGCAATCAGGATCGTGCGGTGTTCACGAACGATCCTGGGCTGGATCAGCCGCCGCCAGTGACGACGACGTCGTCGTATTCGGTGACGAGGTTGGGCACCGTGAACTGCGGCACCGTGAAGCTGGTCAGGCCCGGGCCATCGGTCGTACTGAAGAAGATGCCATCAGGTCCAGGGGAGAAGAGGTAGTACTTGCCCTTTGCCGTGCCGTTGAGGGGATCAGTCAGTGCGTTGTTGAAGGTGCCGAAGCCGGGGTGGCGCATCAGCGCTGCAAGCAGCTGCGTGCCGTTGGTGGTGTTGTTGAGCACGCTGTACTTCACCGGATCGTTGGTGGTCGTCTGCGGTTCCGCACGGAAGTACGAGTCGCCGGTCAACCGAACGAACTGCGGCTTGGTGTTGAGCGCGGCAGCCGCATTCGAGCCGGTGCCCATCAGCGGACCCGTGCCGCGCAGCGCGCGCAGATACACAATCGGCTTTCCCCACGCATCCTTCAAGTGCGGGATACCCGCGTAGTTCACAAGCGAATCGGTGGGATTCTCGAGCTCCCCGAGATCGCTGTCCTTGGGCGTGAAGTACGAGGGGCGGTCCTTGCCCTCGACGCGGGTGCCGCGGCCGATCTGTGCCGTGTTCACCTTGATGCGCACGGTGCGCGTGCCGTCGTTGAAGGTGAGGATAGGGCTATTGTTGTTGGGATCGGCATACAACGGATCATCATCGCGCACTGCGCCACCCATCAGGTGCAGCAGCGCATTCTGCGTGCCCGTGATGGCGGGATTGGTGGTCCCCGCCAGCACGCTCTCGGGCACGATGCCGGGGTAGTAGCCCCACTCCTGGTAGAACGCGTCGCAGGCCTTTGAGAACTCGTTCATCAGGCTCTGGGTCTGCGCGACCTTCGCGCGCGCCGATACCTTGCCGAGCGCCGGCAGGAGGAGGCCGATCAGGATCACGATGATGCCGATGGCGACCAAGAGTTCGGTCAGTGAGAAGGCGCGTGCGGTGTGGTGCTTCGTCATGGGTTCCTCGGGGCGTTGCGGGCCAGACGCCCGGCGACGATCCATGC
>Ga0194122_10005815_pt1 | contig 11405 bp, 11 predicted proteins | sample TA2MahCa10mmetaG_FD_155487 | JGI IMG/M metagenome (GOLD analysis project Ga0194122, IMG submission 155487) | Freshwater microbial communities from Lake Tanganyika, Tanzania - TA2015021 Mahale Deep Cast 10m | ecosystem: Environmental > Aquatic > Freshwater > Lake | place: Tanzania: Lake...
GGAGCCCGCGAGTTCCTCGAAAGCGGCAACCCGTTGCCCTTCCAACAGGCGCATGGCGAGATGGAGCGCGTGCGCAAGGAAGCCGCGGCCGGTGTGAACGACACCAACTACATCTTCCTCGCCTTCGTCACGCGCTACCTTCCCGCGGGCATGGTGGGCCTCATCCTGGCCGCCATCTTTGCCGCCGCGATGTCGACCATCTCCGCCGAGATCAACTCGCTCGCCACGGTCAGCGTAGTCGATATCTACCGGCGCTTCTGGAACCCCGGCGGGATTGACTCGCACATGCTCGCCGCCTCGCGCATCGCCACCGTCTTCTGGGGCGCTTATGCCGTCGGCACCGCCAGCTTCGGGCGCAACCTCGGCTCACTCATCGAAGCCGTCAATATGCTGGGCTCGCTGTTCTACGGGAGCCTCCTCGGCGTGTTCGTGCTCGCGTTCTTCTTCCGCCGCGTGGGCGGTAACGCGGCGTTCAGCGCCGTGCTTGCCGGTCAGGCGGTGATCTTCGCGCTCTTCAAGTTCACCGGCATCTCGTTCCTCTGGTACAACGTGATCGGCTCGCTTGTAGTGGTGCTCGTCGGCCTCGCGCTCTCAGCGGCCGCGCCCCAGCGCCGCGCCGCCCAACACAGCGAGTCCGCATAGGATCAACGGCGCCGCGGCATAGACCGCCGCACGCGCGCCTTCGCCGGCCCGCACCAGACTGAGCGTTGCTCTGGCACAACGTGATCGGTTCACTCGTGGTGGTACTCGCCGGCCTCGCGCTCTCGGCGGCCGCGCCCCAGCGCCGCGCCGCCCAACACAGCCAGTCCGCAGAGGATCAACGACGCCGCGGCATAGACCGCCGCACGCGCGCCTTCGCCGGCCCGCGCCAGACGGAGCGTTGCTCTGGCACAACGCGATCGGTTCGCTCGTGGTGGTGCTCGCCGGCCTCGCGCTCTCAGCGGCCGCGCCCCAGCGCCGCGCCGCCCAACACAGCCAGTCCGCAGAGGATCAACGACGCCGCGGCATAGCCCGCTGCGCGCCCGCCTTCGCCGGCCCGCACCAAGCTGAGCGTCTCCAGGGAGAACGCCGAGAACGTCGTGAAGCCGCCGCACACACCGGTCATCCAGAACAACCGGGCCTGCGATGGCGGCGTGGCGAGCGTTGAGGCCAGCCATCCGATGAACGCGCTGCCCGCAATATTCACCGCCAGTGTGCCCCACGGGAAGGCGCCGCCCCACCACCGCAGCGCCAGCATCGACACGCCGTAGCGCGCCACGCCGCCCAGCGCACTGCCCAACGCCACCCACACCCAAGCCGGCATCGGCTACAACTGCAGACTCGAAATATCCACCGCGGAACGGCGGCCTTCGATCACCACAATGCCGGACTCGGTCACGTGGTAAAGTTGCCGGTCGCTCGCCAGATCGTGGCCGATCACCGCATCTTCCGGGATGCGCACGTTCTTGTCGAGAATCGCGCGGCGGACCTTGGCCCGCCGCCCGATGTCGCAGTTATCGAAGATCACCGAGTCTTCCACCAGCGCGCCCGAGTGCAGGCGCACGCCGCGCCCGATGACCGAGTTGCGCGCCGCACCGCCCGACAGAATCGCTCCAGGCGCGACGATCGAATCGATCGATTGCCCGCGCCGCCCGTCTTCATCGAAGGTGAACTTCGCCGGCGGATCGTCGTAGCCCGCCGTGCGCAGCGGCCATTGCTTGTTGAACAGGTTGAGCGCCGGCTTCACCGTGCGCAGATCCATGTTGGCGTCGTAGTAGGAATCGATGGTCCCCACGTCGCGCCAGTACACCGCCGCGCCCACCGGGTCGCCGGGAATATTGTTGGTCTGGAAATCGTAGGAGTAGATGTGCGAGCGCCCCACCATCGACGGAAGGATGTCGCGCCCGAAATCATGCGTGCTGCTCTCGTTCGCCGCGTCGGCATACAACTCGCGCAACAGGGCCCGCGCCGAGAAGATGTAATTGCCCATCGACGCATACACGCGCTCGGGGTCCGTGGGCATCGTGGGCGCGTTCGGGTTTTTCTCGTGGAAACCCTTGATCTCGCCGTCATGAGCCGCTTCAATCACGCCGAACTCGCGCGCGAATTGCCTCTCCACCGGAATCGCCGAAACGGTAACGTCGGCAAGGTTGCGCTCGTGGAACTCGATCATCTCGCGGATGTTCATCCGGTAGATGTGATCGGCGCCGAAGATCGCCACCACATGCGGATCGGCCTGTTCAATCAGATTGATGTTCTGGTAGATCGCGTCAGCCGTACCGCGATACCAGCTCTCGCCCTCGGTGCGCATCTGCGCGGGCACCGGGATGATGAACTGGTTCTTTAGCAGTCCGGAGAATTCCCAGCCGTCACGCAGGTGCTGCAGCAGCGATTGGCTGCGGAACTGGATCAGTACGTAGATCGAGTTGATCCCCGAGTTCACCAGGTTCGAAAGCACGAAGTCGCAAATGCGGTACTGGCCGCCGAAGGGCACGGCCGGTTTGGCGCGTTCTTTGGTCAACGGGTACAGACGGGTTCCCTTCCCGCCTGCCAGTACAAATGCGAGCACACGGAGCTGCATCAGTCTCTCCTCTCAACGTTCGCGACAGCCGACATCTGAAGAACAATCTTACCTTCAGTCATGGGGGTCCAAACTTCGCCTGTGATACCTTGAAATACGGCCATGCAGCAGTCGCGGAATTCAGCCTACCGGTGGGGCATTATGGCCCTGCTCTGCCTGGGCTACATGATTGCTTACTTCGACCGCGTGAACCTGTCGGTCGCTGTTGCGTCAGACGATTTCAAACATTACTTCCAGCTCAGCGATATCGACCGCGGCAATCTGAACTCGGCCTTCTTCTGGACCTACGCCGCGCTGCAGATCCCCGCCGGTTGGATCGTTGACCGCTACGGCGTCAAGTGGCCCTTCGCCATCGGCTTCGTGCTGTGGAGCGTGATCAGCGGAATGACCGCGTGGGCCTCGTCGCTGTGGCAGCTCTTTGCGATCCGGTTTGCGCTGGGCATCGGCGAATCGATGATCACACCCGCGGGCATGCGCTGGATCCGCCTGAACGTGGCGGAGAACCAGCGCGGACTGTTCATCGGCATCTACATGGCTGCGGCAAAAGCAGGCCCCGCCGTGGGACTCATCGTCGCCGGTTTCCTGCTCCGCGAAGCCGGCTGGCGCAGCATGTTCATGATCATCGGCTTCGGCGCGCTGGTCTGGCTCATTCCCTGGCTGCTCTTCCTGCGCGACGATGACCGTGAACTCGAAAAGGCCGCCGTCGCCAAAGCCGGCGGCGCCGGCGCGCACGTGCCGTTCCTGCAACTGGCGATGAGCCCCGTGATTATTGGCACGATCATCGGTACCTTTTGCTACCAATACTTCGTCTACTACAACATGACGTGGTTGCCTTCCTACTTCAAGGAGGCGCGCGGACTGAATCTCGAAAAGATGACGATGTTTTCCTTCGCGAGTTTCGCGGGCATGGCCACCGTCGCCACGCTCGCCGGTTACGCAGCCGACAAACTGATTGACCGTGGCTACAACGCCGTGACGGTGCGCAAATCGTTCGTGATCGCCGGCTTTCTGGCCGCGTCCACGCAACTGATCGGCGCCTATGCCGAGTCGCAATCGGTCTCGTTGTTCTTCGCCGTCTTCTCGCTCAGCGGACTCGGGCTGATGACGGCCAACTACTGGGCCCTCACGCAAACGTTGCTACCGGGCGCGGGCGTGGGCCGGCTGGTGGGCCTGCAGAATTGCGCCGCCAACATCCCGGGCGTTGTGGCGCCCATGCTCACGGGCTGGCTCAAACACACCACCGGAGGCTACACCGCGCCGATGCTCGCCATCTGCGTGTTCCTCGTGATGGGCATTACCGCCTACGTGTTCCTGGTGCGCGAAGAGTATGTACCGAAGGCGCCCGCGGGTCCGGACTCGCGGCGCGCCGGCTGGAAGGAGATCCCCAACAATGGCAAGTCGGAAGCTACTGTTTGAGAACGTTCGCGCCAAAGTGAGCGAAATCGTCTATGAACCGGGCGTGCCGCGCAAGCCGCACATCCGCCCCACCGACCAGATCATCGTCTTCCTCGATGACTGCGAGTACGAGCGCACCGATTCGAAGACCGGCGAGAAGACCACACGCAAACGCAAAAGCGGCGAGGTCATCTGGCATGACCGCAGCGAGAACGCGCCGCAACTGGTGAACGTCGGCAGCAAGCCGTACCGTTCGCTGCTCATCGAGCTGAAGGACGGAGGCAAGTAGCACGCGAGGCTCCAAACGGCGGCGGTGCTCGGCACGGGCATGATGGGGCCGGGCATTGCCGGCTCGCTCGCGCTCGGCGGGCTGCGGACCATGATCGTCAGCCGCGATGCGGCGCGCGCCGAAACCGCGCTCGACAGGGCGCGCTCGCAGTTGACGTTGCTCGCCGGCGCGGGCGTGGTTGACGCGGCGCGGGCCGAGCGCACCGCGAGTCTGCTGAGCGCCACGAACGGCTTGGAAGGAGCCGTCTCGAACGTGGATCTGGTGATCGAATCTGCGCCGGAGGATATGGCGTTCAAGCAGGAGCTGTTCGCTTCGCTCGACCGCCTGGCGCGCCCGGACGCCGTACTCGCGTCCAACACGTCGGGCCTAAGCATCACCGTCATTGCCTCACAGTGCAAGCGGCCTGAGCGTGTCTTCACCGCGCACTACTGGAACCCGCCGCACTTGATGCCCTTCGTGGAGATTGTGCTCGGCGCGCGCAGCGACGCCGTGCTGGCGGAAGAGTTGAAGACTCTGTTGACGGCGTGCGGAAAGAAGCCCGTGATCGTCAAGAAGGACACACCCGGCCAACTCGGCAATCGCCTCCAGATGGCGCTGGTGCGCGAGGCCGCACACATGATCGAAGCAGGTATCGCCGAGGCCGAGGACATCGACGCCGCCGTACGCTTCGGCTTCGGCTTGCGCTTCCCGGCCTACGGACTGCTGGAGCATCAGGACATCGTCGGCCTCGATATGGCAACGGTGATCTGCAACTACGTCTCGTCTGACCTTTACAGCGAACGCCAGGCGCCGCGCATCATGCACGACAAGGTGGCGCAGGGCGATCTCGGCGCGAAGACAGGCCGCGGCTTCTACGACTGGAGCGCCAAAGACGCAGGCGAGGTAAAAGCGCGCCGCGACAACTTCGTACTCGAAATGCTGCAACGCGCGGCTAAGCGTGATCGAGCTTAGCCACCGAGTACGGCAGCATCGCGAGGCGATACCGTCCGCCGCTCGCTTCGGCCAGGGCGCCCGGCTGGGCGCGAAACTTCTCCGGCTGCTGCATCGCTTCGGCGGCGTTCAACTCATCGAGCATCGCCGCGCGCGCCCGCGCGCCCAGCCACGCCGCATCAACCAAAACGACCCGCGCCGAGGAAGACAGATTCGCCAACAGCAACCGCCGCCGTGCGCCCAATTCGAGCGCCAGCGCGCAGCCCTGCAGCGGGTCCGGCGAGTCGAACGGCATCACCGCGCCGCCCGCGAACGCGGCCACATCGGCCAGCACATGATAGAGCGGAAACACAGCGCCCGGCGCGGCCGGGAACAACTCCGGCATGGCCGGCCCGGCCGCCGATTCCATCACGCCCTCCCATCCGTGCGTCTGAAAATACGTCACGCTGGCTGCGCCCGCTTCGCTCAGATACTTAATGCTGCCGAGCGTCCACACCGCGCCGAACAACGACATCTGGCGCGCATCCACGCGCGACGGCAACCGGCCCGGCACCGCGGGTTCTGGCTTGCCCTTGGCTTGGGGATTGAAGCGCGGCTTCAGCGTCACGGGAGTCACATGCACGGGTTTCGCGCCGAAGAACGTGCGCGCCGTGCGCACCGTTTCACCCTGCGGCTCGAGATTCTCAATCAACGATTGATTGTCGAAGGCATGCACCTGCGGGTTGAGCGAATAGCAGGAGCCATCGAGCGCTGCGGCATCGGGCCGGCCGCGATTGAATTCCGTGAAGTACTTGTTGGTGCCCACCACCCGGGGCGCGCCGGGCAACTTCGCGCCACTCGCCTCAAACACCAGCCAGCGCGCCACGCGCACCTTGGCCGCCACCGCAGCCAGCGCGCGCCGCTCCGCTTCGCCGCCGCCGAACACCGCGGCTTCCACCGGCGCAATCGCCCCAGCCTCTGCCAGCGCTTTGTCCCAACCGGGCTCGTCCAGCCTCAAGTCCACACGCACATGCGCGGGCCGCAACACGCGAAGCCGCGCCGCTTCGGCGGCACTGAGCGGGCCGGCGAAGCCGCACCCGATTGCCGGCAGCCGCACCGGTTTCGCGCCGGCGCGCGGCGCCAACGCGGCATCGGCGCGCGGACCGGGCAACTGTGCAGGTAAAGCCCCGTACAGCGAGATCGTCACGGCCTGCTTCACTTCCTGCCCGCGCGGCACTTCTACAGGAAAGGGCCGTTCGAGCGGCGTGCAGTAGGTCTTGTAGTTGCCATCGGTCCAATTGCGATGGTCTTCCATCTCAAAGACCTCGCCTTCAAAACGCACTTCCGCCATTACCCCCGGCAGCACTTCGTGCGACACCGCCGCCAGTTCCGTGAAAGGCTGATGCGGCGAGATGGCATCGGGAAACGTGCCGTTTTCTTTGCGCCCGCCGGTCTTCTCAATCACGCACGGCTTGCCCGCGCACTCACGCAGCGGATGCAGCACCGCAAAGCCCAGCCGGTTGCGCAGGAACGTGCTGCGCGCGCCCGTTGAACTCAAACCGCACGTTGCCGTTCGCCGCGCCTGTGATGATGCCCTTCCAGCCAAAGTCGATGTCGCCTGCCACATTGTCCACGTCGAACGTCAGCCGGAAGGGATCGCCGCGCGCTTCATGAACCACGCTGCTCACGCGCGGCGCGACGGTGCCCCAAACCTGATCTCGCACGGCGGCGTAGAGTCCACGAAGAATTTCACGGTCGCTCAGCTTCACATAGCGCAGAAAAGCAATGGCGGGTTCGAATACAGCGGTGACTGGCCCTGCACGCAAAACGATCACCGGCGGCGGTTCACTGGCACGGCCACTCAGAATCTGCGGCCGCGACAGTGGGGCAGCAGCAGCCCGCAGATAGGCGGCAGTGCCCCAGATTCCCATAGCGGCTCCGGCGAACCACTCGCGGCGATTCAGGACGAACACGTGATGTTGACCCATGACTGTCGAGTATACTTTGAGCGGCCGAGGCAAAACGCCAAAGCGGTGCCTCCCCATCTGCGCCTACCGCAAACCGGCCGCCGCGCGGCGGGTCGGCGCTTCGCCGGCGAGCGTGGCGTGGAGGTTCAACCTGCCGAACCGTAATGCGATGCTTGCCCGAAGCGAGGCGCTTGGTGCTGGGCGTGTTGCCCACGAACGCGCCATCCGCTTCCACGTCCGCGCCTGCCGGATCAGAAGTAATCTTCACCGGGGCGAAGCCGCCGGCCATGCCCGGCACCGCGGCGTTACCGGGGAGGGTGTCCACCATCTGGACCTGCCCCTGTGGCGACGCTTTGGGCCTGACCGGCAAACACATCCACCGTGAGGCCGCGATTCACAGTCACATCCTTGCCCGTCATCAACAAGAAAGAAGGCGGCAGTCATGGCGTGCGGACGGGCGTGCTGACGGCCGGTGCGGCGATTGATCGTGTAGCGTACGGGAATGTACTGGCCATCGAGGGCGCGCACCTTGTCGATTGAAAAGTCCAGCTTGCCGGTGGGTCCGATGCGGCGCTTCGGCATTGCGCTGATAATCGTGCCCGAAACCGCCGAGCCCTGCGGGCTCACCAACGTGTTCCCCACATAGACGTTTTCAGTCACCGTCAACTGGACGGGTTGCCCCTCGCCGGCCGTGGCCGAGGACAGCGTTTGTTCCAGGCGGCAGGTGATTTTGGTACCGCTGTGGACTTCGATTTGCGCATGGGCGAGACAGGTGGCCACGGCGGTCAGAACGGTGTTGCGAAGGGCTGAGCTGAGCATGAGATTTCTCCTTGGTTTCGGTTTCGACGCCCCGGTTTGGCGCTTACAACCAGGAGTGGCCGCGCGGGGCAAAGTATTTCGCAAAAAAGTGGAAGGAGTTGAAACCGCCCGCTTTGAGTGGGACTCTGAAGTGTAGATGACTGTCGCCGCGCCGCTGCTCCTGTTGTTCTTTTTTCAGAGCGCTCCCTACGATCAGGGCATGAAGGCGCTGGAGGCCCAGAACTATCCCGCCGCCATCGCTGCCTTCACACGCGCGGCGGCGGCAGCCCCGAAAGACTACGCCTCGCACTTCCACCTGGGGCTCTCGCATTCCCTCGCCGGGCAGCATGCCGAAGCGGCGGCGGCGTATCGCAAGACGCTTGAACTGAAGCCTGGACTGTACGAAGCGCAACTCAATCTCGGCGTGGCGCTGCTGAATCTTCAGCAACCCGCCGCAGCCGCGCCGATTTTGAAGCAGGCACTCGCGCAGAAGCCCGCCGAGTTCCAGCCCAACTACTATTACGCGCAGTCGCAACTGGCCACCGGGCAGGCGGCCGAGGCCGAAACGGCATTCCGCGCCGCGTTGAAGGCCGACCCCAAGGCCGACGATGCCCGCGCCGGGCTGGGCCGCGCTCTGCTGCGTCAAGACAAGCGCGCCGAAGCCGCCGAGCTGTTGCGGGCCACCGGCGACGGGGATGGATTGCTGGAGCTCGCCGCGCGCCACGAGCAAGCCGGCGAGGCCGCCGCGGCGATTGCGATCTATGAGCCCCTTGCCGCCGCGCGGCCGGACGACGCGGCGATTCGTGAGCGCCTGGGCGTGCTGCTGATGAACAACAACCGCGCCGCGGATGCGATCCCGCATCTGGAAGCCGCCGTGAAGGCATCGGCCAAGCCGGCCAACCGCTTTGCGCTCGCCACGGCGTATCTGCGCGACAAGCAGACGCCGAAGGCCGCGGCGCTCCTTGAAGCTGCGCTGGCCGCGGACCCGAAGAACCCCGAGTTGCTCATCGCCTCGGCCGGTCTGCAGCGCGACCAGAAGAACTTCAAAGCCGCCGCCGAGCACTACTGGCGCGCCACGCAACTCAAGCCCGATTCTAAGGAAGCCTGGACCGGCGTGGCCACGATGCTGCTGTCGCTGCAGAACTATCCACAGGCCGCCGCCGCCTTCGATAAGCTGGAAGCGTTGGGAGACCCGACGCCGGGCCTATACTTTCTGCGCGCGCTGGCCTATGACAAGCAGCAGAACTACAAGGCCGCGCAGGGGAACTATCAGAAGTTCCTCGCCGTGAGCGGCAACAAGTTTCCCGACGAAGAGTTCAAGGCGCGTCAACGCCTGAAGGTGATTGAGAAGGAACTGGCCCGCCGATGAATCGCTTGCTTCTCCGTTTGCTGCTCACCGCCTCCCTATCACAGGCCGCCAGCTTGGAGACGATCCGCAAGGAACCGAATCTGGAGAAGCGCTCTGAGCTGGCGCTCGCCAATGCGGACCTGGCGATTGACCGCGCACGCACGGCCTACCAGAATGGCGAGGACGCCGCGTTCAAGACGGCTCTCGACGAGGTTTCCGCTTCGCTCGACCTGGGCAAGCAATCGCTCGATGCCACGGGCAAGAACGCGCGCAAAAAGCCGAAGTATTTTAAGAAGGCCGAGATCACCATTCGCCGCCTCGCCCGGCGGCTGGACACCATGCGCAACGAAGTGAGCGTGGATGACCGCCCCGCCGTGGAGCCCGTGGTGACGCGCGCGCACGCTCTGCAGGAGGAGATCCTGCACGCGATCATGGGCACGAAGTAGCAGAACGAGGAGAACGCCAATGTCCACCAAGATTCGACGCGCGGCGATCGCCGGAGTGCTGGCCTCGGCCGCGTTGTGCGCGCAGGCAACGCGAGACTTTCTGACGGCCGACGAAGTGGACAAGATCCGCGTCACCGCGCAGGACCCGAATGCGCGGCTCGCGCTCTACGCCGGCTTTGCCCGCCTGCGCATCGACATGTTGAAGCAGGCCGTGGCCAAGGAAAAAGCTGGCCGCTCCGGCTTCATCCACCAGACCATCGAAGACTACACCAAGATCATCGAAGCGATCGACACGGTGACCGACGACGCGCTGAAACGCGGCGCGCCGCTCGACGTGGGTTTGAAGACGGTGGCCGACGCCGAGCGCGCGATGCTGGAGGACCTGAAGGCGATCCAGGAATCAGAACCCTCTGACCTCGACCGCTACAAGTTTGTGCTGACCAATGCCATCGAGACAACCGAGGACTCGATTGAACTTGCCGAAGTGGACATCGCCGAGCGCAAGAAGGATGTGCTGCACAAAGACGCGCAGGATCGCAAGAAGCTCCAGGAGATGATGACCCCGGAAGAAGTGAAACAGCGCAAGCAGGCCGAACAGAAGCGGACGGAGACCGAGACCAAGCAGCAGCGCAAGGCTCCCACGCTGCGGCGCAAGGGCGAAGTGCCGAAGCGGCATTAGTAAGAGCTCAATCCGGCCTACTGCACCTTCACGTGGGCCGCGAGCGGCTGCAGCGCCGTGAATGCTCTCAACATGGCATTCCTGCCTGCTCCACTACTTCGCCGCGGACCTGCCGAACATCGCGTCGAGATCGAACGTCAAGCCCACGGTGGCCGAGAACGACGTCTTCTCCTGCACCAGGCCCGCGCGGTTGGAAACGCTGAACGACAGCGGCACCTTCACGCCCGAGTCTTTCATCGGAATGATCAGCTTGATCTGCCCGATGCCGACGCGTCCTTCGGGCGTTACCGCGGTCATTCCCGCCGCTGCGGCGCCGGTCTGGCCGCCTGCTGCCTTGGTGTCGCCCACCGCCGCGGCCAGCACTTCCGAACCCGGCGTCACGGTGCGGTTCGGAATGTCCTGATAGCGCCCGGCCAGCGCAAGCACGAACGGCCCCAACTCGCCGAACTTGCCGAGCGGCACGTCAAGCTGCGACGTGGCCTTGAAGCTGTGGAAGTTGCGCGTCACCTGCGTGGACTTGGCGTTGTAGAAGTTGAAGCCGGCGTTGAAGGTGAAGTCAATCTTCGTCTTCTCGCCGAGCCCGGCCTCGGCAATCGCGGTGATCGTGGACAGATCGGGCACCAGGGGATCGCGCGTCACCGACCAGTCGGCCGTCACCATCCAGCCATTGTTCACCAGTTCATAGATGGAGGTCTCGCCCTCGTAGTAGTCTTTTAGGCTCGTCAGGCGCAAGCCCTGCGTGAGCTTTTCGTCTTTGGCTTGAAGCGCCTTGGTGAGATCCTCCACGGCCTGCCTCAACAGGCTTTGGAACTGCGTCAAAGTCACTTCACGGCCTTGCTTATCGACCACGGCATCGGTCAACCGTGCGTCAATCTGCGCGTCCAAACTCTGAACCGGGATTTCCGTTTTGGGTTTCCCGGAACCCAATAGTCTACACCCGACGCCTCACTCCCGTGCCGGAGTTGATCAGAATCCCCATTCCGAGGGCGGGCCAGTGCCTTGCCGATGGCTTCT
>Ga0194122_10005827_pt1 | contig 11392 bp, 14 predicted proteins | sample TA2MahCa10mmetaG_FD_155487 | JGI IMG/M metagenome (GOLD analysis project Ga0194122, IMG submission 155487) | Freshwater microbial communities from Lake Tanganyika, Tanzania - TA2015021 Mahale Deep Cast 10m | ecosystem: Environmental > Aquatic > Freshwater > Lake | place: Tanzania: Lake...
CCCGCATCGGCATCAGCCAGGGGCAAGACATGCCCTGGCGCTGGTACCTGCGCGCCAGTCGCAGCGTGAGCAAACGGGCTCGGGGGGATCGAACCCCGGCCAGAGCAGAGGCTCTTGGCGTGGCCGCCTTGCCGATGGGCTTCTAGCCTGAAGCTGTCTCTCGAAGCCCACCTTGAGCGACTGGACTCACCGCCACGTGTTGGATCTGGCGGCCTTCTCGCTCGATGATTACGCCACGGTGTTGGAGTTGGCCCAGCGCTTTCGGGTGATGCCGAGCTCTGGCGCCCGCAAACTGCCGGCGCTGCAGGGCCGCCTGGTCACCACCCTGTTTTTTGAGCCCAGCACCCGCACCCGCAGCAGCTTTGAGCTGGCGGCCAAGCGCTTGTCGGCCGATGTGCAGAGCTTCTCGCCGTCGTCGAGCTCGCTGAGCAAAGGCGAAAGCCTGCTCGACACGGTGCGCACTTACGTGGCCATGGGAGCCGATCTGCTGGTGGTGCGGCACCGCTGCACCGGCGTGCCCGCTGCCCTGGCCCGCGATCTCGATGCCAGCGGTGATCGGGTGGCTGTGCTCAATGGTGGCGATGGCCTGCACAGCCATCCCAGCCAGGGGCTGCTCGATCTGTTCACCCTGGCGCGCCATTTCGCTCCTGAGGCCCCCACGCCCGAGGCCCTGCGCGGCCGGCGCATCGCGATCGTGGGCGACATCCTCCATTCGCGCGTGGCCCGATCCAACCTCTGGGCGCTCACGGCCTGCGGCGCGGAGTTGGTGCTCTGCGGGCCGCCCACGCTGTTGCCCGAGGCCTTTGCGCAGTTCGCGGCAGCGCCACCGCCCGGGCAGGCGGTGGACCCTGTGGCTCAGCGGTCGGCAATCCGCGTGGAGCGCGATCTCGATCGCGCCCTGGATGGCGCTGATGCAGTGATGACGCTGCGGCTGCAGCAGGAGCGCATGAATCAGAACCTGCTCACCAGCCTGGAGAGCTACCACCGCGCCTATGGGCTCACCCATGAGCGGTTGCGGGTGTGCGCGCCGGGAGTGCCTGTGCTGCACCCAGGCCCGGTGAACCGCGGTGTGGAGATGAGCGGAGCCTTGCTCGATGACGTGCAGTGCTCGCTGGTGGAACTGCAGGTGACCAACGGCATCGCCGTGCGCATGGCCCTGCTTTATCTGATGGCTGCCAGTTGAGGCGCCCGGCGGCTTCAGAGCAGCTTGAAGCCTTCCAGCAGCAGCCCGTAGCAGAAGCCGATGCGGGTCATGTCGAGCAGTTGAAGGCCCAGCCGGTCACCACGGCGGCGGAGGAGGGGTTTGCGGGCTCGGATGGCCACTTCCATCGCCACAACGCAGATCAGAGCGGTCGGAGGATCCAGGAAAGCCCGCGCGCCAATGATCGTGCTCACGGCATTGCCCAGAAAGAACGTGCTCAGCAGCACGATCAACAGCAGGGAAAGCCGCCGCCAGGGATTGCGGGCCCACTGCTCCAGCCGGGGCCAGGCACCACCGAGGCTCTGCTGAAGCCTGGTGCGCTGCAGTGGGCGGGAGCTGCTCAATCAGCGCTCAGCTGTCGGCGTCTTTCTTACGGGAGCCTTTGCCTTCCAGCAACTCCAGCAGCGCTTCCATCTGTGCCATCACACCGCGCACCTCACCGGCTTCCGGCAGCAAGCCGTCGTCCATCACGCCCTGGTGCATCTCGCGCAGTTCCTGGCGGATGTAGCGCAGGTGGCTGACCACCTGCTCGCGCTTCGACTGCGACATGCGTTCGACCGGTTACGGACTGATCTGTCCCTTTTACCGCATCGCCCCTCTAGCAGAGACCGGGCCATGGTCAGCGCTTCGAATCCCACAGCGATCGGGCCAGCGCCCGCCGGGGCTTATTTCTGGCCGAACTGCGCTTTGGCCTCTTCATAAAAGGCTAGGTCGATCGCCTCGCGGCCGGCTTCACCAGCCAGGGCTTCGATGCGTTTGCGCACGGCAGGCCGCACGAAGAAAGGAATTTCCTTGAGCTTGGCTTCGGCGTCTGGGCTCCAGTTCATCGCTGCCGCTGCCAGGCCTCGTGAGGTGGATGGAGAATAGGGGACTCGAACCCCTGACCTCTGCGGTGCGATCGCAGCGCTCTACCAGCTGAGCTAATTCCCCTGGTTGCCCCGCGGGGGGCCGTGGCGAGAACTTATCAGTCTTTGCTGGTGGCGTTGCCGCCCTGTTGCCCTCCCCCCATGACCCAGAGCGCTGCCATCACACCCGAGCTGCTTGCCTCCCTGGATGAGGAGGCGGTGGCGGTGCTGGCTCGGCGTCTCGAGGAGGACGACTACCCCAGCCCCTTCGCTGGGCTGCAGGACTGGCACCTGCTGCGCGCGGTGGCGATTCACCGCCCGGAGCTGGCGCGGCCCTACGTGCATCTGGTGGATCAGGAACCCTTCGATGAAGACTGAGCCGCCGCAGCCGGCCGCTGCCTCGGATCCGCTGGCGGGCCGGCGCATCCTGGTGGGCATCAGCGGCAGCATCGCCGCGGTGAAGTTGCCGTTGCTGGTGAGTGCACTGGCGAAGCGCGGTGCTCAGGTGCGCTGTGTGCTCACCCCCAGTGCAGCCCAACTGGTGAGCCCCGTGGCGTTGGCCAGCCTGAGCCGCGAGCGCTGCTACCTCGACGCGGACCAATGGAGCCACACGGCCCCTCGCCCGCTGCACGTGGAGCTGGCGGAGTGGGCCGAGTTGGTGGTGATGGCGCCCCTCAGCGCCACCAGCCTGGGGCGCTGGGTGCATGGCCTTGGCGACACGCTGCTGGCGTCCACGCTTTTGGCCACGGAGGCCCCGGTGCTGGCCGCCGCCGCCATGAACACGGCGATGTGGAGTGCGCCAGGGGTGCGCGCCAATTGGGAGCAGTTGCAGGGGTTTGAGCGGGTGTTGCCCTTGGGCCCGGCGGAGGGGCTGCTGGCCTGTGATCGCCAGGGTTCAGGGCGCATGGCGGAGCCGGAGCTGGTGCTGCTGGCGCTGGAGAGCCTCGCCAGCTGGGGATGGCGGCGCGATTGGCAGGGTCGCCGGTTGTTGGTGAGTGCTGGGCCCACCCGCGAATGGCTCGATCCCGCCCGCTGCATCAGCAATCCCAGTACGGGCCGGATGGGCGTGCTGCTGGCTCAGGCGGCCCGTTTGCGTGGGGCGCAGGTGGATCTGGTGCACGGACCGTTGCAGGTTGATTCCGCCTGGCTGGAGGGCCTCACCCTGCACCCGATCGACACCGGCGCGGAGTTGCAGCAGGCGCTGGAGCGCCTCCAGCCCAACGCCCATGCGATCGCGATGGCGGCGGCGGTTGCCGACCATCGGCCGGCGCGCACCCTCCGCCACAAGCCCAGCAAAGCGGAGCTGGAAGCGGTGATGGCTGGCCCGTGGGCCCCTGTGCCCGACCTGCTCGTGGAACTGGTGAGGCGGCGCCCAGCGGGGCAGCGCATCCTCGGCTTTGCTGCCCACAGCGGCGATGTGCTGCCACAGGCCCAGGCCAAGTTCGCCCGCAAAGGCTGCGATCTGCTGTTCGCCAATCCGATCGATCAGCCGGAGGCGGGCTTCGGCAGCGCCACCAATCAGGGTTGGCTTTTGGGGCCTGGTGAGGCGGTGGAGCGTCTTGGCCAGATGGGCAAATTGCCGCTGGCCCATCGGCTGCTCACGGCCCTGGGTGCGTTGCTCTAAGCGGCCAGCGGCGAATCGGCTTCGCCGTTTTGCAGCAGATCCATGAAGGTGCGCAGCTGCAAGCGGGGGATGTAGGGCCAGCCACCGCTCTTCTCCATGCCCTGGAGCAGGTTGAACAGGGCGCCGCGGTCGGCGGGCAGGCTGGCGCGGAAGGGGCCGTCCTGAATCGAGCGGTGCAGTTCCTCGAGGCGGCGCAGCAACAACAGGAGTGCTTCAGGCTCGCCATCCACTTCATCCGCCAGGGCCTGGAGGCTCATCAGTTCGGCGCTGAGGCGTGCTTCCCAGTCACCTGCCGCAAGGCTGCGGGTGGAATCAGTGGTGCTGCCGTCGTTCATTCGGTCTGGATCCGCGGCTCTCGCATACAGGTTGTTGAGAGCCGCGACATGGTACGCGGAATGGGCTTTTTGCACCGGTAGTATCCGCAGCGGGCGCACCCCATCCAGAGGTTTTCCCCTGTCAGACCGGCTTCTCCCCATGCGTTTCCGTCCTCTGCTGGCCCTTGTGCTGGCGCTCTGTCTCACCCTCGTGACCGCCTGCAGCGGCGGTGCCAAGGCTGTTGATCGGGCCAACCTCACCTACGACGACATCCACAACACCGGTCTGGCCAACGACTGCCCGACCCTGCCGGATTCGGCTCGCGGTTCGATCAGCCTGGATGCGGGTACCAAGTACCAGCTGCGTGAGATCTGCATGCACCCCTCTGAGGTGTATGTGAAGGGCGAGCCCGCCAACAAGCGTCAGGAAGCGCAGTTTGTGGAGTCGAAGATCCTCACCCGCTTCACCACCAGCCTCGATCAGGTGTATGGCGACCTGGCTGTCACCGGTAATGCCATCAACTTCAAGGAGCAAGGCGGGATCGATTTCCAGATCGTGACCGTGCTGCTGCCCGGCGGTGAGGAAGTGCCGTTCACCTTCTCCAGCAAAGAGCTCGATGCCACCGCTGATGGCGCCGCCATCACCACCAGCACCGATCTGAACGGCAGCTACCGCGTTCCCAGCTACCGCACCTCCAACTTCCTGGATCCCAAGGGCCGCGCTCTCACCACCGGTGTGCAGTACGCCCAGGGTCTGGTGGCTCTCAACGGCCAAGACGACGAGCTGGCCCGTGAGAACGCCAAGCGCTACATCGATGGCGTTGGTGAGATGAACCTCTCCATCACCAAGGTGGATGCCACCACTGGTGAATTCGCTGGTGTGTTCACCGCTGTGCAGCCCTCCGACACCGACATGGGCAGCCACGATCCCGTGGACGTGAAGATCACCGGTCAGCTCTACGGCCGCCTGGAGAAGGCCTGATTCGCTTCGCGAGCACTGTCTGATTTCAAGGGGCCCTCGGGCCCCTTTTTTGTGCCTTGTTGTGCTTTTTTTGTGCCCTCCACTGCCGGATATCCATGGATATCCGGCAGTGGACACCCATCCGGTTCGAGCCCGCCGGCGCTCTCTGGGAGAATCGCCGCCAACACCCGTAGGGATCGTCCGCCGCCATGACCAGCACCGTTGCCTCGCCCAAGGGCCTGATCGCACCCCACGGCGGCAGCCTGGTGGATCTGCGTGTGCCGGCCGAGCAGCGTGAAGCGGTGAAGGCCGGCGTGGATCACGTGGTGGAGTGCTCCGATCGCAACGCCTGCGACGTGGAGCTGCTGATGGTGGGTGGCTTCTCGCCCCTGCGCGGCTTCATGCACCAGGAGGACTACCAGTCGGTGGTGGAGAACCACCGCACCACCAGCGGCCTGTTGTTCGGACTGCCGATCGTGATGGACACCCAGCGCGATGACATCGCGGTGGGCCACAAGCTGCTGCTCACCTACCGCGGCCAGGAGCTGGCGGTGATGACGGTGGAAAGCAAGTGGGAGCCCGATAAGGCCCGCGAGGCCGTGGGTTGCTACGGCACCTCATCGCTCGAGCACCCCGCCGTGAAGATGATCGCCACCGAGCGCGGTCGCTACTACCTCGGCGGTGCCATCCAGGGTCTGGAGCTCCCGAAGCGTGTGTTCCCCTGCAAAACGCCTGCTGAAGTGCGCGCCACCCTGCCCGAGGGCCAGGACGTGGTGGCCTTCCAGTGCCGCAACCCCATCCACCGCGCCCACTACGAGCTGTTCACCCGCGCCCTCGATGCCACCAACGTGAGCGATCAGGGCGTGGTGCTGGTGCACCCCACCTGTGGCCCCACCCAGGACGACGACATCTCCGGAGAGGTGCGCTTCCAGACCTACGAGCGCCTGGCCGCCGAGGTGAACAACCCCCGCATCCGCTGGGCCTACCTGCCCTACTCGATGCACATGGCCGGCCCGCGCGAGGCGCTGCAGCACATGATCATCCGCAAGAATTACGGCTGCACCCACTTCATCATCGGCCGCGACATGGCGGGCTGTAAGTCGTCGATCAGTGGCGACGACTTCTACGGCCCCTACCAGGCCCAGGATTTCGCCCGCGACAACGCCCCCGAGCTCGGCATGGAGACCGTGCCCTCGCTCAACCTCGTGTACACCGAGGAGGAGGGCTACGTGACCGCCGAGCACGCCGACGCCCGCGGCCTGCACGTGAAGAAGCTCAGCGGCACCCAGTTCCGCAAGATGCTGCGCAGCGGCGAGGAGATCCCGGAGTGGTTCGCCTTCCGTAGCGTGGTGGAGGTTCTGCGAGCCGCCGCCTGAGAGCGGTTAACATTCCTTAATCACAGCGGAGATCCAAGTGAAGAAGCGCTGGCGTAATGCAGGCCTCTACGTGCTCCTGGCCGTGGTGGTGATCGCCGTGGGTACGGCCTTCCTCGACCGTCCTGATCCGGCGAATGCGCCGCGCACCCTCCGCTACAGCGACTTCGTGGAAGCCGTTGAGGGCAACGAGGTGTCGCGGGTGCTGATTGCTCCCGATCGCGGCACCGCCCAGGTGGTGGAAAACAACGGCCAGCGCGCCGTGGTGAACCTCGCCCCCGACAAAGATCTGCTCAAGCTGCTGGAAGACCACAAGGTCGACATCGCCGTTGAGCCCTCCCGTCAGGCCCAGCCCTGGCAGCAGGCGATCGGCTCGCTGATCTTCCCGCTGCTGCTGCTCGGTGGCCTGTTCTTCCTGCTGCGCCGCGCCCAGGGCGGCGGCGGCAACCCCGCCATGAACTTCGGCAAGAGCAAGGCGCGGGTGCAGATGGAGCCCCAAACCCAGGTCACCTTCGGTGATGTGGCCGGCATTGAGGGCGCCAAGCTCGAGCTCACCGAAGTCGTCGACTTCCTCAAGAACCCCGATCGCTTCACTGCCGTCGGCGCCAAGATCCCCAAGGGTGTGCTGCTGGTGGGCCCTCCGGGTACCGGTAAAACCTTGCTCGCCAAGGCTGTGGCCGGTGAGGCCGGCGTGCCCTTCTTCTCGATTTCCGGCTCGGAATTCGTGGAGATGTTCGTGGGCGTCGGCGCCAGCCGCGTGCGCGATCTGTTCGAGCAGGCCAAGAAAAACGCTCCCTGCATCGTCTTCATCGATGAGATCGATGCCGTGGGCCGTCAGCGCGGCGCCGGCCTCGGCGGCGGTAACGACGAGCGCGAGCAGACCCTCAACCAGCTCCTCACCGAGATGGACGGCTTTGAGGGCAACACCGGCATCATCATCGTGGCGGCCACCAACCGCCCCGACGTACTAGATGCGGCGCTGATGCGTCCCGGCCGTTTTGACCGTCAGGTGGTGGTGGACCGCCCCGATTACGCCGGTCGTCTCCAGATCCTCGGCGTGCACGCCCGTGGCAAGACCCTCGCCAAGGACGTGGACCTCGACAAGATCGCCCGCCGTACCCCTGGCTACACCGGCGCCGACCTCGCCAACCTGCTCAACGAAGCCGCGATCCTCGCTGCGCGCCGCGAGCTCACCGAAATCTCGATGGACGAGGTGAACGACGCGATCGAGCGGGTGATGGCGGGTCCTGAGAAGAAAGACCGCGTGATGAGCGAGAAGCGCAAGCGTCTCGTGGCCTATCACGAGGCCGGTCACGCCCTGGTGGGTGCGCTGATGCCCGACTACGACCCGGTGCAGAAGATCTCGATCATTCCCCGCGGCAACGCCGGCGGTCTCACCTTCTTCACCCCCAGTGAAGAGCGGATGGAATCGGGCCTCTATTCCCGTGCCTACCTGCAGAACCAGATGGCCGTTGCCCTCGGCGGCCGCGTGGCTGAAGAGATCGTCTACGGCGAAGACGAAGTCACCACCGGTGCCTCCAACGACCTGCAGCAGGTGGCCCGCGTGGCCCGTCAGATGGTGACCCGCTTCGGCATGAGTGATCGCCTCGGCCCCGTGGCCCTGGGCCGCAGCCAGGGCGGCATGTTCCTCGGCCGCGACATCGCCGCCGAGCGTGACTTCTCGGAAGACACCGCTGCTGCCATCGACGAGGAAGTGAGCCAACTGGTGGCCGAGGCCTACAAGCGTGCCACCGCCGTGCTCAATGGCAACCGCAAGGTGCTCGATGAGCTCGCCGAGATGCTGGTGGAGCGTGAAACCGTGGACGCGGAGGACCTGCAGGAGCTGCTGATCCGCAGCGACGTGCGGGTGGCTGAGTACGTCTGATCCGTCCGGCTTGATGAGCAGCCTGCGCCGCCAGCCTCTGCTGGCGGTGCTCAGGCCTTCATCCATGCACCAGGCCCGCCTGCAGCTCGAGCAGCTGCACCAGGCGGGCCTTTGTCATGCCGAGCTGGCCGTGGAGGCCTCCACCGGCTGGGTGGCGATGGCGCGGGATCTGGTGGCTGCATTCCCTTCGCTGCGCTTGGGAGCGGCTTCGGTGCGCTCAGCTGCCGGCCTGGAGGCCGCCTTGGCCGCAGGGCTTGGCTACGCCGTGTCGCCGATCCTTGATCGCGCGCTGCTGGAGCAAGCCTCTGCCGCGGCGATCACCCTGGTGCCGGGGGTGTTCAGTCCCACGGAAATCGCTGCGGCGGTGCAGTGGGGGGCACCTGCGGTGAAGCTGTATCCGGCCGCGATCCTTGGGGCTGACTATTGGCGCGCCTTGGCGGGGCCCTTGGGGCCGTTGCCGTTCTGCATCGCGGCTGGTGGCCTGGCTGCCGCCGATGCCACAGCCTGGTATGCGGCGGGCGTGGATGCCATCGCTCTGGGCGGTGCGCTGTTCGCCAACGATCAGCTCGATCCAGCCATGCACCAACTTGTTGTCAGCCTGAGATACAAGTGCTACCCCTGAGATAGACGATGTTGTCTGTATGTCTCAGCTCACGATCAAGCTCAGCGACAAGGCCGACGCCCTGATCGCTCAGCTTCAAAAGGAGATCTTCAACCGCCGCCGCAAGAAGGTGTCTGCCGCTGGTGTGGTGGAAACCCTGGTGGAGAGCGGCGCCAAATCCCAATCCGACAAGCGCTTCGCCACCTCCTGGACAAACCTGATCAGCGACATTGAGAAGGCCGCAAAGCTGGCCAATGCCCACGGCAGCAAGCCCGCCAACCTCAGTGATGCCGAATGGGCGTTGGTGCTCAGCCACCGCGCGCGCTCCGGATCCGCAACACCCAGAGCGAAGGCCCCGGCCAAGCCGGCTGCGAAGCCAGCTGCGAAAACCGCGCGCCGCACGGCTGCTGTCAAGCCTGCCGCGAAGGCCAAGCCCAAACCGGCGAAAGCCGCCCGCAATCCGGTGAAGAAAACCGCCGTGAAGGCACCGGCCAAAGCCAAGGCGGCCTCCAACAGCACAGCTGGATCTTCTCCGGCGCGGCGCATGGCGAAGGCGGTGAGCCGTTTGAGTGCATCAACGCCAGCGGTGGCAAGCAGCAATGGCGTTGCTCAGCTCAGCGGCGTGAGCTGACGCCCACCTGCCGCACACGGCTGATCACCACAGGCTGCACTGCCCCTGTTGGCGCAGCAGGTGATCAGCCAACACCAGCGCCACCATCGCTTCCACCATCGGCACGGCCCGTGGCAGCACGCAGGGATCGTGCCGACCTTTGGCTTCCAGCGTGGTGGCTTCCCCTTTAGCGTTGATCGTTTGCTGGGCCTTGCGAATCGTGGCCGTGGGCTTGAACGCCACGCGGATCACGATCGGCTCACCGTTGCTGATGCCGCCTTGAATGCCACCGGAGTTATTGGTGGCGGTGTGGAGCGAGCCATCACCGGTGGGGAGGAAGGCGTCGTTGTGTTCGCTGCCTTTCTGCAGCGTGCCCGCAAACCCTGAACCAATCTCAAAGCCCTTGGTGGCCGGCAGCGACATCACCGCCTTGGCCAGATCGGCTTCGAGCTTGTCGAACACCGGCATCCCCAGCCCCACCGGCGCCTGCCGCACCACACACTCGATCACGCCGCCGCACGAGTCGCCGTCGCGGCCGATCGCCTCGATGCGCTCAGTCATCTGCTCCGCCATGGCGGCATCGGGGCAGCGCACGATGTTGCCCTCCACATCCTCCAGGCGCACCGTGGCTGGATCGATGCTGGCTTCGAGGGTGTGAATGCGCTTCACCCAGGCGATCACCTCGGTGCCATGGGCTTTGGCCAACAGCTGCTTGGCAATCGCACCGGCGGCCACACGGCCGATGGTTTCGCGGGCTGAGGCGCGCCCGCCGCCGCTGCGCGCCTGGATGCCGTATTTCGCCTGATAGGTGGCGTCGGCATGGGAGGGGCGGAAGGCCACCTCCATTTCTTTGTAGTCCTGCGGGCGCTGATCCTTGTTGCGCACCACCATGGCGATGGGAGTGCCCAGGGTCATGCCATCGAGCAGACCGCTCAGGATCTCAACGCGGTCGTCTTCCTTGCGGGGTGTGGTGATCTTGCTCTGTCCCGGTTTGCGCCGATCCAGTTCCGCCTGAATCGCGTCAAGATCGAGCTCCAGCCGCGGCGGGCAGCCATCCACGATCACCCCCACCCCACCGCCGTGGGATTCACCGAAGGTGCTGATGCGGAAGAGATCGCCGAAGCTGCTGCCCATGGGCTGAATGCGCTGCAGCGAGCCTACAAACTGGGCCTTGAGAGCAGTTTGGTGCGCTGGTGAGGAAAGAGGAGCGGGCCGCCTTGATCATGGAGCGGCTGGAGCAGCACTATCCCACCACCCCGGTGCCGCTCGATCACAGCGACGCCTTCACCTTGTTGATCGCTGTGTTGCTCAGCGCCCAGTGCACCGACAAAAAGGTGAATGAGGTTACGCCTGCTTTATTTGCAGCTGGCCCCACGCCTGAGGCCATGGCGGCCCTGCCTGAAGCCACGATCCTGGGGTACATCCGTCAGCTGGGGCTGGCGAAAACCAAGGCGCGCAATGTGAAGCGGCTGGCCGAGTTGCTGCTGGAACGCCATGGCGGCGAGGTGCCGGCCAGGTTTCAGGCGCTGGAAGCCCTACCGGGTGTGGGCCATAAGACGGCGTCGGTGGTGATGGCCCAGGCCTTCGGGGTGCCGGCCTTTCCCGTGGATACCCACATCCATCGCTTGGCCCAGCGTTGGGGCCTCAGCAGCGGTGTGAGTGTGACGCGCACAGAAACCGATCTCAAGCGCCTCTTCCCCAAACAGGCCTGGAACAAGTTGCACCTGCAGATCATTTTTTACGGCCGCGAATTCTGCACCGCCCGCGGCTGCGACGGCACCATCTGCCCGCTGTGCAGAGAGCTCTATCCAAAGCGCCGCAAACCGGTGGCTTGGATCAAGGCCTGATTCACACAACAAAAAGCCCCCGCTTGCGCGGGGGCCTTCCGATTCAACCGAGATTGAACCGTGTTGAGGATCAACCTCAGCCGATGGCGGGGGCAGTCAGAGCCACGGGGGTGGCTTCGGCTGCTGCCAGG
>Ga0194122_10005833_pt1 | contig 11382 bp, 9 predicted proteins | sample TA2MahCa10mmetaG_FD_155487 | JGI IMG/M metagenome (GOLD analysis project Ga0194122, IMG submission 155487) | Freshwater microbial communities from Lake Tanganyika, Tanzania - TA2015021 Mahale Deep Cast 10m | ecosystem: Environmental > Aquatic > Freshwater > Lake | place: Tanzania: Lake...
AACCAAAACAACGGACCCTACTTTTTGAACCTGAAGAGAGATTAAAGGTAAAGACTGTGTATTTTTTTTCGAGGTATCAACCGAGATCTTATAAGGTTCATACCCTTGCTTTTCTAAACGCAGAACTACGACTTCATTGCATGGAGCCTGAATCAAGCCTGTTGATGAATTTCCGTTAAAGTTTTCTCCGATAATTCTTGCCCCGGGCGGATCGGTATCAATGCGAACCTTGCAATTGTACCCATCTAAATTCGATTGTGTCTCTGGGACTTGGGCTTCTTTATTTAAATCAGGTTTTACGGTGTTGGTAGTCAAATCTCTCTGGTTGAAGGGGTCAAAGAAAACCCTTGAGGTCCCGCTAAACACCATCTGATAAATAGCTATAGTTCCAAACACTGCAACAATCGCCAAAAATACTGCCCATCGTTGTTTGGGCTGTTCTGATTCGTAAAATTCAGCCTTATTATCTGTTGGCCTTTGCGTAAACACTACATTCTGTGAGCCGGTGTTCTCAAGTTGAACTTCATTACTTCTTTCAGATGAGATTTTAGCGGCTGTCTCAGAAGGCTTTGTATTTGAGGATAGCGCGCCTACACTATCCCAAGAATTCTCCTTGTTAGTTGGCTCAACAGTAATCTTATCGACTAATTCGATTTTATCGGAATTTGACGAGGAATCATTTTTGAGCGGTTCTGTTTCCAAGGGAACTTTCGAATCGACCAGAACTCCGGCTTGGGTAATGGAATTCTCGGTCATAAGTCTCGGGTTTTTATCTTCACCAAAAATGGAGGGAACCCTAAAGTTTTCTTGCTCCTTCGAAACTGCCGTTTTTTCTGACCTCTCCATGACGGTGGGGTCATTGCCTACGGCTTCAGCAGAGCTTATTTCCGTTTGACCAAAGTTGGTCTGTTCTGCGTTACTAATGTCGGTGGAGGTCACCCCGCTCGTTTGACTAACATCGGTTTTAGTTCCGTCCTTTTCAAATACGTCTTCAATTAATCTGAGTTCCCGATTTTCTGAACTGCTCTTCTTTTGGGAATTAGTTACGGTCGTTCCGTATAATTCTGCAGCTTTTTTCTTCTCAGCTGCGATATCTTCAACAAAAATCGCTTCCATAAACTTTCTGATATCCCGACTCGAATAAGACCCATACTTTTCGCTCATGTATTTTTGTAGACTTTGCTGAGCTAGTTCGGCACTTTTAAAACGTAAGGAGAGATCTTTAGTTAGAATCCTCATTACAATACGATTGAGTTCCACAGTAACGTCGGGGTTCTTTTTGATAGGCTCTATGTTTTTTAGGTCACAGTCTTGAATGGCCTTTAGAGTAGCCATGTCATTGTCTGATTGGAATAACCTTTCTCCAGTTAAAAGCTCCCAAAGAACTATACCCGTTGAAAAAATGTCGGATTGAGGTCCCAAGGGACTTCCAAGAGCCTGTTCAGGCGACATGTAACTGTATTTGCCCTTAATGACCCCTGCTCTGGTCTCATTAGTGAGTATCTTTGCTTTAGCAATACCAAAATCGATAAGCTTTATCCCCCCTTGATAAGACAACATAATATTTTGAGGGGACATGTCTCGATGAACAATATTTAAAGGTTTTCCAGAGTTTTCATCTAGCTTCGTATGTGCATAATCCAAACCTTTAAAAACCTCATTGATAACATAAATAGCAAAGGGAACCGGTAGGGGCTTAGGACCATATTTCTTTTTAACTTTATTAATAACCTGTCGAAGATTTTTACCCTCAATAAACTCCATTGGAATGTAGAGATTTTCATCAATTTCTATAAGCGGATTGACCTGACAAATGTTGGCATGGGTCAACTGAGAACCGATAATTCCCTCATCGATAAACATTTTTCGGTATTCGGGGTTACTTGAGAAACTGGTCAAAATTTTCTTAAGTGCAACAGTTTTACTCGAACCTTTGGCCCCGTACTCGGTCGCTCGATACACGTCAGCCATTCCACCACTAGCGATCTTTTCCCAGAGAGTGTATCTTTCGTTCAGTTTTTCAGGTTTATCAGCCAACTGTTCTCCCATGATTTCATAAAGCTATTCAGAATCTCATCGGCATCTCTCAAGCAAAAGATTAGCGCGATGCACTCAAACAGAGCGGGTATTAAATACCCTATTGTGCGGCGCGCAATTTGATGGCCAATAACTTGCGCGCCTTAAACCAACTTCATGGCCGTTTGAACCTATTAAAAAGCCCACTCAAAGGGAGCAGGTATTGATTTATACATAAAACAAATTTTGTTTTGGCGAGTGACTCTTCTCTGAGGAAGCAGTATATTGACGCTTATTAGACTTAATGTGTTATTTTTTTTGGGGGTAAAAAAACCATGGCAAGTGTAAATCCAGTCCGTGGCGCAATGAATCGCTTAATGGCAATGTTCTCAAGTGATTTGGCCATCGACTTGGGAACGGCAAATACTTTGGTGTACGCAAAAAATCGAGGACTTATTATTGATGAACCTTCTGTTGTTGCGGTTCACAAAAATCCTCGAGGGGGTCCAAGCCGAGTTTTAGCAGTGGGTCGGGAAGCCAAAGAAATGTTGGGACGAACTCCCGGAAGTATTGTAGCGATTCGTCCCATGAAAGATGGTGTGATCGCTGACTTTGAAGTGACTCAGAGTATGCTTAAGTACTTCATTGCGAAATCTCATGAGAAGATTACCCTTGTGCGGCCTCGAATTATTATCTGTGTTCCCTTCGGAATTACCCAGGTGGAAAGAAGAGCCGTAAGAGAATCCGCACAATCTGCTGGAGCTCGCGAAGTGTTCCTAATTGAAGAACCCATGGCCGCTGCCATTGGCGCAGGACTTCCGATCACGGAACCCTCCGGAAACATGATCGTAGATATCGGGGGCGGAACCACTGAAGTTGCAGTTATCTCTCTCGGCGGTATTGTTTATTCTCAGTCAGTAAGAGTTGCCGGTGATAAGTTTGACGATGCCATCGTTAACTACATCAAGCGCCAGTACAACTTGTTGATTGGAGAACGAACGGCTGAACAGATTAAAATTGAAATTGGAAATGCTTTTCCATTCGACGAAGTCAAATACTGTGAAGTTAAAGGTAGAGATTTAGTCGTAGGAAGCCCCAAAACCGTAACAGTTAGTAGCGATGAAATTCGAGAAGCTTTAGTTGATCAGGTGAACATCGTTGTAGACGCGGTCAAGCAAGCTTTGGAAAGAACCCCACCTGAGTTGGCAGCTGATATCGTAGACAAAGGGATTGTTTTGGCCGGAGGAGGTTCTCTTTTGGCTAACTTCGATATTCTAATTCGTGAGCGCACCGGTCTTCCCGTTATGTACGCCGAAGATCCTCTCAAATGTGTAGTGATCGGAAGTGGAAAGGTCCTTGACCAATTAGACCTTCTTAAATCGCTCACAATCGAATAAAGATATCCAAAAGGTATGGCTTTACTTTGGGTGACACCACCAAGAGTAAAGCCATACCTTTTGGTGGACTTACCTTTTGGTGGACTTAGAAAGACTTTTTTTGTGTGTCGAAAAATTGGGCACTTAGGCTGTAGTCGAGAGTTAACTGGTCGAAAACATCAGTTAGTATATTTTGTCGTAATCCCAAGCACTTATAAGGTCTCCATTCAATAGTGTCTATAGGCTATTCAAAAAGACATAATCACTTAAGCTAAAATCTTGGCCTAGAAATTGGACTCTAAATCCCCAAAAGGGGTACATCATGTTTTTTAGGGTTATCTTTTTACTTGGCATTTCTTTTGTTTCTTTAGGCAGCTTTGCACAAAACACTCAAAAAATACCCAACGAGCTTCGAGAGTTTTATGACAAGTTAAACAACAACTTCAAAACCCTTGAAGAAGGAATTACCAACTCTGTTCTAGAAGCCTCAATGGACACAAAGTTTCTGAAAGCCGTCCTTAACCACTTTCAAAAATATGAATTCGGTAAAAAAAATCAAGTTTTGACAATCCTTGATATGACCCCCGAACTGAAATCCAAATTACTGTCTTTAGTTAAAAACAAAGAACAAATCTCAGATCAAAATCTGACTATCGAACAACTTGAACAAATTCTCAATGAATCGGCAGGAAAACTAACCCAAGAAGAAAAAATTAAGTTGGCTAGCCTTATTCTGGTTCAGTTAGAAAAACAGGCCACTGGAGAAAAAGAAACAGCTAAAGCTATCGAATCTCTGATTCAAAAATATCAAAAAGACCCTTCTCTAGAGGAAACCAAAAAATCTGATAAAAAAGGGCTTGCTCTTCTGACAGATATTATCAATAAGGGGCTTTCAAATCCTGAGTCTTTAGATACTTTGTTTAATCCCATTAAGGAGAATTTTTTTGCTCTCGAAAAAGCAGAGCTCCCCAAACTGTTGCAGCAACAAGTTCCCAATTTTTCAGAAGTTTCCTCTATTCTAAAAGAACTATCTTTACCACTCAGGTCTCCATTTTTCTCAAATGGAATGGCTCTAATTCCTTATCAAGGAGAGAGTTTTGGCGGATCTAATATGCCCAGGGCTGGCTTTAGGTCACCTTTCAGAGGAGGTGTTAACTTAGGGGTTCCGTTTTCAACTCCAGTAGCTAAAGATACTCCCGAACTAAGGGCCTGTACTGAAGAGATTAGAAAAAAGAGATTTAATGTCGAATTACATTTACCAGGGGCACTTTGCGCAAGCACTGCAATTGCCAAAAACCCTGAGCAAGAGATGAAGCAGTTCAGAGCTAATCCAAACGGAGTATGTCAGGTCAACCTTGCATCGGCACTTCACTGTGTGGAGGGAAAAGGAAACCTAAAAGGCAGTACAATTATCACCAAAATGGGAAATGCATCAACTCCAGCCAAAGTCATCGGCATAGGGAGTGCCGATGAAATTAAAGGCCGCTCAGTTGAAAATGGTAACCCGGATTTAATTTCTATCTCGGTAGAAGTGCCCTGTGAGTCTGCGATGAGACTTCAAATCGCCAGAATTCCATCGCCCCAGGAAATCGCCGAATTTTCTCGGAAAGACAATATCCCAATTGTGATGCAGCAGAACTCCACTATTAATGCTTATCAGGATGGTTATAACGGAGCCACAATCGGGGCTTCAGGAAAGTTCGCCCAAGATGAAAACGGAAGGCTCTCCAATTTTATTCGATTTAATGCCAATTTTGGTCGGGAAAGTAAGGTAAATCACAAGTCATCCCTTCTCTCCAATGCCAGAGGAGAAAGTTTTATTTTTGATTCAGACAAAATTAAAAGCGGAGATTCAGGAGGTTCAGCTCTAAGTTGTGCTTTGGATGACAACCAGAAAGTAAAAGAGATTCTTTATATGGGGGCAATTTCTCACGTTGATCTCACGGGCGACAGCAATGAAGGCAAAACAGGTGGAATCGCCTCTGGACAGTCTTTGCTTAACTTGAGTCAAAGAGTTTGGAATCCTCAAGAGGCTTCAGGAAAACGTTTTGCTGATGTTCAAAGAAGCGAATTCAGAAATGCTTCAAAACAAAACACTTCGTTAGTGACTCACTAACCATGTTCCTCTCAACTTAGAACTATCCCTCGTTCGGTCCCCAAGAAGGTGTGAAACATTCTTTATCCGGAGGAGAAATTTTGGTTTTGTGTGTGCTATCCACAGTCATCACGTAAACCGAATAATGACCCTCTTCATTATTGGCAAAAGCGAAATGGCGTCCCGTTGGAGCCCAAGAAGGATTTTCGCTATTTATTCGTCGACCACGTTGGCTTTCTCCAGCGGTCATGCGAGCAAGATTATTTCCATCCGGGTCGATCATGTAGACATCAAAATTACCTTCTCCAGTTCTCTGCGCGGCAAAGAGAATCTTATCTCCCCTTGGCGACCAAGATGGGCTCGCATTGTACTGACCAGCAAATGTTAGTTGATTGGCAATTTTAGTTTTTAGATCTAATACATAGATCATCGGGTGGCCGGTGCGTGCACTGGAAAACACAATCCTTTTTCCATCAGGAGCCCATCCTGATTCGACGTCAAAAAGAAGAGAGGTTTGATTAGATTGAAATCCATTCCCCAAAAGCCTTTTCCACTGGATATTCCGACTTAAAGGTTCCGGCTCTCCACCATCCTTCGAAATAAAATAAAGCTCAGGCCGTCCAGTGAAACTCAAAGTTGCAATTCCCTGATTAGCGATAGGGCTCCACGACGCACCACTATTCATCCCTTCTTTTGAAGAAATGATTTGTCGCTTGCCCGTCGTAAGATCATGTTTTTTTAACACGGCTCCGCGAGTTCTTAATCCATTACGATTGATCCACTCGTATTGAGTGTAAGTGATGTTTTTATTATCTCTCACCCAAGAAGGAGAGGTGGACAAAGTTTTGTCAAAAGTGAGTTGCGTTAGATTTCGTCCATCCGGGTCTACGACGTAGACTTCTTTAGCGGGTGCGTTCTTATAAGGATATTTCCAGCAGCTCATCAAGATTCGGCTGGTAAACAAACCCTTCTCCCCTGTGAGCTCGGCTAAAATATCTTCGGATATCGTGTGCACCAATCGATAATATTGCTGAGTTGACGATGAGTATTTCTTACCAAAAATCTTTTTCTGCCCGGGAACATCATAAAGATAAGCCTCTACGTTAAACTTACTTCCTGAGGCTTGGTATCCAAGCTTTAATGCAAAAGCAGCGCCCACCGAAGAAAAGTCTTCGTAAGTAATCTTATTATAATCTTGTGGCTGATCGGCTTTGGTAAAATCAGAGTCAGAAATAAAATCAAAGAGATTGCTGAAAAGAAGATCTGATTTTAGTTGCTCTCTAATGTTTCTAGCTAATTGGAGGTCGCGCGAAACATCATCTCCTATGGGATGAACTTGTCCCATAGCAATTCTGGCTCTTTTGACATTCGCCCCGCTGACCGTGAGATAGATAGTGCCCCAGCTAGGTAAACAAAATAACACGAGCCCCAAAATCAATTTCATAAATTCACCCCTCGTTATGGCTTAAAAGTAATTTGAAATCCCTCTTTGAGCAAAGAAATATCTTCGGGCACTGGTAAGGGTTGCGATGCATCAATCGCCTGTAGAACAGCAGAATCAAAAAGAGGGTCCGAAGATGGCTTAATAACTTTTCTCGCTTTGACTCGCCCGTTAGGATAGACCTCTAAATAGATATCAGTAATTAGGGCCCCTTTTTTCTGTTGCCAAAGATAAATGTTAAAATGACGTCGAATCGCATCGCTCACTAAAGCCCGATATTGGTCACTGGCGGTCCCGATCATTCCTACGGCGGAGTTTCCCTGAGACAATCGATTTCCAGCTAGTCTAGCCCTTCCCGTTTGCCTCGCCTTTGCCGAGAGCTCTTTTAAGGCTTGCTCCCGTTTTGCTTCTTCCTGTAGCCGCTTCAAAGCTTTTGACTGCTCCTCAGCCATCTGCTTTTTTGAACGCTTTTCTATTTCTTTCTTGTCAGCGTTTTTATCTGCCATTTTCATGATGTCGGCTGGAGTAGAGGGAACCTCTGTCTTCATTTCGGGACTCGCTGGTTTTTCCACCACCGACTGGCTCATATCAATGTTAGTCATTTGATTTGGTAACTGATCCGGCAAAGCGACTACATCGACCTGAATAAAACTCTGATAAGGCTCTTTGAGATCTTTCTTATGAAAGACAGAGAGCCCCTGTAAAGCATTTAAACTCAGCAAAAAAACCAACAAAGCAAAGTGAGCCCCAACAGAAATGAGTATTGATGAAACTGGAACAGTTACAAAGTTGTGAGAAGTTGAAGTTGAACTCATAGAACCTTACCATTACTTGTCTGGTGGTAACGTTACTAAACCAATTTTATTAATACCCGCATTTTTCACAGTGGCCATCACTTCAGCAACAAAGCCATAGTTTAAATTGCTGTCAGCTCTTATGTAGATTTCTTGTTTCTCTCTATTTTTATAAAACTGTTGGAGCTGCGTGTTCAAAGACTTAAAAGGAATTTCCTGCTTGTCTAAAAATATCTTTGCCTCTTTTGAAAGATTTAAAGTTACAGGCGCTTCTCCTTTCGGCAAGGCCTTACCGGAGGCCTTCGGAAGCTGAATGGGAATTCCACTCTCAAGCATGGGTGCTGTTACCATAAAAATCACCAATAACACTAACATGACATCAACTAAAGGAGTGATATTGATGTCAGCAACGGGACCGTGGTCATCTGAACTGTTTTTAAAGCCCGCCATAAATTATAAGCTTAATTTGCCAGGAAGTTTCGTTTAATAATATTAAGAAAATCGGCTCCGAAATTTTCCATTCTTGCCCTAATCCCTCTTAATTTATTGTTAAAATAGTTGTAACCCATAGTCGCGGGAATAGCGCACGCAAGGCCCACAGCTGTGGCAATTAAAGCTTCGGCTATTCCGGGAGCCACTGTCGCAAGACTTGCCCCCCCTTGAGCCCCAATATTTTGAAAGGCATTCATAATTCCCCAGACGGTTCCAAACAGCCCGATAAAGGGGGCAGTACTCGCAGCAGTCGCTAAAAACGTCATCGAGCTCTCAAGCTTTAAAGTCTCTCTTCGAGCAGCTGCAGTGAGAGACCTCTCAAGATTTTCAATCGAAGATTGAGGCGGTACCAAGGAACCTACGTCGGTCGTTGTACTTTCTCTATGAGATGACTTTTGCCTCTCTTTATCCATAAGCCGCTGAAGCTCCTTGTAACCAGCTTGGAAAATAGTTGCCAGAGGAGTTGCGGGATACTTTTTGGATTCGGTGTAAATATGATCCAAACTTTTTCCGCTCCAAAACACTTCAAGGAAATCTTCCGTGCTCCCCTCAGCTTCCCCCAAAATTCGCCACTTGTGAACTATAATGGCCCAGCTCAACAAAGAAAATCCTATCAAGAGCAACAAAACTCCCATAACGATGGGGCTGGAATTAAAAACAACTTCCCATAAGTTCAAGGACGTCACTACCTCCTTCGTTGAGGAGTTGGCAGCTAGAGCTTCGGGTGAAATAGGTAAAATGTATTGAATCATGATTAAGAAATGTTTGCGAAAAAGTTAGTCTTTAGTGTAAGAGAAGCCAATCTAAGCGTCAAGGAGTCAAGATGCGTCAAAAAGCGATTCATATTATCGGCGGTGGACTGGCCGGAAGCGAAGCAGCGTTTCAAATAGCAGTGCGCGGCATTCCTGTAGTCCTTCATGAAATGCGTCCCCAAAAAATGACTGAAGCTCACACGACTGCTCAATTTGCCGAGCTCGTTTGTAGTAATAGTTTCGGTTCTGTATCTCCTGACTCCGCCTCCCGGATTTTAAAAGATGAGCTCAACTCGCTAGGTGCTTTTGTCCTCTCGGTCGCTCAAGCTATTGCAGTTCCTGCTGGGGCCTCCTTGGCGGTTGACCGGCTTAAGCTCTCACAAATAATAACTAAGACGTTAGAAGACCACCCGTTAGTGACGCTAAAAAGAGAAGAAGTTTCTCAACTTCCAGCCGACGCCATCTGTATTTTGGCAACAGGTCCACTGACATCAAAATCTCTGATTGAATCTTTAACTCCTGTCTTTGGTGATAACTCCCTCTATTTTTATGACGCTATCTCTCCTATAGTAGCCACCGAGAGTTTAAATCTTAATAAACTTTTTTATGCCAATCGATATGACAAAGGGGATTCAAAGGACTTTTTAAATATTCCTTTAACAGAGCAGGAATATAATACTTTAGTCGATGATCTTTTGTCCGGGGAAGTCGTTCTCCCCCACAATTTTGAAGAAGAAAAATATTTTGAATCCTGCATGCCTATCGAAGCCATTGCAGCTCGAGGTCGAATGACTTTGGCCTTTGGCCCGATGAAACCGGTTGGGCTAAACGATCCTAAAACTGGAAAAAGACACTATGCAGTTATACAACTGAGGACAGAAAACCGATTTAAAACATCTTATAATCTGGTGGGTTTTCAAACGAAACTAAAATACAAAGAACAACAACGCATCTTTAGAAAGCTCCCCGGATTAGAAGAAGCAGAGTTTTTGCGCTTAGGTAGTATGCACAGAAACACCTACATCGACTCTCCGAGATTATTGTCCCCGACACTACAACTAAAAAAACAACCTTTTATTTTTGTTGCCGGACAATTAACGGGAACGGAAGGGTACTTAGAATCCACAGCCACCGGCCTTGTCGCTGCTATCAATGCAATTGAACTCTACAAAGATCAAAATCCTTTGATTTTACCCGGGGAAACGATGCTGGGAGCTTTACTTGAGACCATTACTGATCCGAGTAGGACCCATTTTCAACCGATGAATGTGAATATGGGACTTCTGCCGCCTTTAGACAATTTCTCCGGCAAAGATAAAAAACTTAAAAACTCTTTGCTATCTAAGCGTAGCGAGTCTGGTTTAAAAAACTGGCTTCAATCAGCCCTCTGGTCCCCAATCGAACCCACTAAAAATTATCGTCTGTAGGCTTGTTATAAACCGTTGGAACTTTAGATTTAAAACCATGACTGTGCCCTTCATGTCCCAAAGATTGTGAAGGATTGTTTTGGGGAGGTGTGGTGTTATTGGCCGCGTTTTCTTGCGCGAGATCTCTACCCCTTAATATTCTACCTAAATTGGCTGCCGAGCCTGTCTTTTGGGGCGTTTGCGAAAGAACCTCCCCGTTGGTAGGCCGTTCAATTTGAAAATTAGCACTTTTCGCCTTTGGAACCACCTCCAAAGACTTAACAATCACATTCGTAGTTTCGTTGATAGTTTTTAAAATTGATTCTCTAGTCTCTTTTAATGACTTTTCCTTTTGTTCGCTAAATTTCGCTTGTTCTTCGTCGGTTTTTTTCATTGCTTCTGAAATAGACTTAATGACATCGCTTGCGGTGTTGGGTTGGTTTAAAATTGTGTTAATGGCCTCTTGACCATCTTTACTAACTTGTTGGGTGTTTTTGGATGCCTCCGTACCTATTTTTTTAAGCTCTTCAGCAGCCTTTACTCCATCCTCTAAAATTTTTTTTGTTAATTCATTAGGTTTATATTGAGCAGCTCCGCCTCCACCGCCGCCAAATCCACCGCCGCCAAATCCACCGCCGCCAAATCTGCCGTCGCCACCAGTAATAAAGGGACTACCAAATCCGCCGTTACCAAATGCAAACCTACCCTCTAATAATAAGAAAAAAAGCCCAAAGAAGTAGAGTGTTAAGCGCCTTTTCATTTTTTGCCTCTACCTTTTCTAAACTGCATACCGCTTGCCAATCGCCGGCAGAGAAAAAAACAATAATCTTATTACTTTCGATGTTTTAGGTAGTTCGTCGAAGAATTAAACACTCTGAAACTTAACTCAGCTGAATGTTCAAGAGCTAAAAAAGGGTGAAAACGAGAACTATTCTCATTTCCACCCTTTTGTGTCTTCCGTCCCGCGCTTGAAGACCATTTATATCGACGATATGTGAGTTTTCCAAATC
>Ga0194122_10005840_pt1 | contig 11373 bp, 11 predicted proteins | sample TA2MahCa10mmetaG_FD_155487 | JGI IMG/M metagenome (GOLD analysis project Ga0194122, IMG submission 155487) | Freshwater microbial communities from Lake Tanganyika, Tanzania - TA2015021 Mahale Deep Cast 10m | ecosystem: Environmental > Aquatic > Freshwater > Lake | place: Tanzania: Lake...
AAGTAATTTCAAGTCCTTGTAGAGACTGCAGAGGATCTGGAATTGTTAAAAACAAAAAAAGTCTTGCAATTCAAATTCCAAAAGGAATTGAAGATGGAACTCAAATGAGACTTGCTGGAAAAGGTGAGGCTGGATACAGAGGCGGATCAAACGGTGATCTTTATGTTTTTATATCAGTACAAAAACACAAAATATTTCAGCGATCTGAAGATAACCTTTATTTCAAATTTCCAATTTCCATGGTAGATGCGGCGCTTGGAACTGAGGTTGAGGTACCAACCATTGATGGAGGAAAATCCATTGTAAAAATTCCAGAAGGAACGCAGTCTGGACGTCAATTTCGACTTAAAGGCAAAGGCATGCCTGTTCTTAAAACCTCAAACTTTGGCGATCTTTATATAGAAACAGAAGTGTTAATTCCTGAAAGTCTTAATAAAGAGCAAAAACAGTTACTTGAAAAATTCCGTTCAATCCAGAATAATAATGAAAACTCAGAGATTAAAAATTTTTTCAACAAAGCTAAAAAATTTTGGGAAAAAATAGATCAGTGAAAAAAATAAAAATTTCAATTGTAGGTGCTCTTGGAAGGATGGGAAGAATCTTATGTAAAAAAATTAAAAATAATCCAAAATTAATATTACAAAGTATTACAGATAAAAATACTTCTGAGGTTGAGGGTCTTCAAACAGAAAAAAACTCTATAAACGCTTTTAAAAACTCTAGTGTCATTATTGATTTTTCTAATCCAGAATCAACAATGCAAGTACTTAAAAACTTAAAATTAAATAGCAAAATTATTATAGGAACTACAGGGTTTACTGAAAAACAAGAAAAAAAAATAAAAAACTATTCCAAAAAATACGCTATTCTTAAATCCGGAAATATGAGTGTTGGAATTAATTTGCTATCTTTCATTACCGAGCAACTATCAAAAAAAATATCAAATAATTTTCAAATTAGTATTCACGACAATCATCATAAAAAAAAAATTGATTATCCGTCGGGAACAGCTTTAATGCTTGCAAACGCAGTGGCTTATGGAAAAGATAAAAAATTTAAAAATATTAAAGGAAATATTCATCTTAATAAGAAAGGTAAAAACTTAAAAAATAAAATTAATTTTAATGTAATAAGATACGGCAAAACTATAGGTAAACACACAGTCCAATTTGAAGATTTTTCCGAAATTATAAGGCTTAAACATATTGCAAAAAACAGAGACCTTTTTGCAAATGGCGCAATTAATGCTGCCTTTTGGATTAGAAATAAAAAACGTGGCTATTACTCTATGAGAGATTTATTAAAAATTTAGTCTTACATGAAACTTAAAAGAGTGAGTATTAATAAAATATTTTCTCTTCTTCAAAAAAAATATCCAAATCCCAGAACATCCTTAAAATATAGAAATAAATTTACTTTGCTTATTGCCGTATTACTATCGGCACAATGTACAGATAAGAACGTTAACAATGTTACAAAAAAAATTTTTGAACAATATTATACACCCGATGATTTTATAAAACTTGGTATTAAAAAAATTAAAAAATTAATAAAAAGTATTGGACTTTATAACAATAAAGCAAAAAATATCTTTTATTTATCTAAACAAATTTTAGAAAAATATAAGGGAAGGGTTCCTAATACGTTTGATGCACTTTATGAATTGCCTGGTGTTGGAAGAAAGACAGCAAATGTTATTTTAAATGAAGCTTTTCAAAAACCAACTATAGCTGTAGATACTCATATTTTTAGAGTTGCAAACAGAACTAAACTTGCAACTGGAAAAAATCCTGATGCAGTTGAGAAAAATTTACATAAAGTAGTTCCAAAAAAATATATTAAGAAGGCACATCATCAGTTGTTACTTCACGGTAGATATACATGTAAAGCTAGAAAACCTCTTTGTTTTGAATGTGTGATAAATAAATTTTGTAAATTTGAAAATAAAACAAAACTATGAAAATTATAGGTATCGGAAATGCAATAATAGATGTTTTATGTAAAGTTGATGACGTTTTTTTGAAAAAAAATCAACTCATAAAAGGTTCGATGAAACTTATTAATCAAACCGAGCTTTATAAAATACTACCCACATTAAAAATTGAAAAGAAAATTGCAGGTGGTTCGGTTGCAAATTCTATCGTTGGCTTATCACATCTTCAAAATAATACTTCCTTCATAGGAAAAATAAGCAATGACGATCTTGGAGAAAGTTATGAACAAGATTTAAAAAGTCAAAAAGTCATATTTTGTTACAAAAAAAAGAAGGAAACTATCCCTACGGGAACATGTATTGTCTTAATAACCCCAGACAATGAACGAACAATGTGCACTTTTCTTGGCTCATCTGAAACAATCTCAGAAAATGATATTAATGAGAACGTTGTAAAAAATTCTGACATAAGCATTCTTGAGGGATATTTATGGGACAGCAATGACTCAAAACTTGTGTTTAAAAAAATAATTAAAAATTCAAAAAAAAAAGTAATATCATTATCTGATAAATTTTGTGTAGAACGACATCAAAAAGATTTTTTTGATTTAGTTAAAAATCATATTGATATTGTGTTTGCAAATGAACAAGAAATTTTAACTTTACTGGATACCAATGATCTAAGGAAAGTTATTGATTTTTGTAAAACTCTTAAAAAATTAGTAGTTGTTACAAGATCAGATAAAGGAAGCATGACTATTCTCGATGATGAGGTTAACGAATGTACTGCAAAACAAAATTTAAAAATAATCGATTTAACTGGTGCTGGAGACTTATTTTTAGCTGGATTTTTAGACGCTTATATTAAAAAAAAAAACTTAAAAGAATGCCTAAGTATTGGAACTGAAATGGCATCTAAAATAATACAAAAATTAGGGTCTAGAATTTAAAATGAATTCTTTATACTGTAGATTGAGTTTCTTTCTTCAATAAAGTTTTTTTCTCCAAAATTTTCATAAATTTTTTTACGTAGTCGGTGAAGTTGTGTATCAAATGCATGACTGTCTAATTCATTTTTATGACCCCATACAGATTGTAATATTTTGTCTTTATGTGATGAACCCTCTTCTTTTAAAAATAATATTAATTGAATATCTTTTTCAGTTAATCTAATTTTTTTTTTTTTACTAAATAATAATTTTAAATTTACATTTAAAAACATGTTTTTTGAAATTTCTAAATTGGCTTGATTAAAAAAAATAAATTTTATTTTTAAAATATTTGATATTTTAAAAAAATCTATTAAATCGATAGGCGCTGGCAATAAAACAAAAAAGTTACCGAGCTCACCAAGCTGCTTTAAATTAAATGCATTGTTTTTAAATATACATATTGTAGGTTTTTTTTGTTTAAAAAAAAAATTAATTTTTTTTTTTGATAATTCTTCAAAATAAAATACATTAATAATTATATCGTCTGCATTAATAGGATCTTGGTTTTTGATTACATGAATTTTGGTATCGTTAAAAACATTAATTTCGCTAATAATTCTTGATAGATAATCTGAACCATGAATTTTATAAAATAGATTATTCATAAAATGAAAAATAAGAATAATATAGTAAATGTATATTCAAATGGGTATTTAAAAATTCAAAATATATTGTTCAAATGTTCGTTGGGAAAAAATAATATAAAAAAACATAAAATTGAAGGAGATTATTCAACCCCTTCTGGTAAATTTAAGATTGTTAAAATTTTTTATCGTGCGGACAAAATAAAGAATATTTCCTCTTTATTTAAATTGTACAAAATAAAAAAAAATGATGGATGGTGCGATGATATTAATGCTCGAAAATATAACAGATACATAAAATTACCATGTTCATACTCTCATGAAAAGTTATGGAGAAACGATAAGATCTACGATGTTATTATAGTTTTAGATTACAACTATAAATCTACGATAAGGGGTAAGGGAAGTGCAATATTTATTCATATCAAAAGGGGTAATTACGAACCAACAAAAGGTTGTATTGGGATTTCAAAAAAAAATATAACTTTACTTTTAAAAAAAATTAGCCAAAAAACAATTATTAAAATCAATAAATTTAGTTTGAAAAAATAGCACTGCCAATTCTTACAAATGACGAATTACATTCAAGTGCTTTTATATAATCACCGCTCATTCCAATACTATGTAAAGTAAGATCAAATTTCTTTCCTAGATTTTCTAGCTTTTCAAAATAGTATTTAGCATCTTGGTCTTTAGGTGGAATACACATAAGTCCAATAACATTAAGATTTAATGCTTGAGAAGATGAATATAGATCATGCAAATCTTTTTCTAATACACCTCCTTTTTGTGTTTCATTTTCAAAATTTATTTGAATAAAGTACTTACATTGTTTTTTTAATCGCATCTCATGCAATGAAAGAGCATTTGCTAATCTAATGCTATCAAGAGAATGTATATAATCAAATAAAGCTACTGCATCTTTAGCTTTATTAACTTGCAATCTACCTATCATATGAAGTTTTAGGTCGTTTTTTTGCTGAATTAATAATTGCCATTTTTTTTTAGCCTCTTGAACTTTATTTTCTCCAAAATGTAAATGTCCTTCATCAATTATAGGTCTAATGACATCTATGCTTTGATTTTTACAAACTACTATCAGATTTGTTTTAGATGAAAATTTTAAAATATCTGATTTTATTTTTAAAAAATTATTTAAAATAAATGACAAGAAGCTAAGCTATAAAATTATTTGAGTAATAATTATTATATTTCTAACTTTAAGTAACAGAAAAAAATTCTATCTTTAAAAACAAAAAAGCCCACTCTCATTTAAGAGAATGGGCTTTTTTTTAATAAGTTTATATTGAATTATTTAAATTAGAATCTTGTTCCAATTTGAATATAACCAATATCAGCGTCTTGTCCTGCAACTCCACCCACATCATCACCTTTAGCGTAAGTTAAGTTAACAGAAACAGGTCCTAAGCTGTAACCGATGTTTGCAGATTTGAACTTTTCTTCTGGAGCAAGAGTGCTATCTTTAGTTTTTGCCATCTGTAAACCAAATGAAAGATCTTTATTTATTGCAACCGCAGCACCATAACTTGTTGATTTAACCTGTTTATTAGTTGTTACGTTTGCACCGCCACCATCTGTACCTTCGTTCTTACCTCTGTCTGCGGCTATAGTGAACTGACCAAAGTTATATTTAGCTCCAAATTTAACGCCTTTAGCGTCAAAGTTTAAGTGAGTATCTCTATCTCGCTTAGTTTGAGCGTAGAAAATGTCTAGACCTTTAACACCTAGATCGCCTCTAAACATTACTTGGTGTGCACTGTTAGCTGAACCCTCTACAAGATTTCTGGTGGTTCCAGAAGTTAGATCGTCATTTGCGTGACCATTAGTATCATTAGGCGCGAAGTAGTAAGATAATGTTCCAACAGGGAACTTATGTTTAATACCTACACCGAATGCTTCCGTTGGTGAGTTAGCATCAGATACAAACAATGGCTTAACAGCAGCACCTGCACTAGTTGTCGTACCAGCCATTAAATCATCTGGATCATTATGTGACACTAAGCTTGTGATCGTAAAGTTAGGGTTATCAAAGTGGTCAGCACCAATACTTATTGTTGTGTTGCCATTAATGAAATCGATATAAACGTTTTCATTAAATATACCCCTTTGCGAGTCCCCTAACGTATCAGTCGTTGCTGTAGTTGTACTTGTAGTAGCAGTTAACGTTAAGCTAGTCGAGTTTGACATGACTAAAGCGCTTGCAGCTAAGTTTGACGAGGACGTTTGTCCGTTGCTACCGGATATAGTTGTTGTTGATGTGCTTGTAATTGTCGCGTTCATAACATCAACGTTCGTTCCATCATGTTCAATTGAAAAACCAGCAGCATATTCCCATCCTGCTATGTTTAACTTACCCTTGTTAGCGAGGTTAATCTGAGTTTCTTTACCAAAACCTGATAAGCTACCAATACCTGCACTTTTGTTAGAAAGTGCCTTGTAGCTTAAGTTTAAGTTACCAGAAACTGTAGTCTGAGCATTAGCAGCGGCAGACCCCAGAATTAACGCCGAACCAGCAAGAGCACTTGTGGTTAGTAGTTTTTTCATAGTTTACTTTTGTTTTTGTTAGGTTAATTATAATTAACGCTGTCTTTATATTTTGTTTCAGGATTTTATATTAAGATTTTATGATAAAATTAAAAATTATCTTTATATATGTTGCATAATTACAACATTGTATTTTTATTAATTAAAACAATGAAATATAATACTTTTTTAGCAATTATTTCAATTTTACTAATATCGTGTAATAAAACTGACCCTGTAACAGGAGAAAAAATCTTATTAGAGACGAAAGCATCAGAGAAAACTAAACAATTTGTAGAAAAAGAGGGAGGATTACTTGGAAATCTGGGTATTGGAGCTGGTGGGAAAACTGGAGGGTCAACCAATTTTGATTTTGCATCATCCAATGTACTGTGGAGAGCTACATTAAAAACTCTCGATTTTTTACCTATTGCAAATGTTGACTATGCAGGAGGTATTATAAATTATGACTGGTATTCAGAGGATTTAAACTCGAGAGAACAAATTAAAATTACTGTGCGTTTTTTAGATACAGAACTCAGATCTGAATCCATTCAAGTTAATTCACATAAAAGAGTCTGCCAATCATTAGATCGATGCTCGGTCATTAAGGCTTCTGACAATTTTTCAAAAGAAATAAAAGATAATATTATTCAAACCGCAAGAAAAATTAGAATTGATGAAGCAAAAAATAAAAAAAACTAAATCAATCTAAATTCCTTAAGTTGACTCAAGAAAATAGTTATAACCACTTAGTAAAAGATTCTGATTGGCAAAATTTTTTTCAAAAAAAAAAAATTTTTAAAGCTGAAATAAATTCAAAAGAAAAATTTTACTGTTTGGAAATGTTTCCTTATCCTTCAGGTAAAATTCATATGGGACATGTCCGAAACTATGCTTTAGGAGATTTAGTTGCAAATTTTAAAAGACTGAATGGTTTTAACGTTTTACATCCTATGGGCTGGGATGCTTTTGGTCTACCAGCTGAAAATGCAGCAAAACAAAATTCTTTACAACCAAGTGTATGGACAAAAAAAAATATAGAGACTATGCGCAACCAATTAAAAAAGTTGGGATTTTCTTTTGACTGGGATAGAGAAATTTCAACATGCAACGTTAACTACTATAAACATCAACAGTCCATTTTTATAAAACTTTATAAAAAAAAACTAATCTATCAAAAAGAAAGTTATGTAAATTGGGATCCGGTAGACAAAACAGTTTTAGCAGATGAACAAGTTATTGATGGAAAAGGATGGAGATCTGGGGCTTTAGTTGAAAAAAAAAAACTAAAACAGTGGTTTTTAAAAATTACACATTACCAAGATCAATTACTTGACTCCTTAAAAAATTTAACTGGATGGCCTGAAAAAGTTAAAATTATGCAAGAAAATTGGATTGGAAAATCTGAAGGTTGCGAAATTGAGTTTAAATGTAAACAAACAGATGAAATAATTAATATCTTTACAACTAGACCTGAAACAATATTTGGTTCCTCTTTTATAGCTTTATCTGCAGATCACCCCTTCTTTAATAAAATTAAAAATCAAGAAGATTTTGAAAATTTTAAAAAAAAAATAAATATTCAATTAAAAGAGGAGGACTTCGAAACACAGATCAAATTAGGATTTAAATCATCTTTTACCGCAATTCATCCTTTTACGAATGAAGAACTACCTATTTTTGCAGCTAATTTTATATTAATGAACTATGGCACTGGAGCAATTTTTGGATGTCCCGCTCATGATAAAAGAGATTTTGAATTTGCAAATAAATATTCATTACCAATTATAAAAGTAGTTCAATCTGCAATTAAAAAAAATGAGGTTGAACTACCTTTTTGTGATGAAGGAATGATGTTTAATTCACAATTCTTAAATGGAATGAAAAGTGAAGAGGGAAAAAAAAAGATAATTAATGAAATAGAAAAAAAAGGCATTGGAAAAAAAAAGATAATTTTTAGAATTAAAGACTGGAGTGTATCAAGACAACGTTACTGGGGATGTCCGATACCCATAATTTATAGAGAAGATGGAGAGACAATTTTGCTTGAAGAAAAAGATCTTCCAATAAAACTTCCGGATAATATAGATTTTAATAAACCAGGAAATCCACTGGAACATGATCCAAAATGGAAATACACTAAATGCCCTAAAACTGGAAAGAATGCTATTAGAGAAACTGATACCTTAGATACATTTGTAGATTCTTCTTGGTATTATTTAAGATTTTGCTCTCCAGAAAATACTAAAGATCCCTTCGATGTTGATGAAGTTAATTACTGGATGCCAGTTGATAAGTACATTGGTGGTGTTGAACATGCTATTCTGCATCTTTTATATTCAAGATTTATAAATCTTGCTTTATCTGAAGAATTTAAACTAAACTTTAAAGAGCCTTTTAAAAATCTTTTTACCCAAGGAATGGTATGTCATCCAACATATAGAACCTTAGATGGAAAATGGTTATTCCCACAAGATGTAATTGAAAAAAATAAAAATTTTCAAGATCTTGAAGGAAGAAAAGTTATTAAAGGAGCAAATGAAGCTATGTCAAAATCAAAAAAAAATGTAATTGACCCTGACCAAATTATAAAACTGTATGGAGCTGATGCTATACGATGGTTCATGTTATCTGATAGTCCACCAGATAGAGATATTCAATGGAATGACTCCGGTATAATAAGTTGTTACAAATTTGTCCAAAAAATTTGGAGAACATCTTTTAAAGTTAAAACTTTAAAAGTTAGCAGTATAAATAACGAGGATACAAATAAGTTTGATCAATTAATTAATGAAGTCACTGAATGCATTGAAAAATTCCAAATTAATGTTGCAGTTGCGAAAATGTATATTTTTATTAATTTAATTAATGATTTAATTGACGAAAAAAAAATTGATACAATACAAGCCCATGAATATTTTAAAAAATATCTTATTATGCTTTCTGCTTTTATGCCTCATATTGCAAATGAATGTTGGCACAATTTAACTAATACAAAAAATCTTATGGAGCAATTGTGGCCTAAATCTAACTTCAATATAGCAAATCAAACTGAGTGCAATGTAGTAATTCAAATAAATGGTAGAAAAAGAGCTCTTTTATGCATTACAAAAGATAGTAACGAAGATGATGTTTTTACAAAATCTATAGAATTTGAAAATATTAAAGCTATCATAAAAGATAAACAAATTAAAAAAAAAATATTTGTAAAAAATAAAATTCTTAACCTTGTTTTAAATGACTAAAAAAAAAATTTTTTTTTTTATAATAATTCTATTTTTTTTAAATCAGTGTGGTTTTAATATTGATAATCAAAAAAAATTTGAAAATTTAATTTTTTCTAAAGTAGAGCTTGTGGGAGACAAAGATTTAAAATTCCATTTTGAAAATAGAATGAATTTTAAAAAAACATCTTTAAATGATATTCATGGTTTTAAATTTACTGCAAAAATTTTAGACTTATCAGAAAATATTGTATTTGATTCAAGAGGCATTGCAACTGAAGAAAGGATAGTTTTAACTATTATCTATGAAGTATCAGATACAAATAATAAAATAGTTTTTGAAGATACGATAAAGAAAGATAAAAGAATTAACATTGGAGATAATACAATTCAAAATAATATTATTAGATATACAGAAAAAAAAATTCTTTTAGATAGAATAATTTTTGAAATTAAAAATAATTTAAGATTTGTATTGTAGTAATTAAATTGGAAATTAAAGCTCCCAAGGAAATAATTGATAAATTTAACAAAACTTCTTTTCTATTAATTTATGGAGAAAATACAGATCTTATAAGATTTTATACCGGAGAATTAGTTTCGTATCTAAAAAGAAAAAAATTAAAAATAATCTATAAAGATCAAAATGATATAATTAATAACCAAGATATCTACGTGAATGAACTAATTAATTCTTCACTTTTTAATGAAAAAATATGCTTAATAATTAAACATTGCAATGAAAAGATAATTAATTTTTTAGAAAAAATTAAAAATAAAGACCCTGAAAATTATATAATTCTAAATTCAGAAATTTTAGTTAAAAAGTCAAAACTAAGAATTTATTTTGAAGAAAACAAGTTATTGGAAAATATTGTTTGTTATTTTGAGAATGAAACTTATTTACAAAATTATATTATTGAAAAAAATTTCAAACTTCCAAGACCATTCTCACAAATAGAATTTAAAAATTTAGATATAAAAAAACTTAAATCAAGAAGTGAAATAGATGATTTTTTTGAAAAAATTAATTTGTTACAAAAAAATAAGGAAAATTTAAATAATATAAATGAGATTCTTATTAGCTATCAAAACGAGGCTTTTGATTTAAATTTTTTTGAAAAATTGTTAAACAAAAAAGATCAATATTTACTAAACTTTTTAAAAGAAAATATCTCTACTGAACAAGTATTCGAAATTATTCTAAAATTTAAAAACCTTATAAATAAGATGATCCTAATTTTGAAATCAAATAATGGTAAATCTGTTCAAGAAAAAATTGATAATTATCCAAATTTATTTTGGAAAGACAAAATTAGTATAAAAAAAATTCTTAAACAATGGAAATATAATGACATTATAAATCTAAATCTGAAATTAAATATGCTCGAAACAAACATCAAAACAATAAAAATAGATGAAACTATTTATGTTAAAAATTTTTTAATTAAAAATTTAACTTAGTTTTTTTTAAAGAATTTACGATTGTATTTAATTGATCTAAATTTTTATAGTAAATTTTAATTGTTCCTGAATTATTTTTTTTATTTTTGACTTCAACTTTAAAACCAATTGAACTTTCAATATTTTTTTCAAAACTTTTGATATTAGTATCAACATCTATTCTTTTATTATTACCTAGACTATTTTGAGAAACTAGTTTTTCAGTTTGGCGAACGGATAAATTTTTCTTTAAAATTTCATTTGCGATTTTAATATTGTCTGGAATATTAATTAAACATCTAGCGTGGCCAAAACTTAGAGTATTGCTTTTAAGCATGTCTTTAATTTCACCAGGTAATAAATTTAGTCGTATAATATTTGCAATATGACTTCTGCTTTTTCCAAGAATTTGGGCTAACTGGTCTTGATTATAATTAAATTTATTAATCAACAGGTTATAAGCCTCAGCTTCTTCAATGATATTTAAATCACTTCGTTGAATATTTTCAATAATTGCAAATTCGAAGGCTTCCTTATCATCAATGTCTTTTACAATTATGGGTACTTGATGAAAATTTGCTAACTGAGCTGCTCTCCACCTTCTCTCTCCTGCAACTATCTCATAATCATTTTCCCCCTTTTTTCTTACA
>Ga0194122_10005844_pt1 | contig 11370 bp, 10 predicted proteins | sample TA2MahCa10mmetaG_FD_155487 | JGI IMG/M metagenome (GOLD analysis project Ga0194122, IMG submission 155487) | Freshwater microbial communities from Lake Tanganyika, Tanzania - TA2015021 Mahale Deep Cast 10m | ecosystem: Environmental > Aquatic > Freshwater > Lake | place: Tanzania: Lake...
GTGAAGTAAAAAGACCCACATGGTTTGCAAACGGATTAATTTTTCCAATATTACTTCATGAGTTAGGTAAAGTTTTTGACGCAATTCCAGCAAGAGGTCAGTGGACAGGTATGGACCCTGAATTTGCAAATAGAGTCATTTCACAAACAGACACTATGGTAAATGAACCTATGAATTTTAGAGTTGGTACAGAATTACTTAAAAGATTAAGATTTTTACTTCCCGATGAACTTTTATTAGATCCTGAATCAAGAGTATATTTACCATACTTTAAAAGAATTTTATATAGAGTTCCATCTCAAGAATTTTTGAGAGAAATAATATCCAATGTAATTTCTGAAGATCCAAAAGACCAAAAGAAAGTGAAAAAAAGATTCGAAGAGATTTTGTCTCAGGCAAAAAATGATTATAAGAAATATGAGTCAAAAAAAGACGAAAATGAAGATGATTACGACGAGGATTATGACGATGACTATTCAAATATATAATTTATAAAATTAAAAACAATTAAAACCCCCTTTTACAAAATAATTGGGGGTTTTATATTTATAGTATATGGGTATGACTAAAGAACAGGTGATGATTGAATATGTGAAGTGTCTTCAAGACACTCCTTATGCATTAAAAACTTATTTACAAACATACGACAATACGGTTTCTAAATATGTCCCTTTAGAACTTTTTCCTGATCAAGTGTCATTGTTAAATGATTACGAAAATTTTGAAGAAAATATTGCTTTAAAATACCGACAAGCGGGTGTATCTACTGTAACTGCGGCATGGATATCAAAAAGATTGGTTTTTGCAAAAAAAACTCAACCAGAAAAAATTCTTATAATTGCAAACAAACTTGACACTTCTCAAGAAATGGCAAATAAAATACGGGCATTTATAGACCAATGGCCTTCTTGGGTTGGAGCTGGATTTGCACCTGAAAAAAATTCACAAAGACATTATAAATTAAATAATGGGTCTGAAGTTAAAGCGGTTGCAACTTCTAAAGACGCATTACGTGGATTTACACCCACTATTCTTGTTTTTGACGAGGCGGCATTTATTGAAGCAGATAATGATTTTTGGGCTGCTTGTATGGCGTCATTATCCACGGGGGGTAAAGTGATAGTAGTGTCTACTCCAAACGGATATGACCCAATTTATTATGAAATTTATGATCAGTCCTTAAAAGGAATGAATAACTTTAAGATTTCTGAAATGTATTGGTATAGAGATCCGAGATATGCTAAAGATCTTTTTTTAATACCTACTGACGATCTTATTCATTATTTACTTAACAGAGAAGAATACGACGACTCAAAAAATATTTCTTTTGCTCATGTTGATCCATACGAAAGGGATTACGTTGAGTTACAACATTTTTTGGACAAAGGATACAAACCATGCTCAACTTGGTACGAAAAAATGGTCAAAAAACTGAAGTACGATAAACGAAAAATTAATCAAGAGTTGAATTGTGAATTTTTAGGATCGGGTGATAATGTATTTGACAATAAAATTTTGGAAGACATAAAAACTAAATTTTTACAAGATCCAACAACAAAATTAATGGGTAATTCTTTATGGATTTGGAAAGAACCTGTTGAGGGTCATAAGTATATTATGGGGGTCGATGTCTCAAGAGGAGATAGTGAAGATTTTTCATCAATTCAAATAATTGATTTCGATTCAAGAGAACAAGTTTTAGAATATGTAGGTAAAATTCCTCCTGACACTTTAGCAGAAATTGCATACAAATGGGGAATTATGTATTCATCATTTATTGTAGTTGATATCACTGGTGGTATGGGTATTACAACAGTTAGAAAATTACAAGAACTTGGTTACAAAAATTTATATGTTGACGGAATAGATTCGATGAATATTTGGGCGGTAAACAAAAGTACAACTGAAAAAATACCGGGAATCAATTTTAATAATAAAAGAGTTCAAATTATTGCATCGTTTGAAGAAGCTGTACGTCACAAATTTGCAATCAAAAGTGTTCGACTTTATAATGAAATGAATACATTCATTTATTTGAATGGAAGACCTGACCATCAAAAAGGTCAACATGATGATTTGATCATGGGTATTTCTATGGCTCTTTATGTTGGGGAATCTTCTTTTTCTAAATTAGAAAAAGCTGTTGAGCAAACTAAAGTAATGATCGAATCATGGGCAATAGTATCTAATGAAAGTGTTGGTAAACAAATTTATTTTGATCCTATGTTACCTAACACTAACGTACCAAATGAAAGATTTAATAAAAATATAGGACCTGTAAAAGATGATTATATAAAATATGGTTGGTTATTTGGTAAACCAAGATAAACCTTAATATTTATAATTCAACAATTATAGTTAAAATTATACTATGGAAAATAACAAAAAACTGACAGTTTGGCAAAGGTTATCCAAAACTTTTGGTCCTGACTCCACATTAGGGATGGACGCGCCAACTTATTCTTTTGATAAAAAAGAATTATTAAAAACTACTAATAAGAGTGATTACGAAAATCAAAAGTTACAAGCTCAACAAACTTTATATTTAAATGATACTTGGAAAAAAATTGAAAACAATCTTTATGCTCAAGCCGTTTATTATGAACCGAACAGAATTTCGGCATTTTACGATTATGAGTCAATGGAATACACTCCTGAAATCTCAACGGCATTGGATATTTACGCAGAAGAATCAACAACCCCAAACCAAGATGGATTTATAATTCAAGTATATTCTGAATCAAAAAGAATCAAAAACATATTAAGTGATTTATTCAATAACAATTTAGATTTGAACACTAACTTACAAATGTGGGTAAGAAACATGTGTAAATATGGTGATAATTTCATTTATTTAAAATTGGACCCCGAGAAAGGAGTAGTGAGTTGTATGCAATTACCAAACATTGAAATTGAAAGATTAGAAAGAGGGATGGAAACAAGAAGTGTAAATTCAACTGCAGATCCAAAAGAAAAAAGTTTAAGATTTACATGGAAAAACAAAGATTTGGAATTCCAAACTTGGGAAGTGGCTCACTTTAGATTGTTGGGTGATGACAGAAAGTTACCATATGGAACTTCTATGTTAGAAAAAGCTCGTCGTATTTGGAAACAACTTGTTTTGGCAGAAGACGCTATGTTAATTTATAGAACATCAAGAGCACCTGAAAGAAGAGTTTTTAAGGTTTATGTTGGTAACATGGATGATAAAGATGTTGAAGCATACGTACAAAGAGTTGCAAACAAATTCAAAAGGGATCAAGTTGTTGATAGTAAAACAGGAAATGTTGATTTAAGATTCAATCAAATGGCGGTAGATCAAGATTACTTTATACCTGTTAGAGATACCGCTCAAACAATGCCAATTGAGACATTACAAGGTGCCGCAAACCTTTCAGAAATTGCCGATATCGAATATATTCAAAAGAAACTTTTAACCGCATTGAGAATACCTAAAGCGTATTTAGGATTCGAAGAACCTGTTGGTGATGGTAAAAATTTGTCTTTACTTGATATCAGATTTGCAAGAACAATCAATAAAATTCAAAAGTCAGTAATTGCGGAATTAAATAAAATTGCAATTATTCATTTATTTTTATTAGGGTTTGATGACGAGTTGAACAATTTTGTTTTAGGATTAACAAACCCATCCAAACAAGCAGATCTATTGATGATAGAAGTTTGGAAAGAAAGGGTTGCTCTATATAAAGAATTAGTTACCGAAATACAAAATAGTTTAGCACCAACCTCAGCGACTTGGGCCAAAAAACATATATTCCAATTCTCTGATGAAGAAATAAAATTAGACATACAACAACAAAGATTAGAAAGAGCAGTTGCCGCTGAATTAACAAATACCGCCACAATTATAACTCACACAGGTTTATTTGACAAAGTAGACGAACTTTATAAAACAAAATCAGGATCAACTCAAACTGCGGGAGCCGCAGGTGCACCCGCTGGAGGGCCTAGCGGACCACCGCCACCTCCAGGAGAAGGACCTCCTCCACCTCCACCGTTGGGTGGACCTGAAGGTGGGGGACCCCCAACATTACCTGAAAATGAAAAGAAAAATAATCTAAATATTCTTTTAGAAAACGATGGTTTTTTAAATGAACAATACTTGGATTTGTCAAAGGGATCAAATTCTTTAGGAGATATTGAGGATGAACTTTTTAAAATACTCAACCATTAGTATATTTATAAATAAAAAACTATGAAATTTGGAATTTTAAAATCTAAGATTGAACAAGTGTTGTTCGAATCATACGTCGATAAAACTTTAAAAAAAGATATTTTTGTTTTTGAGGAGTTAATTTTGAAAAATAAAAACATGTCAAAATTGTTTTACCTATATGATGAACTTTCTTCCAATTTAGGTTTGAGCGAATCTTTAGCAAATGAATTAATTGATAAATCGATTATAATTTATGAAAATACAATTAATAAAATAAATTTATGGGTCGGACATATATCAACACAAAACAATTATGAAAATTTAGACAAACTTTTTTCAAATAATGTAACCAATTTGGTGGAAAAAATTTCAGCAAAGAAAACAATCTTAGAAAATTTAAAACTTTCAAATCAAAACTTGTATGAGTCAAAAAGTGGTTCATTGAAAAGTTTGATTAAAGAAACAAATTCTGAAATAAACTCTGTCTTGAGTAATTTATCAGAATCTGAAATAAATGAAGTAAAGAAAATAATTAATACGGATGACTCAACATTGAAAAATCAATTTGATATACTCAAAGAAATGTCTATTAAAAAATTGAATAGAATTTTCAAAGAGGAATCTGAAACAGAAGTTCAAAAAACAATTCAAGAGACAATACAAAAAGTAGAATCTGACGAATATTCAAAAATGAATTTCGTAAAACTTAGAACACTTAATGAGAATTTATAGTTTTTACTTTTTGTATATAACTGGCTTTTTTTCTTTCTTGTCTTTTTTTTACGGATTTTTTTTCGAACTCTTTTCTTGACGAAAGTTCTGTCATCATTTTTGTTTTGATAACCTTACTTTTAAGTTCTTTTAAAGACCTTTCAATATTTTTATTGTTTACTTGGACAACTAGCATAAATTTTTTTTTGTTGATATAAATATATGGTTTCATTATATTTTACTCAACACATAAACCAAAGAATATGAAAAAAATTTATGAAAAAAGGAAAATCTGTAAAGATAGGTGGTTTTAGAAACATGAAAGTAAGTTTCGGTACTGTTGATTGTAAAAATCTAAAGTCAATTTATTTAAACTTACAAACATGGGTTGAACCTAAAGAAGACCATGAAAATTGGGTTAGAATTGTTTCAAACTTGAGGAGATCTTTTAAACACTCGGTACTACAATATCTTGACAAAAGTTTGTTCCAAACAATTTATATTGTTGATTTAGATCTTAGAACAAGCGGTTTACAACCCAAAAAAAAATCATTTATGAATTTAGAAATTAATCTGTATTTAGATCAAGAGATAGATTTCAAATCACCAAAATTAAAAAAAACCATTAAAAATTTATCTAAAAATATTTATGACGATGTTCTTTTCAAAAATGAATATTTCAAATGTTTTTTAACCAAAAATGGAAATACGATTACAAAAAAACCAAAAACAGAAATTGTTTAATATTTATAAATAAAAAAATATGAATAATTTCAAAATTTTATCTCCGAATGAAACGGGTAGAGGTATCTTGATAGAATATGATGCAGGTTATGTTAATCCGAATGAAACTAAAAACTTTGCAGTTTTACAGGAATCAAAAAACATGATGGACCACTCAAAACCATTCGAGTTTTATGCGGTATTACAAAAATATAACACCCCAAACAGAAACGGAAGAATATATCCCGAAAAAATTCTAAAAAGAGAAGCGGATAATTACAAGAAAATGATAGAAAAAGGAATATCGCTTTCTGAATTAAATCACCCTGAATCTTCTTTGATTGACTTGGATAGAGTATCTCACATAATAACTGATGTTTGGTGGGACGGACCAATTCTTATGGGTAAACTAAAGTTGTTAACAAGTCCTGGTTTTCACGAAAGAGGAGTTGTTTCGACTAAAGGAGATTTAGCCGCAAATTATTTGAGACAAGGAGTAACTTTGGGAATCTCGTCTCGAGGTGTAGGGTCACTAAAAAAAGTTGGGGACCAAAACGAAGTTCAAGATGATTTTGAACTAATTTGTTTTGACTTAGTTTCATCACCGTCAACGCCAGGGGCTTATTTATTTTTAAACAAAGAAGATAAAAATAATTTTGAAGAAAATCTTGAGGAAGAAAAAAATGTTAAAAATGCAAGAACACTTAACACTACAAGTGATTCATTTTATAAAACAAAAAATTTAATGAATAAATTAAACTCTTTTCTTGAAAAGTAATTTTTTTATTTTATATTTTACAAAAAAAGAATTATGAACGAAAAATATTTTGTATCAAAAATCACCACAGATATGGTTGATAACGAAACTGGTAAAGTAAAAAAAATGAGAGAGGAAAAATTAGTTAGGGGATACTCACCTACTGATGTTGAGGCAAAAGTAACTAAGGTTTATGAGAATTACTCGATGGATTGGAGAATTACTGCAATTGTTGAAAGTAAAATTGATGAAGTAATAGAATAATTTAAAATTTTTTAATTTATTTAAAAGGGGATTGTTTACAAATAATCCCCTTTTTTTATTGTTTTAAGTTTTTTTTTTAAAAACCGTGTATTTATATATAAAAATATTTACATGAGTAAAGAAATAAATGATGCACTTATCCAAATTACTAATTTGGAAGAATCAATTAAAAAAAATGCACAAGGAATACTTGCTTCTACTATGAAGGAAGAAATCAAATCATTAGTAAAGGAATCTCTTCTTGAGCAAGATGAGGTTGAAGTAGAAGATGAAGAAGAGGTAACCACACCTGAAGGAGGACAAGATGGATCCGAGGATGACTCTGATGAAGTTGAAGTTTATTCTGATGAAGAAGAAGATGACGACGAAATGTCAGGGATTCCACCAGCAACTGACGACACAATGGATGATGTAACTATGAGTGATGACGCTGGAGATGAAGATGTAATGGACGCAAGAAATTTAGACAATGCTGCGGTTGTTGACATATTCAAAAAAATGGGACCTAATGATCAAATTGAAGTTGTTAAAGACGACGATGAGGTTTATTTCAAAGATGGTGAAAACGAATACATCATAAAACTTAATGAAAGTTCAGACATGAATGAAGAAATGTATGAAATGGATTTTCCTGGATCTACAGAAGTTTATGAAGATATGAACTTAGATGAGTATGATCTGAATGACGGAGTGGTGTATGAGTTAGAATTGGATGAAGAGTTAGACGAAATGGACAATTTAGAAATGGACGAAAACTTTGGAGACAAAATTTTAGATTTTGAATTTGAGGACGATTTCAAAACACCAAAAAGATTTGAGGATGATTTTGAAAAACCCAAAAGAATCCCAAAAAGAATTTCAAGATTGGATCGAGAAATGTTTGAAATGGACCATATGTCAATGGACGAGATGGAAAATTTCGATGATTTACCAAAAATGAAAATGGGTGGATTGAGAGAATCTAAAAATAAAATTCATAAAACTAAGGGAACAGGAAGTGCGTCTAAATTCAAATATGGTAAAAAACCAAACCAAGACAAAGGGTTCGATACAAAAATGAAACAAGGAACTCGCGGTGTTGGTATGGGTAAAGCTTCAAAATTCAAATATGAAGACACCATGGATGGAGAGTACAAACCTGTTAAAAAGAAAATGGAGACCAAAGAAGCAACTCGAAGTAATAACTATGTAAAATCTGGAAAAGTTGGAAATAGAAAAGGATCTAACATGAACAGAAATAGAACAGAAGTTAGACAAAGACCAAACAATGTAAATGAAGAAGTTTCTTTGTTGAGACAAAAAAATGAAGAATACAAAAATGCGTTGGATGTCTTTAGAACAAAAATCAACGAAGTTGCAGTTTTCAATTCCAATTTAGCTTATGCTACAAGGTTGTTTACAGAACATTCAACAACTAAACAGGAAAAAATAAATATACTAAGAAGATTTGACAACATCGAAAGTTTGAAGGAGTCAAAAAATCTTTATAAACAAATCAAAGAGGAATTGGGTACTTCTGTAGTAAATGAATCAACAAACTTGAATGAATCTAAAGTTGAAAGAAAAGTTATGAACAATATCAACACTGGATCATCAACAAACTTGATCGAATCTACAACTTACGAAAATCCTCAATTTATGAGAATGAAAGATCTCATGAACAAAATAAACTAAAAAAATAAAACTAAAAATGGGAGCATTATTAGAATCGGGTCTTGTTGGTAACATCGGTCTTAAGCACCTTAAAGTTATCAAAGAAGATACAATTAACAAATGGGACAGATTAGGGTTCCTTGAAGGTCTTAGAGGCCACCTAAAAGAAAACGTAGCACAGTTGTATGAAAACCAAGCTTCTTTCTTGATTAACGAAGCAACAGGAGAAGGTTCAAACGGAGCATTTGAAACAGTTGTTTTCCCAATCGTAAGAAGAGTTTTCTCTAAATTGTTAGCAAACGATATCGTATCAGTACAAGCAATGAACTTACCAATCGGTAAATTGTTCTACTTTGTACCTAAAATCCAAGGATATTCAGGTGGTACAGCTGAAACTATCGCAGGTGGTAAATCAGGTGACCACTACGCACCTGTAGGTTCACCAGGTAATTACCCTGGAGATCCTCAAGCAGGTTACAACACAATTCCTACAGGAGCTGATGGTGCAAATGACAGATACACTAAAAACCTTTATGATTTATTTTATGAAGGAGCTGAAGCAGGTTTAGATCCTCCAGGATTATTTGATTATTCAAAAGGAAGATGGTCTGCTGTAACTGCAACCGCGGATATTCAAAGATGGGATGGAAGTAATTTAGTACCTTATCAAATTTCTTCTCCAGGTATTTACAGAAAAATTATCGTTAAACTTTGTGGATGGCAAAACCTTCCTGGATACGGTAAATTGATTGGACCTGATGGTAATGAAGTAGATACTGAAACTTTCCTTTCAGATTTGAGAATTTATGCTGACACATCTGAAATCGAGGTTGCTGATGACAGCGCTTGTAGTCCATTTGAGGATGCTGATGGAAACGCAATTCCACTTTTATTTAGAGTTGTTACTCAACAATATGGTAAAGGAATTGTTAAATACGGAAACACAACACAAACAACTTGGGCATCTGACGGTAACGGAGGTTCTTTCTATGACATTTGTGATGGAAATGGATGTATCTTTTTAGAAGTTGATTTATCTTGTCCTGTATGTGCTGATTGTGACGCATCTTCATTAGATGGTTACACAGGTACTACTATCACTTCAGGAACTTCAGGTGATTCATTTGTGTGTGTTTGGAGACGTTACGAAGAGTTAGAATTTGAAGACAAAATTGGTGAAGTTTCTTTTGACCTTGAGTCAGTAACTGTATCTGTTACAGAAAGAAAACTAAGAGCACAATGGTCTCCTGAATTAGCTCAAGACGTTGCGGCATTCCACAACATCGATGCTGAAGCTGAATTGACAGCATTATTGTCAGAACAAATTGCAGCTGAAATCGACCGTGAAATTTTACGTGACTTGAGAAAAGGAGCGGCTTGGAACTTACGTTGGGATTACAATGGATGGAGAAGAATCCAAGGACAAACTTCTTACACTCAAAAAGATTGGAACCAAACTTTGATCACAGCAATCAACCAATTGTCAGCACAAATCCACAAATCTACTTTGAGAGGTGGTGCTAACTGGATTGTCGTATCTTCTGAAGTTTCAGCTATTTTTGATGATTTAGAATACTTCCACGTATCTAACGCTTCACCTGAGCAAGATCAATACAACATGGGTATTGAAAGAGTAGGTACGTTGTCAGGACGTTACCAAGTTTACCGTGATCCTTACTTCCCGCCTAACCAAGTGTTAATCGGTCACAAAGGAACATCATTGTTAGACACAGGTTACATCTACGCACCGTATGTACCTCTACAATTAACACCTACAATGTACAACCCATTCAACTTTACACCTATTAAAGGTATTATGACACGTTACGCTAAGAAAATGGTTAACAACCGTTTCTACGGACGTATCACAGTTGATGGAGTTAGAACATTCGACTTGAGAGAATTGAGATAATCAATTTGAGGTTAATATAAAAAAGGTCAGAGAAATCTGACCTTTTTTTATTTTACAACATCTTCTTTTAATAAAACCCTTATAGATTTGGAAATCACTTCGGTTTCACCAATAGTATAACATCCTTTACTGTATGCGAACTTTATAGATTCTATCAAATAAAACAAAGACAGATCTTTATCCATTGTTGCCAAAATTAATTCTAAATGTTCTTCAGTTTCTAAATTTATGGAATTGAATAATGTGCCATATATTTTTTTTTGATTGTCCATATTTGAAAGTTTAGATATTTATAATAATAATAGTAATTATTATTGAAAAAGTGAAATGAGAAAAATAATACAAAAAATTCTAAGAGAGGCGACAGCAGACAAATCAGGGAGTGCAGGTGGTTACGTCCCACCTTTACAACCCGGTGAAAGACAGTTTAATAAATCCCAATTAGAACCATTTAACATACCTGTTTCAAATTATAAAAGCCCATTAGTACAATATGATAGTTATGATTATAAGTGGGACTTAAGAAAAGATCAAATTAAAAAATTAGAAAAGGTCGCTCGAAAAGTTACTGATTATATAAAACATAATCCTTATACAACTTTTTCAGATGACGATGGAAATATTGTCAACCAAAACCCAAGTGGACAAAGAAAAAAGAAACCATTCGATTTGAAAATTGTACCAATAGAAAGAAAAACAAAAAAAGTTAATGAAGCGGATACATCTATAAGCGCTGGAGCATATAACGGACCTATTGAGATTGGGTTAAAAAAATGGGAAAATCATTCTCTAAATCCTTTCAATATTGAAATAGATCACTCACATAATAACCATGCAAAAAAATCTAGTTTAAAAAATAATATACGAAAAGTGGTTGGTATGTGGGAAAAATCAAAAAATGGAAGTTACAAACAAGAAGAACATTCAGTACACACAATAAATGAAGATTTGGCCGTGTGGTTTGGTAAAAAGAAAAAACCAAAAGGATCTTCTCAACCTAAAGGACCTTGGGTTGATATATGTAGAAAAGTAGATGGAAAACATCCTCCTTGTGGAAGAAGTGATACAAGTAAAGGATCCTATCCTAAATGTAGAGCCGCAGGAGTTGCCGGTAAAATGACTGATTCTCAAAAAAGATCCGCTTGCCAACAAAAAAGAAGGGCAGAAAAAAAA
>Ga0194122_10005848_pt1 | contig 11364 bp, 6 predicted proteins | sample TA2MahCa10mmetaG_FD_155487 | JGI IMG/M metagenome (GOLD analysis project Ga0194122, IMG submission 155487) | Freshwater microbial communities from Lake Tanganyika, Tanzania - TA2015021 Mahale Deep Cast 10m | ecosystem: Environmental > Aquatic > Freshwater > Lake | place: Tanzania: Lake...
ATTGTAGGCTTCCATCTTTAACTCAAACCGGATGTTTTCCGTGATCCGGAACTCCTTGGCCAGCGTCGAATCCAGGTTCCAGTAACCCGGTCCGGTGATGCCTTCATATTGGTTCGGGTTGGAACGGACTGTAAAGGCCGGCTGCGGACGGAAAGCCGACTGGTTGAACCAGGCGCTCGGCCCCGGATTACTAATGGAGGGATTTCCGTCCACTTGAGCGGTTGGGAAGCGAAGGAATTCGCCGGAGCGGAAATAGAAGAAGTTACTGGTCGACCAGCCGCCGAGGATGCCGTTGAGTACCGGATGCGTACCGGCAAGGAACTTGCGCCCTTTGCCAACCGGAAGATCGTAGGTGCCGGCCATCGTCAGGCGGTGGCGCGGATTGTTGGACCTTAGCCAAGTGAACTTGTCCGCGTATTGGTCGACCTCGTTGAAGAAGAAGGTGTTGCGCTCGCGATTGTAGTTGAAAGCAAACAATAGGCTGAGTCCGTTCGAATACGCGCGTTGCATGCGGATCTGCAACGCCTGGTAGCGGTTGTTGATACCGGGCGTGAACTGCTGCTGAATGGAGGTGTACTGCGGGTAGGGCCGCAACAGTTGGAGCCTGGAGACGTTTCTCTGGCTGCGGAGCTGGCCGGGGAAATTGCCGGGCGTCGAGTAGTTGAAGAACGGATTCGCGGTGGTCTGGTTGTAGAACGCCGCGTTCGGGCCAAATCGATACTGAGGATCGATTTGATTCAGATCGCGGGTGTAGTCCAGGCTGCGGCCGAAATTCGTGAAATAGGTGAAATCGCCCTTGAACTGGCCGGGCAGGGTCCGCTGCAGGCTCAGGTTCAACCGGTCGTTAATGCCGGGCCGGAAGTTCTGCGCGGCAAACGTCGCGGCGCCGCCCAGGTTCGTATTTTCGCCGAATCCGCGGCCGACTACGGGAACCAGAGGGTTGCGTCCGGCCGGAAACGGATTCGAAAACTGGCTCTGCGGGACGCCGTCCACCATTGGCAAGCCGGTGGTGGAGCCGCTGAAACCGTCATAATTCGCAATGCGGCTGATCGTTCCGATAGTCGTTTGCGGAGGGACCATGTAGCGGCCCCAGCCGATCTGCACGGCGGTCTGATCGTTCACGCGAATGGCTACGCCCAGGCGCGGCAACAGGATGTTCCGTTGCGACTGGAACCAGCGGCGGTTGTCGCTGTCGCTGTAGATCCAGCGCCCGTTGAAGTTCGGCTTGGCCACAGCGGAAAGCTCGGACGGGAATGCCGGAGCCGACGTTCGAAGGGTGGGATTCGGCGAGCCGAGATCGAGGAATCGCGACAAACGGTCGGTCTCGTCGTAGGGCGCCGTCTCATACTCCCAGCGAAGGCCTGCGTTGATCGTGATATTGCGCGTCAGCTTAATATCGTCATGAAAGAAGGCCGAGTAGTAGGTCAGGAACAGGTGTTGCAATGGCTGGCTGTTTACAACGGAGTTGTTGTCGAGGATTCCCAACAGGAACGTGGCGTGGCCGTCGCCGCTCAGTGGATCGTTCACAAGATGCGTGCTGGATGTTGGGCCGCCGGAAAAGTTGAAGTTCATGAAATTGAACGATTGACCGTGGGCCTGGTGATACCGGATGTCCGTGCCGGCCTTTAAGTAGTGCTTGCCTTGAAAACGCGACAGTTTGCCGCTCAGGTTGAAACTCGAAGGTTCCTGGAACCAGTACCCGGCCCTGCCGTAGGAGGACGTGCCGCCGACCGTGCTGATGTTCACGCCGGGGTAGTAAATCGCCGGCTGCTCGCCGATATAGTTGGAGTACCAAGTGTTCCCCGGCCAAAACCGGTCGAGGCCCGCCAGGCCAACGGCCTGTTTCGGCGCCCGGTAGTTGTCTTGAAACTCGGCGAAGCTCGAGCGGAAATTGATCACCGTCCGCGCGCTCATCGTGTACACAAGCTCGCCGGCGATGTTGCGGGAATCCATCAAACCGCCGTTGTCGTTCGGCATGGCCGGGCTGTTGTTCGGTGTGTAGTTGGCCTGGTCGAGCGTGGTCTTGAACTGCGAATAGCGGCCGAAGAGTTTCAGTTTGTCGTTGAAATTGTAGTCGGTCCGGTTGGCGAAGTTCCAGTTGTTCACGAACCAGAAATAGCCCAGGCGGAAGTTGTTGATGCCGGTAATGTCGTCGCCGGCCCCGTTCGGGGTCCAGATATCCTTCATGATCGTGGCCGACGTGGGGTCGATCCGGCTGGCCGGCACGATGTTGCCGGGGAACGGCATGCGCTGCGCCGCGGCGCCGTTGTTGATCAACTGCGTCGTCGAGGGGTCGTGGATGGTGCGGAGACCGCCGCGGGCGTTGAGCGAACGCGAAAAGTCGCCGGTGCGCTCCAGGTTGGTCGGCAAAGTCCGCTGGGCGTTCAGCGGTTCCTTCGTCCGCCAGCCTTCGTAAGTGCCGAAGGTGAAGAGCTTGTTCTTCTGGATGGGTCCGCCGATGGTGCCGCCATAGATGTGATTCCGGATCTGATTCGGCCGCCGGTTGAGAGGATTCGACACAGCGTTGAAGACGGGATTGCGGCCGAAGTAGGAGGCCGTGCCGTGGACCTCGTTGGTGCCGGACTTCATGGAGAGGCTGAGAATTCCTCCGGCCGAGTGGCCGAATTCGGCATCCACCGAATTCTGCTGCACGGTGAACTCCTGGGTCGCGTCCATCGGAGGAGCGTAGGAACCCTTCGGGCCGATCTGCAGCGGAGCGCCGTCGAGCAGAAGGTCGTTCTTTCGAGATGTGTTGCCGCCGACGTCGATTGACGACGAGGACCACATGAAATACGGATTGCGATCGAAGCCGATGTAGCGATTGACGACGGCCGGGTCGAGCAGGGCAAGCGTGAACGGGTTGCGCGCCTTGACGGGAAGATCGGTGAGTTGCTTGCGGTCGATGGTCAGATCGCGCGTGGACGAATTGAACGCCAGTTGGACGGCGGTGCCGGTCACCTCGACGGACTCGACGACGGTGCCCGGTTTCAGTGCGAAGTCTGCGGTCACGTCGGCGCGGGTCTGCACCACCAGGTTCTCGCGCGAAGCCTTCGCGAATCCGGCCATTTCGGCGGTGATCGTGTACGTGCCAGGCTCGACAAAGTCAAAGATGTAGCGTCCGTCGGCGGTTGAATCGCGGGCGATCTCAACACCGGTGTTTACGTTGCGAAGTGTGACTTTGGCGCCGGCGACTGCCGCTTGCGTGGCATCGGCGACGAGGCCCTGAACACGGGCCCGGTAATCCTGCGCAGTAGCGACGCAGACGAAAGTCACAAGAACGAAGCAAAGACGGAGAGCGGTCATGTACAGTCCTCAGCTTGTTAGAGTGCGCGGTAGCGGCCGAACGCGGGCGTCACCGATTGGTAGACGCTACCACTTCACTGGGACGGACACAAGGGGGGCCTCTCTCATCGGTCCAGGCGCCAGACGAACTCGCCATTCACGATGGTGGCGACCTGGCCGCCGCGGAACGGCCGCCCGTGGAAGGGCGAGTTGCGGCTCTTGGACTGCGACTTGTTCAGATCGTAGTTCCAGGCGCGGTCCGTGTCGAACAGCGTGACGTCGGCCGTCTCGCCCGCTGCCAGGCGGCCCTTGCCGAGGTTGAGCACGGCGTTGGGTTTGATCGTGAACATCGCGATCATCGTCATCAGAGAGATCCGGCCGGTGTGGACCAGTTGTTCCAGCGACAGACCGATCGCGGTCTCCAGTCCGTTGATTCCGAACGGGCAGCGCTCGAACTCCTGCATCTTCTCCGAACCCGGATGCGGCGCGTGGTCGGTGGCGATCACGTCGATCGCTCCAGTCGCCAATCCCTCGGTCACCGCCTGCACATCGAAGCAGGAACGAAGCGGCGGCTTCATCTTGAAGTTGCTGTCGTAGGGGACGATGTCGGAGTCGCAGAGCGTGAAGTGGTGGGGACAGACCTCGCTCGTCACGGGCAATCCGCGCGCCTTGGCGAAGCGCACCATTTCCACCGAGTGTCTCGCCGAGATGTGGGCGACGTGATACCGCGCGCCGGTTACTTCGGCGAGCAGGATATCGCGGGCGACCATGACGTCCTCGCTGCAGGCCGGAATGCCGCGGAGGCCGAGCTTTACGCTCTCGAAGCCCTCATGCATGTCGCCGCCGGCCGAAAGGTTCAGATCCTCGCAGTGATTGATAACCGGCAGGCCGAAGGACTTGGCCGTTTCCATCGCCCGGCGCATCACGCGGGCGTTCATCACCGGGCGGCCATCGTCGGAGATGGCGACAATGCCCGCCTGCTTCATGGCGCCTATGGCGGCCAGTTCCTCGCCGGCGCTGCCTTTGGTGATGGCGCCGATCGGATACACGTTGACGGGCGACACCCTGCGGGCGCGCTCGATGATGTAGGTGGTGACCACCGCCGAGTCGTTGACCGGATTCGTATTCGGCATGCAGCAGACACTGGTGAATCCGCCGGCGGCTGCGGCCCTGCCGCCGGTCTCGATCGTTTCCGAGTGTTCGAAGCCCGGCTCGCGCAGGTGCACGTGCATGTCGATAAAGCCGGGGGCCACAATTAGCCCAGTCGCGTCGAACGCCTCGGGGGCTTCCAGGTTGGCGCCGATCGCGGCGATCTTGCCATCGGCGATCAAAACGTCGGCGACGCCGTCGTGGCCGGAGGCCGGGTCCATCACACGGCCATTCTTGAGTACGATCCGGCTCATCCCATCACCCTTTCGAGCACCGCCATGCGAATGGCGACACCGTTTTCCACCTGATTCAGAATGACCGAATGTTTGGAGTCCGCCACTTCGCTGGAGATCTCGCGGCCCCGGTTGATGGGGCCCGGATGCATCACGATGGCGTCCGGCTTGCACAGGTTCAAATGGTCAGGCCGGAGGCCGTAGAAACGGAAATAGTCGCCGGGCGGGAACGGCGTTTCGTGCTGGCGCTCCAGTTGCACGCGGAGCATCATGATGACATCGGCGCCGGCAATGGCCTCGCGGATGTCGTGAGTCAGGGTTACGTTGTTGGTGAGTTGGCCGAGGGCCGGGGGAAGCAGCGGGGCGGGGCCGCAGAGTACCACGCCGGCGCCGAATTTCGAGAGCAGGTACACGTTCGACCGCGCCACGCGGCTGTGTACGATATCGCCGATGATGGCGACGCGAAGGCCTTCCAGTTTCGGCTTGTAGTCGAGAATCGTCAGCGCGTCGAGCAGCGCTTGCGTCGGATGCTCGTGCAGTCCGTCACCCGCGTTGATGATCGGCATCTCGAGATGCCGGGCCAGAAAGTGCGGTGCGCCGCTGGCGGCGTGGCGCATCACAATCGCGTGCGGCCGCATGGCGGCCAGCGTGTTGAGCGTATCGACCAGCGATTCGCCCTTGCTTGTGCTGGAGCCCGACGACGAAATGGAGATCGTGTCGGCGCCGAGGCGTTTGGCCGCGATCTCGAAACTGGTCCGCGTGCGCGTCGAGTTCTCGAAGAACAGGTTCACAAGCGTCTTGCCGCGCAGTGTGTCCAGCTTCTTGAACTGACCCTCGCCATGCGCCTGGAAAAACTTGGCGCGTTCCAAATATGCTTCGATCTCCGCGCGATCCAGGTTTTCTATGCCAAGAAGGCCGCGCGTCATCCGTCTACTTTCTCGACGACCAGCACCTTCTCGGTGGCGTCGATCTCCTGGAACTTCACTTCGATAATCTCGTTGGCCGCCGTCTGCACTTTTCGGCCGATGTACCTGGCCTCGATGGGCAGTTCGCGCCAGCCGCGATCGATCAGCACGAGCAGTTGGACGCGCGCGGGCCGGCCATGTTCGAACAACGCATCCAGCGCCGCGCGAATGGTCCGGCCTGTGTACAACACGTCGTCGGTGAGGACGATGTCCTTACCATTGACGTCGAAGTTGATTTCGGTGGCGTTTAGCTGCGGCCGGTCGCCGACCGTGGACAGATCGTCACGATAGAGGTTTATGTCGAGAATTCCCACCGGCACGTCGCGGTTTTCCAAATCCTTGATTTTGGCTCCCAGCCTTTGGGCGATCGGGACACCGCGGCGGCGGATTCCGACGAAGGCGAGTGTATCGAGATTCTCGGTCTTTTCCAGCACTTCGTGCGCCAGGCGAACCAGCGTGCGATCGATCTCGCTCGCCGTCATTAGTTGCGACTTCAGCTTTGTTGCGCTCATGGTTGGCGTTTCGTTTTTAGCAGCGTAGCATATCGGTTATGAGTGGCCCTGAAATCGCGGTTCTATTGCGCCTGTTGGAGGAAGCGTTTGAGAAACAGGCCTGGCACGGCCCCAACCTGAAAGGCTCGCTGCGCGGCGTCACGGCGGCTCAGGCGGCCTGGGCGCCCGGGCCCGGCAGGCACTCCATTTGGGCGCTAGCGCTCCATGCCGCGTACTGGAAATACGCGGTCCGCAGGCGCCTGACGGGCGAAAAGCGCGGCAGTTTTCCGGTGACCGGCTCGAACTTCTTTCCGCTGGAAGGCCGGGACTGGCAGAGCGACTGCCGCCTGCTGACGGAGCAGCATCGCCAACTGCGCGCCGCCGTCGCCGGCCTTGACCGGGTGAATGCGAAGACGGAGCGGCTGATCCGCGGCGCGGCACTGCACGACATTTATCACGCCGGGCAGATCACGCTCATCAAAAGGCTGATGCGCCAGGCCGCACTGCACACTGAACACTGATATAGAATCAACGCAGGGGTGTAAAAGCCAATGATTCGACTTGACGCCGACAAACCGGCTGAATTTTGCGATGGAACCCGGCGCCGCGATTTTCTGCACGCGGGCGCGCTGACGACGCTCGGGCTGGGGCTGCCGCAGCTCATGAGCCTGAAGGCCTATGGCGCGGTGGACACGAAGAAGTCCGACACGAACTGCATCCTGTTAATGCTGGTGGGCGGGCCTTCGCAGCTCGACACCTGGGACATGAAGCCGAACGCCCCGTTGGAGATTCGCGGGCCGTACAAGCCGATGAAGACCAACGTCGCCGGGATCGAGATCTCGGAAAACTTCCCCCGCATGGCCAAAGTGGCCGACAAGTTCTCGCTGGTCCGCTCCATGTATCACACGGCCGCGGCTGTTCACGACACAGGCCATCAGATGATGCAGACCGGCCGCCTGTTCCAGGGCGGTGTGGAGCATCCGAGCTTCGGATGCGTGCTGGGAAAACTAAAGGGCCCCAAGGCCGACGTTCCGCCGCACGTCCTGCTGCCGAGGCCGATCGGCGCGACCGGCGGCAACATGCCGCATGGCCACGGCGCGGGCTACCTGGGCAAGGCGCACGACCCCTTCATTCTGAACGCCGACCCGGCGGATCCGAACTTTCGCGTGCCGGACATGCTGCCGCCGGACTACCTGACCGCCCTTCGCGTCGACCGCCGCAAGGACTGGCGGAACATGGTGGACAAGACCGTCAGCAAGTTCGAAACCTCGCAGGAGGCCCGGCTGCTGGACAACTCCTTCCACCAGGCCTACACGCTCATGTCGAGCGAAAAGGCGCGGCAGGCGTTCGAACTGCACCGCGAGCCGGAGACGGTCCGCGAGAAGTATGGCCTGAACCGTTTTGGCCAGAGCTGCCTGCTGGCCCGGCGGCTGGTGGAGGCCGGTGTCCGGTTCGTAACCATCAATATGTTCGAGACCGTGTTCGACGAAATCACGTGGGACATCCACGGTTCGAAGCCGTTCTCGCCCATCTCCTGCTACCGCGACCTGGTGGGGCCGATGTTCGATATGGCGTACTCCAGCCTATTGGAAGATCTGGGCCAACGTGGATTGTTGAGCAACACAATGGTGGTTGGGTTCGGAGAGTTCGGGCGGACACCGAAGGTGAATCCGGCCGGCGGGCGCGACCATTGGCCGCAGTGCTACACGGTGCTCATGGGCGGCGGGCCACTTAAAGGCGGCACGGTGGTGGGATCGAGCGATGAGATCGGCGGCTATCCGAAGGACCGGCCCACGACGCCGGCCGAAATCGCGGCGACGATCTACAAAGGCCTGAACATCTCCCTGGAGACGGAACTGCCCGGTGCGCAGGGGCGTCCGATTCCGATCGTGGAGCGCGGCGTGGAGCCAATCAAGGAACTGTTCGCGTAGCGGAGATTTCATGCGAATTCTAATTCCGTTTGCGATGACCGCCGCGCTGTACGCGGCGCCGGTCTTGTCGGTGTTGCCAAATCAGGTCGAACTGGCCACACCCGAGTCGCGGCAGCAGCTCCTGGCCCAGGCGCGATTGGGCGACGAACAGTCCGATTGGACCCGGCAGGCGAAGTGGACGTCTTCGAACCCGTCCGTGGCCGAGGTTTCCGCCAGCGGCACGGTGTCGCCGAAATCCGATGGCGTCGCAACCATCACCGCGGAAAGGGACGGCGTCAAGGCGTCGGCGCGCGTGACGGTAAAGAACTCGAAAGCGCCGTTTACCTGGAGCTTCGCGAATCACGTGATTCCCGTGTTGACCAAGACCGGTTGTAATCAGGGTGCGTGTCACGGCGCACTGGCAGGGAAGAACGGATTCAAATTGACTCTGCGCGGGTACGACCCGGAAGTGGACTACGACACGCTGCTGAAGCAGTCCGGCGGCCGGCGCGTGGCGTTGGCCGAGCCGTCGAACAGCCTGATCCTTCTGAAGCCCACCTACGCGATCCCTCACATGGGTGGACTGCGATTCAAGCCGGACACATTGGAGTATCGCGTTATCGCAGAGTGGATCGCGGCCGGCGCGCCGGCTCCTAAGCCAACGGACACGGCCATCACAGGCCTGGAGATATTTCCGTCGAACGCCGTGCTGGCGCCGCAGTCCGAGCAGCAATTGGTGGTGCGGGCCCGCTACACCGATGGCCGGACCGAGGATGTGACGAATTGGGTGAAGTACACCTCGACGAACGAGGGTGTTGCGACCGTCGACGATTTTGGCCACGTGAAAATGACCGGGTACGGCGAGGCGGCAATCACGCTCTGGTATCAGTCCAAGGTCCTTTACGCGCGTCTGAGCGTGCCGTTCCCGAATTCCGTGAGCACCGCGAGCTATTCGGGATTTGCCGAACGCAACTTCATCGATTCGCTGTCGGTGAAAAAGTGGAAGAGCCTGCGTCTGGCTCCGTCGGCGCAGGCCGGCGACTCGATCTTCATCCGCCGTGCGTTCCTGGATGCTGCCGGAATTCTGCCGTCCGCCGAGGAGACCGAGGAGTTTCTCGCCGATCGCTCTCCGGACAAGCGGGCGAAGCTGATCGACGCGTTGCTGCAACGGGACGAGTTCAACGACTATTGGGCGTATAAGTACAGCGACCTGCTGCTCGTATCGAGCCGCAAGCTTCGCACGCCGGCCATGTGGGCGTTCTACAACTGGATCCGCGATTCGGTGGCGTCGAACAAGACCTGGGACAACTTCGCCCGCGAGATCTTCACCGGCACGGGCAGCGCGCGAGCCAACGGCGCGTTGAACTACTTCGTGCTGCACAAAGACACGATCGGACTGTCGGAGAACATTACGCAGGCGTTCCTGGGCCAGCGGCTCACCTGCGCGCGCTGCCACAACCATCCGATGGAGAAGTGGACGCAGAAGCAGTATTATCAGTTCGCCAATCTGTTCTCGCGCGTGGGCGTGAAGAACGGCGCGACGGCCGCGGATAACGTAATTTTCGTCAAGACCGCGGGCGACATTAATCACCCTCGATTGCTGAAGCCCCTGGAACCGGCTCCGCTGGACGGCACGGCGATCTCGCTCGACGCCGCGGGCGACCGGAGGGCGCACTTCGCCGAATGGCTGACCAAGGAGAATCCTTACTTCGTCCGCAATATTGTGAACCGGGTTTGGGGCAGTTTTTTCTCGCGCGGCCTGGTGCATCCGATCGACGACGTGCGGGCGACCAATCCCGCCTCGAACGAAGAGCTGTTCCAGGCTCTGGCGGACGATTTCATCAAGAACAAGTACGACCTGCGGCACCTGATTCGCACGATCATGAACTCAAACGTGTATCAACTTTCGAGCGATGCGAATGCGACGAACCAGAAGGACGAGACTTTCTACTCGCGGTACGTGGTGAAGCGGCTGCCGGCCGAAGTGCTGCTGGACGCGATGAGCCAGGTGACCGGCGTTCCTTCGAATTTCGGAGGCTACCCGGCCGGTACACGCGCGCTGCAGCTGCCGGATATCCGGGTGCAATCGCAGTTTCTGACAGCATTCGGCAGGCCGGAACGGCTGATTTGCGACGCGGCGGAGAGGTCGAGCGATCCGTCGATCACGCAGGCGCTGCACGTCATCAACGGCGACACACTCAACAAGAAACTCAGCGCGCCGGACGGCGCGGTGAGCCTGATGCTGAAGCTGGGACTCTCCGACAAGAAGGCGTTGGATCACATCTACCTCAGCGCGTTTTCGCGGTACCCGAACGAGCAGGAGTTGCGTGACATTTTCGCGATGCTGGCCAAGGCACGGGACAACAAGAACGCCCGGCGGGAAGCGCTGGAGGACCTGGCGTGGTCGCTGCTGACTTCGAAGGAGTTTTTGTTCAACTACTGATGCGCGCCCTGCTACTCACATTCGCGACGGCGCTTGGCGCACAGACCTACGAGAAGGACATTATTCCGATCTTCCGCCAGTATTGCCATGGGTGCCACGCGGGCACGGTGAAGATGGGGAGCCTGGATCTGGACTCCTTTGAAGGCGTGATGCGGGGCGGCAATGCGGGCACGATCGTTGTGCCGGGCAAGCCGGCGGAGTCGCGGCTGTACCTTTCGATTTCGGGCCAGGGCAAGCCGGCGATGCCGATGGATGGGCGTAAACTGGCCGCGGGAGAGTTGGACGCGGTGAAGCGTTGGATTGAACGCGGCGCGCTGTCCGATCCGAAGCTCCAGCCGGCGCCCGTCTCGACGGCCCGGCTGGATATAAAGCCCCGTGTTGCAGTGAAGCCAGCCTCCTACTCGATGGCCTGGAACGGCAGTGTTCTGGCGGCCGGCGGCTATAAGCGCGTGCGGCTGTTCGACGGCGCGGGCAAGCCGGCGGGCACGTTGGACGGTCACGCGGAAGCGGTTCGCGGCGTGGCCCTTTCGGCTGATGGCAAACGATTGGCGGCAGCGGGCGGACAGCCCGCCGTGCGCGGCGAAGTGAAAATCTGGAACCTGGCGTCCAAACAGGTGGAAGCGACGATACAGGGTCACAGTGACTGTATCTACGCCGTGGCATTTTCGCCGGACGGAAAGCTTATGGCGACGGCGAGCTACGACAAAATGATCTACCTCTGGGACGCGGCCACGGGCGCCCAGGTTCGCGCCTTAAAAGACCATATCGACGCGGTCTACGCCCTCGCCTTCACGGCGGACGGTTCGCGGCTGCTGTCGGCGTCGGCCGACCGCGGAGTGAAGGTTTGGGACCCGCATACGGGGGAGCGGCTGGTCACCTTTACCGAGGCGA
>Ga0194122_10005862_pt1 | contig 11349 bp, 15 predicted proteins | sample TA2MahCa10mmetaG_FD_155487 | JGI IMG/M metagenome (GOLD analysis project Ga0194122, IMG submission 155487) | Freshwater microbial communities from Lake Tanganyika, Tanzania - TA2015021 Mahale Deep Cast 10m | ecosystem: Environmental > Aquatic > Freshwater > Lake | place: Tanzania: Lake...
CTGCGACGGAGTTGCCGACGCGATCGACCAGCCGAGGGTGAAGGCTGCGCTGATCGCGCACCTGCGGCGCAAGCCGATCCACCTCGTGGTGTGTGGCGCTGCGGGTGGGCGCACCGATCCACTTGCGTTGCGCTACGCGGATCTCGCCTCAACAACCCAGGACCCTCTTCTCGCCCGGGTCCGCAACCAGCTGCGGCGGCACCATGGATTTCCGCGCGAAGCGGGCAGGTCCTTCGGGGTGGGGGCTGTGTACTCGGTCGAGACGCGGCGCGGTCAGTTGCCGGCCATTGGTGCAGGCCGGGCCTCGGATTTCCCGCCGGACGCCGGGGGTGGTTCGCACCCAGCGCAGGCGCGCTTCGAGGACCCCATTCCCGGGGCTGCGCTTTCCTGCTCCGGCTATGGATCTTCGGTGATGCTCACCGCAAGCATCGGTATGCACTGCGCTGTAAGGATAGTCCACAAGCTGCTGACTATCTGAGTACCAACGCGCTGTTTAGTTGCGCTGCGGTATCCGCGTAGTTTCCTGGCTCTCCAGTATCCGCTCTGCTGCTTTGGGTGCAAAGACCCGAGCACCTCAGGCGGTGCTGTGGCCGCATCCTTTCATCCATCAGGAGTTTGTCATGTCGAATGTTGTTCTGAAAAAAGCTGCCGCTTCCCACCGTGCCTTCTCGGTCTTCGCATCCCGCAGCCGTCAGCTTGGCGCGAGTGCGATCGAATACGGCCTGATCGCCGCCCTGATCGCACTCGTGATCGTGGGAACGATCACCACTCTGGGCGGAGCGCTCAAGCTCAAGCTTGACCAGCTTGGCGTTGGCCTCGGCATCTGAGCTGGATCAGACCATGGCTGAGTACATTCGGTCAGAGCCTGCTGCGGCGCTCCCGCACCACGGGTCGATGTCCCCGGCTGATCCGGGCGCAGCACGGAGTGCTGCGCACGCTGGCGCAAGGCCTCGCCGAAGTCTTCCCATGGCCGCTGCGGGCCTTGCCCTCCTCCTCGGGGGAGGGTTTGGTCTGCAGCACTGGTTTGAGACCCGGCTGCAGCGCGAACGCGAAATCAGTACCACTGCAATCGTGGTTGCCCGACACGCCCTCGACCAGGGGAGCGCGCTCGGGGGCTTCGACTGGCGTAGCGTGAACTGGCCGAGCGAATCGGTGCCCGAAGGCGCGATTCTCGAGGCCTCCGGTCTCGAGGGTCGGGTACTTTCAGCGTCGCTGCAGCCGGGCGAGCCGATCGTGATCGGCAAGCTTGCGCCGGTGGGAGCGATGACAGGGCTTGTGCAGCGTCTGCGGCCCGGTCACCGCGCACTGAGCGTGAAAGTAAACGAGGCATCGGGCGTGAACGGATTCATCCAACCCGGGCACCGGGTGGACGTGATTGCGCACCTGCCCGGCCAAGGGGCTCCGAGCCTCGGTGCGCTCGCGCGCAACGAGGAAGCGGTGTCGTTTACGGTGCTGCAGGATCTGCTCGTGCTTGCGGTTGACCGCGAGGCAAGCGCTGAGCAGGCCAAGCCCCGGCAAACCGCAGTCGTGACCCTCGAACTTGCGCCGCAGGATGCCGAACGCCTCGAACATGCCCGAAATGCCGGCACGGTGAGCCTGATTCTTCGTGCCGACGGCGACCGTGCGCCGTGGAGCAGCCGAGGCGAGACCCGTGCGAGCCTTCGCGAGGGCTTGAATCGTGTGCACGCTGGGGTGGTGCCTCATCCACGGGGTGCTTCGTTGCCCTCCACCACACGCCCGAGCCTCACGCCGACTTCACGTACGGCCGCCGCGTTGGATGCGATTGCTCCGGCGTTTGCTCCGGAGGTTCCGGCGGCGATTGCGGCGGCTGTTCCGGCGGCGGTTCCGGCGGTTCCGGCGGTTCCGGCGGCGGTTCCGGCGGCGGTTCCGGCGATTGCGACGGTTGCCCCGGCGGTTGCTCCCACCCTGGTCGGATCCGAGAGGCAGGCAACGCAGTCCAACGCAACAAACGCCCGCCTTGAAAGCGAAGACGCTACGGCTCCGCACAGACCAGGCCCGAGCGACAAGCCGACACAGTCGACCCAGACGATCCAGACAAGGCAGACCGAACAGACCCCGCTGGCTGCGCAGCCTTCCGTGGCGGCGGGAGGGTCGTTGCCGGGTACTCTGCAAGCAGTAATCCCTGCAAAGCAGCTTGCGGTGCGCAAACCGCGCTGCATCGAAGTCTACGACGGCGAGCGCCGGCACCAGGAGTGTTTGCGATGATCGCCGTGCTGATCGCCCTGCTCGGGCTCTGGGCGAGTCTTGCGCTAGCGCTGGTGGACGGGTTCGCTTTGCCCCTTGGTGTGATGAAGGCCGAGCACCAGGCAGCGCAGTGCGTGCATCAGCACTCCTTCGAGTCGAATCAGGCGTGGGCGCGTGACTCGGCGATCGCACAGCAATGCGCTGCCCCGATCCAGCGAGGCGTGGGCCTGAAGCTTCCGGCCGGCTCTGCGGGAAGTCAGGTGGCGCATGCCCAGGCAGTGCCGGCGGCAACGCGCTGTGCGCTCGGGGTGGCTCTTTGCAGAGTGCCGCCGGAGGTGGGTGGTGGCGTCTCGCGGGATGCACTACGGCTGCTTCGCCAGCCTGCCGACCGCTGCGAACTCGAGCGTTTGCGGGGCAGCGAGACCATGCCAACAGCGCCGGTTTCGCCTGCCGGCGAGGTGGGCCTTGCCCCCCTGATCGACTGTGAGCAACCCTCGGCGCCGGTGGCCCTCGAGCAATGGCAGTGCGTGTCGGTGGATCGTGATCGGGTGCTATGGTGGGGCGCGGCTGCGCGGCTTGGCGGACCTTGCCTTGCTTCACGCGATGCCTCCGAGGTGGCCACCCCGGCCATCGGTCGCAGGCTCGAGGTGAGCGCATCGTGAGTTCCTGCCGCTTCTGCGCGCCCCGCAGGGCTCAGCACGGCTTTACCCTTGTGGAACTCGCGCTCGTGCTGGCGGTCATCGTTCCGCTCATGCTGACCGCCTTGTCGAAGGCGCAGTCGATGCTTCGCGAATGGCAAATCCACGAAACCGCCTCGGCGGCAGTGCGCTACATCGCCGAGGTGGATCCTGCCTCGCTGGTGGATGCGCAGTGGCTCGACCGGGAAGTCAACGGTCGCTGCGCGGTGGTTGCCGCGCAACTCCACAGTCATCCGGCAACCCCGCAGATCCAGGGCTGCGGGCGCATCGGCCCCGAGTGGGTGGAGGTGGCGCTCGTCTTCCCCGCACATACGCTTTTTCCGGCAGTCTCCGCAAAGCTCCAGTGGAGGCTCCATGCGCCCCTGTGAAGCGTGCCGCCAGCGCGGTGCCGTCGTGGTCGAGACCGCGATCGGCCTGGGCCTCGTGGTGCTGGTGTCGATCGGGGGCATTGGGGCGGCGCTGGCATGGATGCAGGCGCAGGAAGAGCAGCGGGTGCTGAGCGCACTGCTACGCAACCCGTCCTCGCAAAACCAGGTGTCTGCCGAAGGCGGTTTGCAGGTTGCCGCCCGCGACGGCCTCTACGTGGGCACTTCGGTTCGCTCGCCGGCCTTCGCGCTCTGGCCGCAGGGCGCCAAGCAGGCAGGCGCTCCAACGTCACGGCGAGGCGCTGGGGGCAGCGAAGCGCCTCCGTCGCAGACGACGACTGCGTCGCACCCGCCTGTGCCGTCGCACCCCACAACTTCGACAAGGTAGCTGCAATGCCGGGTGATAACTCCCTCGTTCCGGCCTTGCTGCTCGCGTTGATCGCGATCCTCGGGCTGGCGCTCCTCGGCAATGCAGCGCTGCGCCTCGGAGCGCCGTGGTTTCAGCAACAGCTCGGATTCTGGCGGGAAATGGCACAACTGCGCACGCAGGATCATCCCGATTCCGCGCCGGATACCGGTCGGGTGCACCCGCTCTGGGCTGGTCGCAGGTCTCAGCCCTCGGAAAGGCTCGATCGGGCGTTGGGCTGGAGGAGCGGTGTTTCGCAGCGGCGGATGCGGCAACTCGAAGTGGCCACTCCCGAGCTGTTGTCGTTCCTGGCCCGGGCGCTGCGCGCAGGGCATTCGCTGCACGCGGCCATCCACTGGGCGGGCGAGAGTTTTCCGGGAGCGCTCGGCGAGGAGTTCGCCCGAATCAGCGCGCAAATGCGCTTCGGGGTGGAGATGCATCAGGCACTCGAGGCCTTTGTTGTGCGCTACCCGCTGGGGGAGTTGCGGATGTTTGCTGCGGGCTTGCGCATTGCGGAGGAACTTGGGGGGCCACTGCCAGCGCTTCTCGAGCAGTTGGCAAGGCAGACGCGCTTGCGCCTCAGGCTCCGCGCCCGGGTGAAGGCCCTCTCGGCCGAGGCTCGCTGGTCGGCGTGGTTTCTCGGTGCGCTGCCTTTTGTGCTTGCCCTGATCCTGAGCGTGTGGCGGCCCGAGCACATCGCGGTGCTCTGGAACGCTGAGAATGGCCGCAAGCTCGTGTCGATTGCCCTCGCGCTGATGACGATCGGCATCTTCTGGATGCGGCGTCTGGTGGCGCGGGTGGAGGGCTGAGCGATGACCTTGCAAGGATCCGGATCCCTCGGCCACGCAGCACATCCGTGGTGGCATGCAGTACGCGAGCACTCTGCGCAGAGTTTTCGCCTCGCCCTGATCCGCGCGGGCGTGAGGCACCCATCGAGGCTTGCGGGGCTTGCCGGGTTACGCACGCTTGCGATTCTCGCGGGTCTGAGCCTGGTGCTCGGTGCAGGCGTGGGGCTTATGGGGGCTGCGGGTCTCGGGCTCACTGGAGGTGGGGGTCTGGGGCGCGCCGGGGCCACAGCCGTGGGACTCGGTGGCTTGATCCTTGCCGTCTTGCCCGACGTCCTGGCGCGTGCTGCGGCAGCGTCACGGTCGCAGAACCTCGCAACCGATCTGCCGGATGCGATCGACCTGATCACACTTGCGATGGAGTCTGGCCTCGGACTCGAGGCGAGCCTCCATCGCGTTGCGGCGGAGATGGGCCATCGATCGAGGCCGCTCGGTGTGGAGTTTTCTGCGCTGAGCCTTGCACTTCGCTCCGGAGTCTCCAGGGGCGAGGCGCTTGCCGACATGGCATGGCGGTGTAATGCGCGCGAACTCGAAATGCTTGCCGCGCTGGTGGTGCAGGCGGATCGGCTGGGCACGCCGATCATCGACGCCGCACGCGCACTGGCGCAGGGGATGCGCGAGGCACGCGAGTTTCAGGCCGAGGAACGTGCAGGGCAGGTGGCAGTGCAGCTTGTGATTCCGCTTGTGCTCTGCATGCTGCCCGCGCTCTTTGTGGTGTTGCTCGGGCCTGCGCTCCTGCAGGTGGCCGATGCGCTCAAGGACCTTTGAACCCAGCGAGTACCGACATGATGCCTTCAGACTCAACCCTTGTGAACACGCAGGCTGCGCTCTTGTGGTCGGCCGCAATCTGGCTTGCGGTGCCGCTGATGCTGGCGGTGCGTCGCCATCTTCACGAGTCGTTTCGCAGCGCCCGCCACAGGGATGATCGCGCCCTTGATCTGGGTTTCTGGCTGTGGGATGCGCTTGCACTCAGCCCGCTGCTCGGTTTGCTGCTCCTTGGCCTCTTCCAAGTCTGGCCGCACTGGATCGGCGAACCGCCGGGTGAGCGTGAGGGGGCTTGCGCCTTTCTGATCCAGGCTGGGTTTGCGGTGTGGCTCGGCGACGGACTTGCGAGCCTGCGCCATCGCATCGAGCACACCCGCTTTTTCTGGCGCTGGCACGCCTGGCACCACCAGGTCGACGCAACCGACTGGCTCGGCACGCACCGCCATCATCCCTTCTCGCGGATACTCGGCTTTGTGCTCGAGGCACTGGTACTTCTGCTTCTGATGCGGATACTCTTCGGGTATGTGCACTGGCCTGCGATTGTGGGCTCGCTCGCGTTGCGGCGCGCCTGGGCGATCTGGCTGCACAGCGGTTCCACATGGGGCATGCAAGGCAGTATCGGTCGCTTCGTTGTGCTCCCCGCCCAGCATCGGATGCATCACAGCGGCGCACCGATCTACGCTGGGCTCTTCCATCATTGGGATGCCGTCTGGGCAACGCTTGTTCGCCTGCCGGGTACGCTGCGGGGCACTATCCAGCGTGGAAGTGCGCCGCGCGTCGCCTGGGAAACACAGGGCCCCAGGCTCAGCGCAGCAGCGTTTCCCGCTCGGGCAGCTCCACCACAACCAGGCTGCCGTCGGACCTGCGAAGCACCGCGGAGCTTGCGCGTACTTCGTGCAGTCGCAGCGCGGCCGACAGAGGCTCGCCGAGTTCAAACACCCGGGGCTTTTCGCCATTGACGGCTGCGATGATCGTGCTTTGCGGGCCTGCCATCATCACGCCACTGAGCTTCACCTCGCTGGCTTCGAGAGCAGCGGGCGGTGTTGCCGCGGTTGACGAGAGCATTTGCTGCAGCGATTCGGCAGCCTGCAGCGAAGCAGGGCCCGAGGCCGCGAGGGGCTGGGCTAGCGACGAGGGCGGGGCTGCAATGGGTCGCGGCGCGAGCCACTGGCTCAGCCAGTATCCAGCCAGATAGGCCGCAGCGAGCCAGAGGAGCACCGTGAGGGTTCTCGACCATGCAGGTATCCGGGTTGCCTTGAAGGATCTCGTCACGCGTTCCTCGGTAGTCACGAAGGGTTGTTATGATTATTCCACGCTCGAGTGCGTTTCAGTACGGCAAAGAGGGGAGTATGCGTCGACAGCTTGGCCTCACCCTGATCGAGATCATGGTGGTGATCGTGATCATCGGAGTACTCGCGGCCCTGATCGTGCCCCGGGTGATGACGCGCCCCGACGAGGCACGCGCTGTTGCCGCCAAGCAGGACGTTGCCTCGATCATGCAGGCGCTCAAACTCTACAGGCTGGATAACCAGTTCTACCCGAGCGGCGAACAGGGGCTGTCGGCGCTGGTAACCCGGCCGACGGTTGCGCCCGAACCGCTCAACTGGAAGTCCTACCTCGACAAGGTTCCGGTGGACCCCTGGGGCCGTCCCTTCCAGTACCTCAACCCCGGCGTGCGGGGCGAAATCGATGTCTTCAGCCTGGGCGCAGACGGCAAGCCGGGCGGACAGGGCGTGGACGCCGATGTGGGTAACTGGTCGCTCTGAGAGCCGGGTGAACGCCCGGGCAGGTGCAGCGCGTGGCTTCAGCCTGATCGAGGTTCTGGTGGTGCTGGTGGTGCTGGCATCCACCCTTGCGTTTGCCTCCCTGTCGCTTGGCAACCTTCGTGCGCGTGGGCTCGAGTTCGAGGCGCAGCGTCTCAGCGCGCGGCTCGGTGCGGCTGCAGAGGAGGCGCGGCTCGACGGCCGGGCGATCCGCTTCGAGCTCGACGATCGGGGCTACCGCTTCTACCGTTTGCAACTCGGGCGCTGGAACCTGATCCAGGATGACGAATTGCTTCGGCCGCGGTCGTGGGAGCAACTCACGCAGTGGTATCCCGGCGGTGAAGTTCCAGCCAGCCAGAGTTTCGAGCTACTCATCGGTCACGAGCCCATCGCCAATCCGTGGGTGCTGCTGCTGGGTCGGGGCACCCAGAGGATGCGACTTGTGAGCGACGGGGTGCGACCGCTTCGATGGCAGAGCCTGAGCGGATAGTCGAGGCGGGCGGTGGCGCAAGGTTGCCGACCTTGCTGCGGCGCCGTGCGTTACGGGGATTCTCCCTGATCGAGATCCTTGTGGCCCTTGTGCTGATCGCGGTGGCCATGCTTGCCGTGTTTCGCAGTCTTGGGGTGTCCACCCGCACCTCGGAAGTGGCGCAGGCCCGGATGCTTGCGCAGTGGAGCGCCGAGAACCGTCTGATGGAGATCCGGTTGCGGCGCGAGTGGCCCAATCTGGGCCAGGACCGCTTCGACTGCTCGCAGCTCAACGTGGTGCTGAGTTGTCTGCAGCAGGTCTACGCCACGCCAAACACGGGATTCCGAAGGATCGAACTCCGGGTCTACGACAGCGGCGATCGCCAGGTGGCACGACTCGTTGGCTTTGCCACCCTGGCCCGATGAGTGCCGCAGAAAGGACCGCTGCGGAAAGGACCGCTGCGGAAAGGACCGTCGCGGAAAGGACCGCTGCTGCAAAGGCCAACGCATGGATCGTCCCCGCAGGGGCTCCAGGGGCATGGCAGGCCGGGCTGACGTTGATCGAGTTGCTGGTTGCGCTGCTGCTGATGGCCCTGCTTGCAACCCTTGGCTGGCGTGGACTCGATGCGGTTGCACGCTCGAGTGCACAGGTCTTGTCGCTCGCCGATCAGACGCAGATGATCCACCAGACGCTCTCGCAACTCGAGGTGGATCTGATGGAGGCGGCGCAACTGCGGCGCAACGGCCTCTTTGCACTTGAAATGACAAGTCCCCTGGCGTCGGACGGCTGGCGTTCCAGCGGGCAAGGTCAATCGGTGGCGTCAGCGTTTCTCCAGACAGCGGCGCAATCGCAGGAAGCAAGCTGGATCCTGTTGCGTCGCGCGATTCCGGAAACGCCTTCGCTCGCACCGCTCCGATGGGTACGCTGGCAGGTCCGCGGGGGGCGCCTTCAGCGGGTACTCAGCGTTGAGCCCCTCAGCGCGGAAGCGATGGCTGCGCTCGATGCTTCGGGCGTAGCACCGGGGGTGCAGGTGCAGGTACAAGTGCTGCTCGAAGGCGTGCGTGCGATGGAGTTGCGGCCGATCGTGCCGATGAACGAAGCCGAAGCGCTCCAGCGCACCGAGCGCTGGTCGGGAGTGGAGGTGGTGCTGGTGCAGGCCGACGGACGGCGCTTGCGTCGCATCCTGTCCTTGCGCGACTGAGCCCATGCTGCACCGAACAATCCTGCGAAGCAAGCCTCTCCCTGGGTTGATGGGGTCGGGCACCGGTCGCGGGCCCCGCAGCGCAAGGGGTGCGGCTGTGATCGCTGCGATGCTCGTGGTGGCGATTGCGGCGATCGTGGCGGCGCAGGTGTTCGAACGACAACAGCTTGCAGTACGCAGCGTGGAAAACCGGATGGACGCCTCGCAGATCCGCTGGATCGAACGCGCGGCAAGCGACTGGGCGCGGCTCGTGCTGCGCCTCGATGCGCGCAGCACCACCACCGATCATCTGGGCGAGCCCTGGGCCACCACAGTCAACCAGACCGAACTCGATCCCACGGTGTATGGCGGTGCGCGCGCCGGCACCAAGGACGCCAGGGCGACACTTTCCGGACAGATACTCGATGCGCAGGCGCGCTTCAATCTGCGCAATCTGGTCGACACGAGAACCGCAGGTGGCCAGTCCGTTCCGGAGCGGATCGTGTCGGCGCGCGATCTTGCGGCGTTGCGTCGCTTGCTTGGCGCACTCGGACTCGACGCAGCACTCGCCGAGCCGATCGCCGCATTCGCGCTTTACCAGGACCTCTCGCGCAGCACCGATCTCCTGAAGGTACCCGGCATGGATACCAGCCTCTTGCGCAGGCTCGAAGCCTTCGTGATCGTGCTTCCGGAGCGCAGTGCACTCAACCTCAACACCGCTCCGGCCGAGTTGCTGCACGCCTACTTCGGCGCACTCGACCTGAGTGCGGCACGGATCCTTGCAAGCAGGCGTGAGCGGCAGCACTTCAGCGATACCCATGCGGTGCGGGCGCTGATCCCGGGCGAGCCCGATCTGCCCCCATCACACTTCGCCCTGGGCTCGCGATACTTCCTGATGGAGGGGGTGATAGGCTACGGCCGCGTTGAGTCGCGGGCACGCATCCTCTTTGACCGCAGGCCTGCAGGGGCCGCCGATGGGGATGCAGTGCTGGTGGTCTGGCGGGAAACGCTCTGATCCAACTCCTAAACACCGCGTATGCAGCAGGCTCCAAAGCTCCAGTAACCGCGTATGCAGCAGGCCTCACCACTCAGGTAACCGCGTATGCAGCAGGCTTCACGACTCCAGTATCGATTCCTTCCGGCGCGCGCGTCGGTGGGATCCGGCGCTGTCCAGGCACTGCGCATGGCGAGTGAACACGCGGCCGCAGATCTTCCCGCGCACCGGCGAAGCAGCAGCCCCGAAGAGCAGGCCGCCCCTGTTGCGCTCATCCTGCATCCGCGCGATGCACGCCAGTTGCGGCTGCGCGCGCTTGCACTGGGCGGTGCCGAGCGCATGGCGGCGCTTCGAAGTCAGCTCGAGGCTTGCCTGCTCGAGGATGTTCAGGACCTTGTGATTGCGGCGCGCTTCGAGTCCGACGGCTGGGTTGCGGGGCTGGCCAATCGCAGTTGGATCGAAAAGATCCTTGCAGCCGCCAACGAGCAGGGCCAGCGGGCGGTTGGCATCTGGTCGGCACAGGCTTATGCCGCCGCGCTGGCGCAGGGCGGCGGTGCAGCCGATGCGGGACGCGATATGGGAAAGCCCGCGGGACGCGATGCGGGAAAGCCTGCGGGCGGTGAGGCGGGAACCTCTGCGGGACGCGAGACAGGAAGCGAATCGGAGCCGCGCAGCGACCAGTGGGATTGGCCGCCGCGCGAGCGGGTGGTGGGCGTACTCGACCCCTCGATGAACCTGCTCGAGGCGATGTTGCTGCATCGCGGGGAGGACTCCTGGGCTGGGCTGCGCGGGGATCGCTGGTGGTCGCCGCGCGGGTTGCGGCTCGCGCTGGCGAAAACGCGCTGGTCGCTCGAGACGATGCCTGCGCAGGCGTGGAGGCAGCCGTTTGCAGCGCTGCTCGCCGCAGCGCTGCTTGCCGGGTTTGCGCTGCAGGCCGATACCCTGCGTATGCGGGCCGAACTCGAGGAGCGAGAGGCCGAGGTGGCGAGGCTTTTCAGGGAGATGGTCCCGGGCACGCAGGCGATGGTCGATCCGGTGATCCAGGCGCAGCGGGTGCTCGAACAGTGGCGTCGCAATCCTTCGGCATTGACCGATGCACAACCGGATCCGCTGGCAGGGTTGGTGCTGGCGCACACCGCGCTCTCCAGAGCGGGAGGCTCTGGCGCTGTGGAAGCCGTGCGCGCAATCGAATGGAAAGGGCGCGAGGGCTCCAGCGGAGGCAATCTCACCCTGCGCTGGAAGCCTGGAGCGCTCGATCTCTCCACGCTTCGGCCTGTAACGCAGGAGCTTGCGGCGCGGGCCGCCTGGACCGTACAGTGGGGCGGGAGCAGCGAATCGATGATGCAGTGGCGGGCGCCCGCAGCGGAGAGTACCCGGCGATGAAACGGCGAATGCGGCGCGCCCCTCGCAGGCGCTTTGGGCGGCGTGGGGACTGCCTGTGAGGATTGCCGATCGGCTTTCACGCGGATGGACTGCACTCAACGATCGCGAACGCCGCTGGATCCGGCTGGGCGCAATCGTCCTCCTTCCGGGCGTGGTCTACCTCGGATGGCTCGAACCGCTGCTCACTGAGCGGGTGCTGCTCGAGGAACGTACCCGACGCGTCGCTACCGAGGAGGCGGCGCTGCGCACCATGCGCGCCGAGTGGCAGAGCCTGCG
>Ga0194122_10005876_pt1 | contig 11325 bp, 8 predicted proteins | sample TA2MahCa10mmetaG_FD_155487 | JGI IMG/M metagenome (GOLD analysis project Ga0194122, IMG submission 155487) | Freshwater microbial communities from Lake Tanganyika, Tanzania - TA2015021 Mahale Deep Cast 10m | ecosystem: Environmental > Aquatic > Freshwater > Lake | place: Tanzania: Lake...
CGTCTATGCAAGACCGCCGATCGTCATCGACCGTGGCGAGGGCTGCTACGTCTGGGACACGCGGGGCCGCCGCTACCTGGACTTCATCACCGGAATCGGTGTCAACGCACTCGGCCACGCCCACCCGCGCATCACCCGGTGCATAAACGAGCAGGCCGCGCGCTGCCTGCACACCTCCAACCTGTACCATCACGCGTACCAGGAGCCGCTTGCCCGCCGTTTGGCCGAATGGAGTGGTCTGCCGCAGGTGTTTCTGTCCAACAGCGGAAGTGAGGCCATGGAGGCCGCATTGAAAATCGCCCGCGCCTACAGCCCCAAGCGGAAACTCATCGCGCTTGAGAGGGGATTTCACGGCCGGACTCTGGGCGCACTCTCGCTCACCGCCTCCGTCAAGTACCGGCAGCCCTTCGCCCCTCTTCCGGGCGATGTGACGTTTGTACCGGCCAATGACGTCCCGGCGCTGCGGACGGCCTTCGACGATGCGACGCTGGCCGTCGTCCTGGAGCCAGTGCAAGGCGAAGGCGGTATCCACGTCCTCGAAGAATCCTATCTTCGAGAAGTGCAGCAACTCTGCCGGTATCACAACGCGCTCTGGATTGCCGACGAAACGCAGTGCGGCCTCGGGCGAACCGGCACGCGATTTGCCTTTCAGCGATTCGCGAACTTGCAGCCGGATATCGTTACTACTGCCAAGCCGCTGGCCGCCGGCCTGCCCCTGGGCGCGACAATGGCCGCCGAGCGGGTCAACGTCCTGACGGCCGGGCAGCACGGCTCCACGTTTGGCGGTGGACCGCTTGCGTGCCGCGTGGCCCTGCAGGTCCTCGAGTTGATCGATGAGCGATTGCCGGAAATCCGCCGGGTGGGAGAGTATTTCCACGGACGGGTGCCAGGGTCTCGCGGAGCCGGACTGATGCTCGGAGTAGATGCCGATCCGGAGATTACGGAAGCGGCCCTGCACCGCGGGTTGCTGATCAACACGGCTCACGAGACGGTTCTACGCATGCTGCCGCCATACATAGTGGAGACCGGACACGTCGACGAAGCGATGGAAATTCTTCGGGAGTGCGGCGGACCGGTTAATTGATGCCGTACTTGTCGTTGTCCCGGCGCACCGGGCGCCGGCGTTCACTGCGGATCTCGCGTGACAGTTCCTGCGCTTCGCGCCGGGTCTCCTCGACGGCGGCGCCAATATCCCGTTTCACCTCACCCGCCGCTTCGCGGACGTCCGATGCGGCCTCTCGCGCCGCTTCGCGAACGTCTTCCCGCGCCTGGCGCAAATCTTCGCGTACCGCCCGGCGCTCTTGATGACTGCACGCGCCCAGCAGAAACAGCAGCCCGATCAGAGTGGCTTGTTTGGCCATACCTATCCTTGTAAACCTAAACGCAAGAAAGGGAAAAAAAGTTCCAGCAAGATTTTAGAGCACCAGCATGGGGTGGTAAAGATTCGGAATTACCATCTCGGCGATCGCCACGAGTTCCCCGCCCTCGTCAACCGCGCGCAGATACTTCGACCCGGATCGCACCCGGAACGGCGACACGCGAAAGTCACGGCCTTGGCGAATTTGGAGGGCGGTGGGAGTATCCACGCGCTCGGCCGGAAAGGCGGGCAGCAGTTCGGCCGCCGGCAGCAACGCCTCGGCGAGGCGGCCATCGGCGGCCAGTTCGCCCAGTTGCTCAATGGTCCGGGCATGCGCGGCGTCGAAACTCCCGGACCGCGTACGCCGCAGCTCGGAAAGGTGGGCGCCGCAACCGAGCATCCCCCCCAGGTCGTGGGCAATACGCCGGATGTAGGTGCCCGGCCCGCAATGCACACGGAGGCGAGCCCGGCCGGCGCCGCACGACAGCAGTTCGATCGAATAGACGCTTACCGGCACAGGCCGCAGTTCCACCGCCTGATTCTTCCGTGCGAGTTTGTAGGCGGGGACTCCGTTGATCTTCTTGGCCGAGACTGGCGGCGGGATCTGGCTGACCTCACCCACGAACGACGGCAGCGCGGCTCGCAGCGCGGCCTCTTCAACAGTGACGTCCCGAACCTCGCCCATAGGTTCGCCCTCGGCGTCATAGGTAGAAGTCGAAAAACCGAATCGCACTTCGGCGTCGTAGACCTTGTCGGCCTTCATCAGGAACTGGGACAGCCGCGTGGCCCGGTTCAGCAGCACCGGCAGGACGCCGGTCGCCATGGGGTCGAGCGTCCCGAGATGCCCCACACGCCGCGTGCCGGCAATGCGCCGCAGCTTCCCCACCACATCGTGCGAGGTCCATCCCGCCGGCTTATCGACAACAATCGCTCCATCCATTCGATCCTTTCAGGCTAGCGGGTTTCCCGGTCCACCGGGATTCCCAATCGTGTGGAGCCCCCGCTCAATCCGGAGCTTCGGGCGGAAGCCGGACGCTTTATTCGCTTTGGTATACTCGCGGCGTATGCGAGACGCGATTACCCAAACGCTTCTCCAATGCGCCGCGGGCGATACCGCCGCCTGGCAGGTCTTGGCGCCCATCGTATACGACGAACTGCACAGGCTGGCGGAATCCTGCCTACGCGGCGAACGGCGCGGACACACGCTGCAACCAACGGCGCTGGTTCATGAATCGTACCTGCGGCTGGTCAGCCAGAGGCTGCCTGTTTTCGAGGCTCGATCTCATTTCTACGCACTTGCCGCCCGCATCATGCGCCAAGTGCTGGTCGATAGCGCCCGGGCCCACAAAGCCGCGAAACGCGGTGGAGACATGGAGCGGGTAGGCATGGATGGGGCGGGATCGCTGCCCCTTTGGCCGAACCCCATGCTGGAAATCGACGACGCTCTTCGCCGTTTGGCAGAGTATAGCCGGGAGCAGGCCGAATCGATCGAACTACACTACTTTGGAGGTTTGGCGGTCGCCGAAATCGCGAACGTAACGGGGCGGTCCACCCGCACGCTGGCCCGGGAACTCAAGGCCGGCCGGCTATTCCTGGCCCGCGCACTCGCCGGGGACCATTGAAACCTCGAACCGCCGAAGAAATTTACCTCGAGCTCGGAGACCACACGGGTGATGGCCGGCGCAGATTTCTTGAAGAGGCTTGCGGCGGCGACGCCGATCTGTTGCGGCAGGTGGAACTGCTGGAGAGCCGGGCGGCGGCGCTAGACGAGGGCCTGCGCAGCGCCATCCGGGACCAGGCACGTTGCGAGCAAGGACGGCGTCGAATCGGACCCTATCGCGTGGTCCGGTCCCTTGGCCACGGCGGTATGGGCACAGTATATTTGGCCGTCCGCGATGACGACGAATATCAGAAATATGTCGCGATTAAAGTAGCGCGCGCAGTCTTCGCCGCGGAAGCAGATCTCACACGCTTCCGGCATGAGCGCCAGATCCTGGCGGCGCTGGAGCACCCGAACATCGCTCGTCTGCTGGAAGGCGGCACGACGCCGGACGGCGAACCGTATATCGTCATGGAATACGTGGACGGTGTGGCAATTACAGGGTTCCAGGCCGGTTTCGAGGTTCGCCTGCGATTGCTGTTGAAGGTCGCCGCGGCGGTCGAATACGCCCATCATCATCTGATCGTCCACCGGGACATCAAGCCCTCGAACATACTCGTCACAGCCGGGGGCGAACCGAAACTGCTGGACTTCGGTATCGCCAAGACTCTCGACGTCATGCAGGGCTCGGCATTCACGGAGACTCCGCTAATGACGCGCGACTATTCGAGTCCCGAACAGTTGGCAGGGAAACCGGTCACGATCGGAAGCGACGTCTTTTCGCTTGGTGTGGTCTTTTGCGAAGTCCTGACCGGCAGGCGGGACGCGGCTGCACTGCGCGGCGATCTGCAGAGTGTCGCGGAGAAAGCGATCCACCCGAATCCCGGTCTCCGCTACCGGTCCATACGCGAATTCACCGATGACGTCGAGCGCTTCCTGGCGGGCCACCCGGTTTGGGCGCGCCCGGCTAGCCATCTTTACAAGATTCGGAAGTTCCTTGGCAGGCACCGTGGGCCCGCGGCGGTGGCCGCGCTCTTGCTGGTTTCGGTTGGCATAGGCTGGTGGTCGACGCTGCGAGAGTCACGCCGCGCGCAGATGCGGTTGACGCAGGTTCGCCAGATGGCGAATACAATGCTGTTCGACGTTCACGACCGCATTCAGCCGCTCCCCGGTTCGATTGAGGCACGCGCCAGCCTGGTAGAGACCGCGCAAAAGTATCTCGGCAGCCTGGAGTCCAGCGCGGCGGAAGACTCGACGGTGGCATCCGAAATTGCGACCGGCTACGAGCGGCTTGGAGATCTGCAGGGAGGAGCCGAGATGGCCAGCATCGGCCGGGTCGGCGCCGCCGTCGAAAGCTACCGCCGTTCGTTGGCGCTCCGGGAACGCCTGGCCACGGATGCCGCGACCTTCCGGGATCTTTCGCGAGTCCAGGTCAAGACCGCGAACGCAATGGCCCAACGAGGAGCCAGCGCCGAAGCCTTTGACCTGCTGCGCCGGGGAACTGCGTCGGCGCAGGCCGCGCTGCGGTTCGATCCGGCAAGCCGCGAATCCGGGCGCGTCGTGATGGAGGCCGAGTACCGGATCGGCGATTGGCTGCTACGAAAAGGGCGCGCGGCGGAGGCGTTGCCGCATGCAAGCAACAGTCTGGAAATGGCCCGCCGGACCGGTGTGGATCTCTCGGCTGCGCTGAGACGTTTCGGCGACGCCGCTCACCAGGGCGGCCGGCTCGACCAGGCCGCGAGCGCGTTCCGTGAGGCCGCCGAGGAGCGCCGGCGCGAGCGCGGCGGCATGGACCGGGAGGGTATGTTGTTGGAACTGGCGCTCGGCAACGTGCTCGGCAACCCGCTCTTCCTCAACATGGGCGATGCGGACGCCGCGGGCGCTCACTACAAGCGGGCTTTGGAATGGGCCCGGACCCAGTGGGACCGGGATCCCGCTAACGCCGGAGCGCGCGCCGACTACGCCGCGGTTCTTTCCAGGCTCGCGTCTACCTATTGGGACCGGAATCCCGCCGAGTCCATCCGCCTATACGACCTCTCCATTGCGGTCCGCCAACAACAGTCGAACGCGGCACCGGAAAACGTCGAATTCATTCGTATTCTGGCCTACGATCTGGCCAACAGCAGTAATCCTCTGCGACGCGCCGGGCGCCCGGCGGAAGCGCTCCGCCGGGTGCAAAGGGCGCTCGAACTTGACGCCGAAATGGTGCGCCGGGACCCCGTCCGGGTGGAGTGCTGCAGCGATGTCCCACTCTATTCCGTCGCTCTCGGCAACGCCCAATGGACCTTGGGCCAGAAGGCGGAAGCGGGAAGGAGCTTTCTGCATGCCGCCGCAGTGGCGGAATCGTACGGCGTTCGCGATACCTGCGGAGTTTTCTGCACCAAGGACTGGGCCGCCTCGTTGAATCATGTAGCCGCCTGGCACGCCGCGATGAATCGTCCCGGCGAAGCGCGGCAGTGGGTAGACCGGGCCCGCGCCGTGTGGAAAAACTGGATCGCCCGCAACGGGTCCAATCCGGACATCGAAAAAAGATTGTCAGAACTTGGCAGTCCGCTGCGCTGAATTCCGCAGGCATAAGCAGGAGGGTATTTCTTGAAACTCTTTTCCGCTTTTGCACTGTGTGGGCTTTCCACGTGGGCCGCCGCAATCTATTCGACGTCGGTCACGTCGGATTTCATGATCGGAGGGGCGACCGTATTCAAGGGACCGGAGGTGCCTGTGACGTTGTTCACCCCGGGCGCTTTCTCCACCGCCACGGGTTTGGTTAGCGCCGACGGAATCCTGCCGGCCATAAGGGGTATCGCCGTCGCGGGGATCGCGCCGGTCTCAGTCACTTCGGCGACTTCCACCTATCAGTCCAGCCATCTCATTCACATCGACAACTCAACCGGACTCGCACCGCTGTTGGCGGCATTTACGTTTGGGTACTCGTGGGACATCGTTCTTGGAGTTACCAGTTCGCCTGCGGATCGGGCGACCGGCGGCGCTTTCTTCCACATAACGGGAATCGACAATGAAATTCTGATCGTCGAAGGTGCGCCGGTCGCCGAATTCCTGCTCAACCCAACCTACGACACCCTCACTGGCTCAACTGGAGGGACAGGCACCGGCATGATCGGCGGGGGAATCATCGTTCCCGCTGGAGAAGTAAGCCTGTTCAGCGTAATAACCGATACCAACGGCTTCGCAATCTCAACGCCGGAGCCGGCCACCCTCGGTCTCGCGCTGACGGCTCTCGGCTTCCTGGCCGTTCGCCGCCGCGTTCGATACTAGAGACTTGGAGACCACGGAAGGACGACTCTACGACGGCCGCCTGCTGCGCCGCTTGGCCGGCTATCTCGTGCCGTACCGGAGCGGTGTGTTTGCGACTCTCGCGCTGCTCGGCGTGCACTCGATTCTCGACGCAGCCGGCCCGCTGCTCACTCGCTACGCCATCGATACCTTTCTCACCAAGCCGCCGTCGCCCGAAGCCTGGAGAGCTCTGGCCGCGATCTCGACCGCGTATCTCGCCGTCATTTTTCTCACTCTCGCCGCCGAGTTTGCTCAAACGCTGTTGATGAACCGCACCGGGCAGCGCGCCATGTTCGACCTCCGCCGGGCGTTGATGGCCCATTTGCACCGGCTCGACATCGCATACTTCGACAAGAACCCCGTCGGACGGCTGGTCACCCGCGTCACCACCGATGTCGACACGCTGAACGAGCTTTTCACCTCTGGCTTCGTCGCAATCCTCGGCGACATCATCGTCCTGACGTCGCTGCTCGGCCTGCTGCTTTATCTGAGCCCGTCAATGACGCTGATCGTCCTGGCCGTTACACCGCTGATGTATGCCGCCACAATGCGTTTCCGGGCGGAGGTGGCCGGCTCTTACCGGAGAATCCGGGTCGCGGTGGCGCGCATCAACGCCTACCTTCAGGAGCATCTGGGCGGCATGGCTGTGGTGCAACTGTTCAATCGCGAGGAGCGCAGCAAGCGCGAATTCCTCGACATCAACGACGAACACCGCAACGCGTACAAGGACTCCATTCACGCCTATGGCTGGTTTTACCCGGCGGTCGAGTTTTTTGGCCTCCTGGCGCTGGCCGGGCTTTTGGTCTACGGCGGCTTCGCGGTTCCGGACGGCTCGGCGACACTCGGAACGCTGGTCGCGTTTTTCCAATATTCCATGCGCTTCTTCCGGCCCATCCAGGACCTGAGTGAGAAGTACAACATTCTCCAGTCCGCCACGGCGGCCTGTGAGCGCATCTTCCAACTGCTCGACACCGTGCCGGACATTCAGGCGCCGGCGAATCCGGTTCCTGTTCCCGAAGACCTCACGATTCGCTTTGACGATGTCTGGTTCGCCTACAACGGGGAGGAATGGGTACTGCGCGGCGTGTCCTTCACCATCGCACCTGGCGAGACCATCGCCATCGTAGGCCACACCGGCGCGGGCAAGACCACGCTGACGAACCTGCTGCTCCGTTACTATGACGTTCAGAAAGGCGCCATCACAATTGGCGGAGTGGATATCCGCTCCTTCGACCCGGAGGACCTGCGCCGCCGCATCGCGATCGTCCTGCAGGATCCATGGCTCTTCACCGGCACCATTCTGTCCAATGTCACGTTGGGCTCGCCGCACGTCACCCAGGCGAAGGCGCGCGAGGCGATGGAGCGCGTCTATCTCGCGCCCTTCGTCGACAGCCTGCCGAAAGGCATGGAGGAACCCGTGGCCGAACGCGGTGCCAATTTTTCCACCGGCCAAAAGCAGCTCATCAGCTTCGCGCGGGCGCTGGCGCATGAGCCGCGTCTGTTAATTCTCGACGAAGCCACATCCAGCGTCGACACCGAGACGGAGATCCGCATTCGCGACGCGCAGAAGGAATTAGTCCGGGGCCGGTCCGCTATCGTAATCGCGCACCGTCTGTCCACCATTCAGTCCGCGTCCCGGATTCTGACGTTCCACAAGGGAAGCCTTCATGAAGCCGGCACCCATGCCGAACTGCTCGCGGCCAAGGGTCTCTACTGGCGGCTTCATCAGCTACAGTACGCCGGTACACTAGGGTAGAGCCGTGCGATTCCTCCTGCTGTTGACGACACCGCTGCTGGCGCAATCCCTCGCCGATGCACGCCGCGCGGCGCACCCGGAAGAGTTCGCTCTTATCGAAGCCGCCCGCGCCGCGCCGCCGGAGTTCGCCGCCTGGGGGATACTCCGAGTTCTCGACGGCGGCGGCATCCGGGACCGCGCCTGGCAGCTTGAGCTGATCGACGAGGCACTTCATTTCAGCGCCGCCGCGCGCCACGCGTTGCCGAAACGAGTGGCGGCCTCGCTTCCGGAATCCAACAGCCGGGCGAACACGTGGTCCAAGGCGTATTCGCTTGGACTGGACCGGCTCTCGCTCTCCATGCGCGCCATCGAACATCTCCGGCGCATCGACCCGGCGTTGGCACACAAGCGTTTCCAGGAACTGCCCCGGCCTGCCGCCGCCTCTCCCGCTTGCGCCGATCCGTTTATCGACGATCCTTCGCCCTGGTACCGGGCCTTGCGGCAACTCAAACCCACTCACGAAGACGTCATGCTAGCGCTCACCGGCATCCGCTCGCATTCGGAGATCAAGGCCGCCGCCTCGGTCGTGCTCGCCCGGCGCGGGCCGGTCGAAGAATTACCCGTCTACGCCAACGCTCTCGCCCAAGCGCTCACCACGTTGCCGGCCAGCGCGCGCGCATTCAGCTCAGCCCTTGGCGATGTCACAAAGGAGCTTGGGGAGATCGAATTCGCTCTGCGCCTGCACCGGGAATCCCGCGCGGCGCTGGCCGCCGGCTGGAAGTCCTGGCTGACTGCCGGCCTGGAAAAGACTCCCTGCGCTGAAAACGGCGCCTCCGATCGCCAAGCCGCCGTCGCTGCGTTCACCAAAGCCACGGGCGTTGACCTGCCGGACGAGATTTGGAAGGCGAATCCAAATGGCGAGCCGGCCGAGGCCCACGTCTACCGGGAGTCCAGTTCGACGAAACATTTTCGCCGGCTCTTGTTTGGAACCGGCGAGCACGCGCTCTCGGCCGGAGAGAAAGACACACCGGAATGGAGGCGGGATTTTCAAAGTTTCGTACAAGAGATCGAATCGCACTCGCAAGCCAGCGACGAGTCCGCGGAGGACTTCTTTATCCGCCGCAGCCAGGTCTGGACGGCTGTGTTGATGGTCGCGCCGCCTTCGGACGAACGCGCCCGCGCATTGAGTCAGTACGTCGCTTTTGCCCTCGCCCACGCCTCACATATCGACCCCGTACTCTGGTTCGCGCAGGTGGAGGCGATGGTCGACACAACGCGTTCTCACTACGGCGATGCGCACGCCGCGGTGCTGGATCAACTTGGCCAGACCGGCCACCCGGTCCTGGCGCTGTACGCCGGCCTGGAACGTTCGAGGCCCACGCGGCCCACCGTGGCGGAGCCGTAACTCATGCGCGTTCGCGAGGCCGGCATCGTCATCGGCACACTTCCCACCGGTGAGCACAACGCCATTACCGACGTCGCTGGCGTCCGCGTCGGCCACACGACGCTGGTTCGCGGCGAACGCATCCGCACCGGCGTAACGGCCATCCTCCCGCACGGCGGCAACCTGTTTCTAGAAAAGGTGCCCGGCGCAGTCCATATCGGCAACGCGTTCGGAAAACTCGCCGGGTCCACGCAGGTGAACGAATTGGGCGAGATTGAGACGCCCATTCTGCTTACGGCGACTTTGAACGTTTATCGCGCCGCCGACGCGCTGATCGACTACATGCTCACGCTGCCCGGCAACGAGAACGTGCGGTCCATCAATCCGCTGGTTGGAGAGACCAACGACGGTGTGTTGAGCGATATTCGCGCCCGTGCGGTGGGCCACGACGAAGTGGTGCGCGCTCTGCAATCGGCCCGCGGCGGCGCCGTGGCCGAAGGCTGCGTGGGCGCCGGAACGGGCACCATCGCCTTTGGATGGAAGGGCGGAATCGGAACGTCGTCCCGCAAGGCCGGCGCCTTTACCGTAGGGGCGCTGGTGCAGTCGAACTTCGGTGGACGCCTGACGGTCGCCGGTATTCCCATCGACGATATCCGGCCCGGTTCGGGCGACGGCTCCGTGATGATCGTCGTCGCCACCGATGCCCCATGCCAGAGCCGGAATTTAAGGCGTCTCGCCGCGCGCGCGATGCTCGGTTTGGGCCGCACCGGCAGTTCCGGCTCGAACGGCAGCGGCGATTACGTCATCGCCTTTTCGACCCAACGGCCACCGAGGAGGCTATTCTAAACTCCCTCTTCCAAGCCGTTACTACGACTGGCAACGGGCGGACCGTCGAGGCTCTGCCGGTTTCAAGAGTGCTGGAAACCCTGCGCCGCCACGGCGTACTTGTTGCGCCCCGAGGCCGAGATTAACCGTTTTCAGCCTTTTCAGCGCGATGTAGATGTCCATCGCGAACCAGAGGTTCTTGATGTAGTCGAGATCGTATTCAGGCTTTGTGATCGTGTCGCCGTACTTGTGAATGATCTGCGCCCAACCGGTGATGCCTGACAGCACGCGATGGCGTTGGCGATAAAACGGAATCTTAGACAGTGGGGGACAGTCATCTTTGGCACCTGTCGCGCCGAGGCTGCCTTTTGGTTGTAAGTGATTAGTTGTTAGATAGTTGCTGCTCTTGGATCACACGGGAACCGGAATCGTGGTTAGGCGAGGCTACGATGATGGGGGGATTATAGGGCTCGGACGGGTGCGGCTCGCGCTGCGGGACCGGGTCAAGAAGCCGCGGAACGTGGGCCGGGTGCGTTTTCCGACCCGTTATGGGCAACTCGACTGGGATGTGGCTCGCCTTAGAACATTGATCGTCAGAAATGTTTGTGACGTCTGGAGTGGGCTGGTAAAGCACTTGGAATGATTGGCTTACCTTACTGGGGTTGGCGTGGGGAAAGCGGCGTATTTATTGCGATGGCGCCGAAAAAGGGGCCTTGCCGCACGGAAGCGGGACGGGGCAAATGTGGTTTGGCGTTCCCAAACATGCCAGTATTGAGGTGCGGAAGGCCAGGACCCGGCCAGACGGGACCAGAGGGCGAGATGATGGTCGCCGCCGAGGAAGTGCTTTTGTTTCTATTTATTACATCGAGGCGTGACGGGGAGCGAGTCGCCCTGCCGCATGGATCTTCCAGCCCGGCACGAGCGCCGCTCCAGTGGCGCGGACCACAAACGCCCAGCGCGGAGGACCGGTGGCAGAGGTGACTGACCCCATGGCCCCCAATGGCCAGATTTCGAGCGTGTTCACCCGGTATGACGGACTGGGCCGGGTGAAGCGGGTGACTATGCCTCATTACGGTACGGCCGCGCCTGGCGACACGGATTCGAAATGGATCGTGACGAATTACGATGCGATC
>Ga0194122_10005883_pt1 | contig 11318 bp, 10 predicted proteins | sample TA2MahCa10mmetaG_FD_155487 | JGI IMG/M metagenome (GOLD analysis project Ga0194122, IMG submission 155487) | Freshwater microbial communities from Lake Tanganyika, Tanzania - TA2015021 Mahale Deep Cast 10m | ecosystem: Environmental > Aquatic > Freshwater > Lake | place: Tanzania: Lake...
GACGCGCGCGCGCAGGTCGCCGGCATCGATCGAGACATGGTCGAGCCGCCGCGTGTCGAGCACCGCGACGCGCGGTGCATGCGGCACGGCGCCGCCGGTATAGGAAAGCCCGGCGCCACGCGGCACGACCGAGAAGCCAGCGGCGGCGAGCAGCCGCACGGCCTCGGCTGCCTCGGCCGCGGAGCCGGGGCGCAGCAGGAGGTCCGGCGGCACCGCGCCCGGCCACTCGAAGACGTCGGATCCGGCGAGCGCCAGTTCGGCCGGATCGCGCGATACATGCGCCTCGCCCAGCGCGGCCGCGAGCGCGTCGCGCAGCGCCGCGCTCATCCCGGCAGCTTGAACAGCCGCAGCGCGTTGTCCCGCAGGATCTTGCGCAGCGGCACGGGCCGGAAGGCCAGCGCCTCGACCTCCTGCATCGCGCGCTCCGGCTCGATGACGGAGAAGTCGGTGCCGAAGAGGAACTTGTCCTGCCCGAAGGTGTTGGCGAAGTGCACGACGCTGGCGGGCCAGTGCTTGGGCGCGTAGGCGTCCCCCGCCATGAACACGTTCGGGTGCTTGAAGGCGACGGCGACCATCTCCTCGTGCCACGGCCAGCCGAGATGGATCCCGATGATGTTCAGCTCGGGGAAGTCGAGCGCGACGCGGTCGAGCGCGATTGGCCGGCCGACGGAGGGCAGCCGCCGGTCCTTCGAGTAGAGGAGGCAGTGCCCGACCTGCAGCATGATCGGGATGCCGAGTTCGGCGCAGCGTGCGTAGTAGGGATAGAAGATCGCGGCGTCGGGCGCGGCCTCGAACCAGTGCGGGTAGAGATGCGCGCCGACGAAGCCGTATTCGTGCACGGCGCGGTCGAGTTCCTTCAGGCCCGCGATGCCGCGCGTCGGGTCGATCCCGGCCAGGCCGGAGAAGCGCCCGGGATGGGCGGCGCAGATGTCGCGCACCCATTCGTAGGGAATCTCGGTCGAGCCGCGGATCCTGCGGTCGCCGCAGCGCGCGGCGACGAGCAGCGTGCGCTCGATCCCGGCGCGGTCCTTCTTGTCGAGATAGGCCTCGATCGTGACGCCGCGACGCTGGCCCGGGTCGTAGCCGACCTTGTCGCGGAACCCGTCATCGACCGGGATGCGGCCCTCGGCGTAGGCCTCGGGCGTGTGGACATTGGCGACGATGTCGATCGCCCCGAAGCCGAGGCGGGTGCGCGAAGCGTCGAAGTCGTGGTGCGCCACGTCCTGTGCCTCCGGGGCGAGTCGATGCGAGCAGCGATCAAGGCGGAACGCGCCGGGCATGGCAAGGCCCAAACCCCCTTCCCCGCCGCGCGGATCTGGACGACCCTTCGCGCCGGAGAACAGCGAGGGCAGGCACGTGCCGATCCAGATCCCGTCCGAGGACGACCATCGCGACCTGCGCGACGCCGTGCGGTCGCTCTGCGCGCGCTTCGACGGCGCCTACTGGCGGCGCGTCGACGAGGCGCGCGGCTATCCCGAGGAATTCGTCGCCGCGCTGACCGGCGCCGGATGGCTCGCGGCGCTCGTGCCCGAGGAACATGGCGGCGCGGGTCTCGGCTTGACCGAGGCCTCCATCGTCATGGAGGAGATCAACCGCTCGGGCGGCAACTCGGGCGCGGTCCACGGCCAGATGTACAACATGTCGACGCTGCTGCGCGCCGGCTCGCCGGAGCAGAAGGCACGCTACCTGCCGCGCATCGCGTCGGGCGAGCTGCGCCTGCAGTCGATGGCCGTCACCGAGCCGACCACGGGCACCGACACGACGAAGCTGCGCACGACCGCGACGCGCCGCGGCGACCGCTGGGTCCTGAACGGCCAGAAGGTCTGGACCTCGCGCCTGCAGCATTCAGACCTGATGATCGTGCTGGCGCGCACGACGCCGATCGAGCGGGTGCGCAGGAAGTCGGAGGGGCTCTCGGTCTTCCTCGTCGACGTGCGCGAGGCGCTGGCCGGCGGCATGTCCGTGCGCCCGATCCGCAACATGGTGAACCACGAGACCAACGAGGTCTTCTTCGACGGCGTCGAGATCCCCGGCGACGCGCTGGTGGGGGAGCAGGATCGCGGCTTCCGCATCATCCTCGAGGGACTGAACGCGGAGCGCGTGCTGATCGCCGCGGAATGCGTCGGCGACGCGTACTGGTTCGTCGACCGCGCGCGCGCCTATGCCGGCGAGCGCGTCGTCTTCGACCGGCCGATCGGCCGGAACCAGGGCATCCAGTTCCCGATCGCGCGCGCCTACGTCAACGCGCGCGCCGCAGACGCGATGCGCTACCAGGCGGCTGCGCTGCACGACGCGGGCCGCCCCTACGGCGCCGAGGCAAACATGGCGAAGCTGCTCTGCGCCGACGCATCTTGGGAAGCGGCGAATGCCTGCCTGCAGACGCATGGCGGATTCGGCTTCGCCGCCGAGTACGACATCGAGCGCAAGTTCAGGGAGACCCGGCTCTACCAGGTCGCCCCGATCTCGACGAACCTCATCCTCGCCTACGTGGGCGAGCACGTGCTCGGCATGCCGCGCTCCTACTGAGCGCGGCCGCGCCGCTCAGGTCTCCAGCGCCTTGGCCGGGTCCTCGAACGCCTCGCCCAGCGCCGCGGCCACCGCCGCGTGCGTGATCCTGCCGCCATGGACGTTGAGGCCGTTGCGCAGGTGCGGGTCCTCGGCCAGCGCGCGCATCGCGCCCTTGTCCGCAAGCGCCAGCACGTAGGGCAGCGTCGCGTTGTTGAGCGCGACGGCCGAGGTGCGCGGCACGCCGCCCGGCATGTTCGTCACGCAATAGTGGATGACGTCGTCGACGACGTAGGTCGGCTCGTCATGCGTGGTCGGGCGCGAGGTCTCGAAGCAGCCGCCCTGGTCGATGGCGACGTCGACGACGACGGAGCCCGGCTTCATCCGCCGGATGAGGTCGGCGCCGACCAGCCTCGGCGCCGCGGCGCCGGGGATCAGCACCCCGCCGATGACGAGGTCGGCCGCGGCGACGTGCTGCTCGACCGCGTCGCGGGTCGAGAACACGGTGTTGAGCGGCCGGTCGAACTGGGTCCAGAGGCGGCGCAGCACGTCGACGCTGCGGTCGAGCACCCAGACATCCGCGCCCATGCCGAGCGCGATGTGGACGGCGTGCGTGCCCACCACGCCGCCGCCCAGCACGACGACCTTCGCGGGATCGACGCCGGGCACGCCGCCGAGCAGCATGCCGAGGCCGCCATGCGCCTTCTCCAGGAAATAGGCGCCGACCTGGATCGACATCCGTCCCGCGACCTCGGACATCGGCGCGAGCAGCGGCAGCCCTCCGGATGGCGAGGTCACCGTCTCGTAGGCGATGCAGGTCGCGCCGCTGCGCATGAGGTCGTGCGCCTGCGCCGGGTCGGGCGCGAGGTGCAGGTAGGTGAACAGGACCTGCCCGCGCCGCAGCATCGCGCGCTCCGCGGCCAGCGGCTCCTTCACCTTCACGATCATGTCGGCCGCGGCGAACACCGAGGCGGCATCGGCCGCGATCCGCGCGCCCGCCGCCTCGTAGTGTGCGTCGGTCATGCCGATGCCGGCGCCGGCGCCGCGCTCGACGACGACCTGGTGGCCATGCGCGACGACCTCGCGGACATTCGTGGGCGTGAGCCCCACCCTGTACTCGCGGACCTTGATCTCCTTCGGAACGCCGATGAGCATGGGACCTCCCAGGGGCAGAGCTGCCTCGATACTATCCCGCCAGCATGGGGTGTTCACGTGACCAAAGCGTTGCGAGGCGCCATCTACCCAGACCTCGAGGGCAAGGCCGTTCTGGTCACGGGCGGCGGCTCGGGCATCGGCGCCGCCATCGTCCGCGCCTTCGCCCGGCAGAAGGCCCTCGTGGGCTTCGTCGACGTCAAGCGCGCGGAGTCCGAGGCCCTCGTCGCGGAACTGCGCGCCGGCGGCGCGCGGGTCGCCTTCGCGCAGGCCGACATCACCGACACGGCCGCCCTGCGCGCGGCGATCGCGGCGCTGCGCGCCGAGATCGGCGCCTTCGCGGTGCTGGTCAACAACGCGGCGCACGACGAGCGCCACCGGACCGAGGACGTGACCCCGGAATACTGGGACCAGCGCATCGCGGTGAACCTCAAGCACCAGTTCTTCGCCGCGCAGGCCGTCCTGCCCGACATGAAGGCCGCGGGCGCCGGCGCGATCGTCAATTTCGGCTCCACCTCCTGGATGGCGGGCCAGGGCGGCATGGCGGCCTACACGGCGGCCAAGTCCGCTGTCCTCGGCCTCACCCGGTCGCTTGCCCGCGACTACGGGCCGCATGGCATCCGCGTGAACGCCATCGCGCCGGGCTGGATCATGACCGAACGGCAGGTCTCGCTCTGGCTGACCCCGGAGGGCGAGGCGGAGCTGATGCGCAGGCAATGCCTGAAGCGCAAGCTGGCCCCGGACGAGGTGGCGCGCTTCACCGTCTTCCTCGCCTCCGAGGAGGCCTCGGCCTGCACCGCCCAGCACTACGTGGTCGACGGCGGCTGGACCTGACGGCCAGTCGGGTCTGGCGGGTCCGGCGCGGCGGATCTATCCTGCGCGCATCGCGCGGCTGGGCCTTCCCGGCGCGCGCCTCATTCAGGCCCCGAGGGGAAGCGCCATGACCGTCAAGCCGAACTCGCTCGAAGAACTCTGGATGCCGTTCACGGCGAACAAGCACTTCAAGCAGGAGCCGCGGCTCTTCACCGAGGCGAAGGGCGTCTACCTCACGAACCATCGCGGCGAGACGCTGATCGACGGCTGCTCGGGCCTCTACTGCATCCCCGCGGGCCATGGCCGGCGCGAGATCGCGGACGCGGTGCACAAGCAGATCCTCGAGCTCGACTACTCGCCGCCGTTCCAGTTCGGCCACCCGCTGCAGTTCGAGGTCGCGCGCCGCATCGCCGCGATGACGCCCGGCGACCTCGACTACGTGTTCTTCGCCAATTCCGGCTCCGAGGCGGTCGACAGCGCGATGAAGATGGCGCTGCAGTACCACCGCGCGAAGGGCCAGCCGCAGCGCGTGCGCTTCGTCTGCCGCGAGAAGGCCTACCACGGCGTCAATTTCGGCGGCACGTCGCTCTCCGGCATGGTCCGCAACCGCGAGACCTTCGGGCCGCTGCTCGCCGGCATCAGCCACATGCGCCACACGCGCCCGCCCGAGCACAAGTTCGTCATGGGCCAGGCGGAGACCGGCGCCGACCTCGCCGACGACCTGCAGCGCCATGTCGAGCTCTATGGCGGCGACACGATCGCGGCGGTCTTCATCGAGCCGATCGCCGGCTCGATCGGCATCCTGCCGCCGCCCAAGGGCTACCTGCAGCGCATCCGCCAGATCTGCGACCAGCACGGCATCCTGATGATCTACGACGAGGTCATCACCGGCTTCGGGCGCCTCGGCGAGAACTTCGCCTGCCAGGCCTTCGGGGTGAACCCGGACATCATGACCCTCGCCAAGGCCATCACCAACGGCGTGGTGCCGATGGGCGCGGTCGTCGCTAACGAGAAGGTCTACAAGGCCGTGACCGAGGCCGGCCCCGCGAAGGGCATCGAGTTCTTCCACGGCTATACCTGGTCCGGGAACCCGGTCGCTTGCGCGGCCTCGCTCGCGGCGCTCGACATCTACGAGAAGGAAGGCCTGTTCGAGCGCGCGAAGAAGCTCTCGACCTACTTCCTCGAGCAGATCGCGAGCTTCCGCGAGTTCGGCATCGTCACCGACACGCGCGGCATCGGCCTGCTCGGCGCGATCGACTTCGAGCCTGTCGACGGCAAGCCCGGCCTGCGCGGCTACGAGATGCTGCAGGACCTCTTCAACAACGGCCTGCTCGCGCGCATCACCTACGACACGCTCATCCTCGCGCCTCAGTTCATCTCCGAGGAGAAGCACGTCGACGAGATGTGCGACAAGGCGCGCGCCGCGGTGCGCCGGTCGATGAACCGGCCGCAGCTGCGCGCAGTCGGCTGACGCAGGGACCGGGGGCCGGCGCGGCGCGCCGGCCCCTCCCCCGCCAATCCCGCCATGGCCTATCCCAAGTCCGTCCGGATCTGCGACGTCGGCACGCGCGACGGCTTCCAGATCGAGCACGACTTCATCCCGACGCGCGACAAGATCGCGACCATCGACGACATCGTCGCCGCGGGCGTGCGCAAGCTCGAGGTGACGTCCTTCGTCAGCCCGCGCGCCGTGCCGCAGATGGCCGACGCGGCCGAGGTGCTCGCCGGCATCGACAAGGGGCCGGGCGCGGAGTTCGTGGCCCTCGTGCCGAACCTGCGCGGCGCCGAGAACGCCGCGAAGGCCGGCGCGCGCAGCATCCTGCTCTTCGTCTCCGCGTCGGAGACCCACAACGCCACCAACGTGAACCGTCCCATCGCGGCGTCGCTGGACGGCTTCCGCGAGGTCATGGCGCTGGCCGCGCGCCACGGCATGGCCGTGCATGGCGCGATCTCGACCTCCTTCGGCTGTCCCTTCGAGGGCGACGTGCCCGCGCGCCAGGTCGCCTCGATCGCGAGGCAGATGCGCGAGATGGGCATCCGCCACGTCGCGCTCGGCGACACGACCGGCATGGCGACGCCGCCGCTCGTGCGCGCCGCGGTCGAGGCCGTGCGCGCCGCCTGCCCCGACCTCGCGATCGCGCTGCATTTCCACAACACCCGCGCGCTCGGCCTGGTCAACGTGATGGCGGGCCTCGAGCTCGGCATCACCGAGTACGAGGGCAGCATCGGCGGGCTTGGCGGCTGCCCCTTCGCACCGGGCGCGACGGGCAATGTCTGCACCGAGGACATGGTGAACCTGATGCACGAGCTCGGCATCGAGACCGGCATCGACCTCGAGGCGCTCTGCTCCGTGGCCCGCAAGGTCGAGGCGATGCTGGGCCGCCAGCTTCCCGGCCAGGTCATGAAGGCGGGCCCGCGCAGCCGCCTCTCGGGCATCGACTGCGCCGTCCGCGCCGTGGGCTGACCGGAGACGGCAGCGGCCAGCCTGCCCACGGAACGGGCTGTTTCCGGGCCACCGTTGCCCATGGCCGCGCCACCGGCCGGGTTGAGGCGGGCGGGGCGCTGCGTTAGCGTCATCGGGCATCCGCGGCCTCAGGCACGACAATGCCGGCGGCCATAACGCCTCGCACCAGGGAAGGTGACCATGTCGACCAGGAAGACCCGTACGTCCGCCGAGGAGACCGCACTCGCCGCGCGTCGCTTCGGCCGCCGCCTCATGCTCAAGGGCAGCCTCTACGGCACGGCGCTGGCGCTCAGCCCCGCGATCGTCAGCGACGCGCTCTCGAGCTCCGGCACCCTCAGCCTGCTGAACTGGGACGACGAGCTCCCGGATCCCGTGATCCCGGACTTCGAGAAGAAGACCGGCATCAAGGTGACGATGACGCCGTTCTCCCAGAACGAGGAGCAGATCAACAAGCTGCAGGCCACGCGCGGCGCCGGCTTCGACCTCTGCCAGCCGACGCATGACCGCGCGCAGCAGTTCGAGGAGATCGACGTCCTCCAGCCCTTCGACGAGAAGCAGCTCGCCCTCGACGGCCTGCTGGCGTCGATGATCAAGACCTCGCAGACGAGCTGGACCTGGAAGGGCCGCCTCTACCACGTGCCGCATTGCTGGGGCACCGAGGCGATCAGCTGGCGCAACGACCTGACCAAGCTGTCCTACGCGAACCTCTCCTACGGCACGCTGTGGAACGACGAGTACCGCGGCAAGGTGCAGGGCCGCCCGCACTCGCTCCTGCTCGGCATCGGCCTCTGGATGGACGCCACCGGCAAGCTGCCGTCCAACCGGATGCTCGACGCCTACAAGGACGAGGCGACGATGAAGCGGATCTACGACGTGCTCCTGCGCGAGGCGATCGCGCGCAAGCCATGGATCAAGCAGTTCTGGGATTCCGCCGACAACACGAAGTCCGGCTTCATGTCGAACGGCGTCGTGATCGGCCAGACCTGGGACGGCCCGCCGATCAGCCTGAAGAAGACCGGCGCGCCGGTCACGTTCATGGCCCCGAAGGAGGGCGCCATCAGCTGGCTCGACGGCTGGTCGCTGACGAAGGCGGCGCGCAACGTCCCGCAGGCCTACGAGTTCCTCAAGTACTGCCACTCCGCCGAGGGCTCGGCGAAGGTGGCGGAGGGCTCGGGCTACAACCCGGTCGCCAAGGGCGCCGACGGACTGCTTTCGGAGAAGGCCCGCGGGATCTTCAAGGAAGCCTATCCGGAGGACGCGGTCGACCGCCTCTGGCCGCGCCCGGTCGAGCCGTCCTGGTTCGCCGAGCTGCGCACCCAGTACGCCGAGAAGCTCAAGGCGGCGTGACGTCCCGGGAGCCCCTTCCGCGCCCGCGCGGAAGGGGCCTCCCCCAGCCTCTTTCCAGCGTGACCACATGAGCGCCGACGTCGAACTCGACCGGGTGACGATCCGCTTCGGGTCGTTCACGGCCGTCAGGGATGCCTCGCTGAAGATCGCCGGCGGCGAGTTCTTCAGCCTCCTCGGGCCTTCCGGCTGCGGGAAGACCACCCTCCTGCGCACCATCTCCGGGTTCCTCGACCCGTCCGAGGGCAGCGTGCGCATCGGCGGCGAGGACATGCGCGGCATCGAGCCCAACCGGCGCCCGACCGCGCTCATCTTCCAGAACCTCGCGCTCTTCCCGCTGATGACCGTGGCCGACAACATCGCCTACGGGCTCAGGGTGCGCGGCGTCCCGCGCGCGCAGCGCATGGCGCGCGCGGCGGAGCTGCTGTCGCTCGTCGCGCTGCCGGACCAGGGACACAAGCGCGTGAGCGAGCTGTCCGGCGGCCAGAAGCAGCGCGTGGCGATCGCGCGCGCGCTCGCCGTCGAGCCCAAGGTCCTGCTCCTCGACGAGCCGCTCTCCGCGCTCGACCTCAAGCTGCGCCAGCACATGCGCAACGAGCTGCGCGCGATCCAGAAGCGCGTAGGCATCACCTTCATCTACATCACGCACGACCAGGGCGAGGCCCTGACCATGTCCGACCGCATCGCTGTCATGAACCACGGGGTGGTCGAGCAGGTGGGCACGGGGCGCGAGATCTACGCGGACCCGCGCACGCCCTTCGTCGCCTCCTTCGTCGGCGAGAACAACGGCATCGAGGGGCGCATCGCAAGCGTCGACGGCGCGCGCGCGGCGATCGACACGCCGCTCGGCCGCCTCGTCGGCCGCCGCGGCGAGGGCGCGGCGGCTGGCCGCGCCGGCACGATCTTCGTGCGGCCGGAGAGCCTGCGCGTCGCCGCGCCCGGCACGGATGCCGCGCTCGCGGCGGAGATCGTCTCCACTGCCTTCGAGGGCAGCACGACGCATGTCTTCCTGCGCGCCGCCAGCGGGCAGGCGCTCACCATGACCGTCGACATGCGCGAGGCCGCCACGCTGCCCGCGCCGGGCGCGACGCTCCGCCTCTCCTGCGACGAGGGCGAGGCCATCGTGCTGGCCACCGACGGCAAGGGCGCATGAGCAACCCGCTCACCGCGGCGATCCTCTTCGCGACGCCTCTGGCGGTCGCGCTGGCGTTCTGGCTGCTCGCGCTGCGCGACCGGCGCCGCGCGGGCGATCCGGGATCGACAGGCTTCTTCCGGCGCAACGGACCGGTCGTCGGCGCGTTCCTGCTCGCGGCGACGACGTTCTGGATCCTGTTCATGATCGTCTGGCCGATGCTCTACATGGTCGACTACTCGTTCCACCGTAAGCTGCCGCCGTCGCGGCGCGGCGGGCCGGACGACGTCTACACGCTCGAGAACTACTGGTACTTCGTCTACGGCAGCACACGCGTCTTCACGAGCTACAACTGGGTGCACATCAACGCGTTCTGGCAGACGATCGCGGTCAGCGTCGTCATCACCGTCGCCAACTTCGCGATCTGCTACCCGCTCGCCTACTACATGGCGCAGGTCGCCAGGCCAGGCCGCCTGCGCGTACTGCTGCTGCTGCTGATCGTGCCCTACTGGGTCAACGAGATCCTGCGCGCCTTCGCCTTCATGGTCCTGTTCGGGACCGGCGGGACGATCAACAAGCTGCTGCTGGCCATGGGCGCGATCTCGGCACCGATCGACTTCATCGGCCTGAACGTCGCGCTCTATTCCGGGCTGACCTACGCCTACCTGCTGCTCATGGTCTTCCCTCTCTACAACGCGATCGAGAGCCTGGACCACAACCAGGTCGAGGTGGCACGCGACCTGGGCGCGCCATGGTGGCACATCCACCTCTTCGTGGTGATGCCCTTCGCCAAGCCGGGCATCGCCTCGGGCTGCACGCTCGTCTTCATGCTCGCGGCCGGCGCGCTGGCCGCGCCGCTCGTGCTCGGCGGTCCGAAGACACTGTGGTTCACGCCGATCGTCTACGACCGCTTCTACCAGGCGTTCAACTGGCAGCAGGGCTCGGCCTACGCGATCATCCTGCTGCTCACCTGCGTCGCCTTCGTGATGGCGGTGATGCGGCTGTTCAAGGTCAGCCTGTCGGAGATCACGCGATGACCTCGCGCTCCGTCCACCGGACGATGATCGGCTTCTACATCGCCCTGTTCTTCGCCTTCCTGTTCGGGCCGCTCGTGGTGATGGGCATCACGGCCTTCAACACGCCCAGCTATCCCCAGGTCTGGCCCTTCGAGGGATTCACGCTGCGCTGGTTCAAGGCGCTGCTGGCGGACCGCACGCTGATGGAGGGCTTCCGCAACAGCCTCCTGATCGGCACGCTCGTCGTCTGCCTCGCCGTGCCGCTCGGCCTCGCCGCCGCGATCGTGATGACGCAGGTCCACGCGCGGGCACGGTCGCTCTACTACCTCGTGGTCGTCTCGCCGGTGCTGACGCCCGGCGTCATCCTCGGCATCTCGACCGTGATCTTCTGGAGCGACGTCACGCGCTGGACCGGCGCGCAGGGCCTCTACAACGGCATCTTCCTGGCGACGCTCGGCCAGTCGACCTTCATCTCCGCCTACTGCATGCTGATCTTCATGTCGCGGCTGCAGCGCTTCGACCGCGCCCAGGAGGAGGCGGCGCTCGACCTCGGCGCGTCGCGCACCCAGGTCTTCTTCCACGTCCTGCTGCCGTTCCTGAAGCCCGCGCTGCTCTCGGCGGCGGTGCTCGCCTTCCTGTCGAGCTTCGAGAACTACAACACCACGACCTTCGCCATTCTGGCGGACAAGACGCTGACCACGGCGCTGGCGGGGCGCGTGCGCCAGGGGACCACGCCCGCGATCAGCGCCCTCGCCGTCCTAATCATCGGCGTGACCCTCGCCGGCGCGCTCCTCTACGAGTTGCTGCGCCGGCGCGAGCAGGCGCGCGACGAGGCGCGCGCCCTCGCGGCAGCGGCTGCGGAGCGCGCGGGGACCTGACCGGCCCTCAGCCG
>Ga0194122_10005889_pt1 | contig 11305 bp, 5 predicted proteins | sample TA2MahCa10mmetaG_FD_155487 | JGI IMG/M metagenome (GOLD analysis project Ga0194122, IMG submission 155487) | Freshwater microbial communities from Lake Tanganyika, Tanzania - TA2015021 Mahale Deep Cast 10m | ecosystem: Environmental > Aquatic > Freshwater > Lake | place: Tanzania: Lake...
TTATATCAGCTACAAAAGCGTTCCGGGAATGGTATTTTCTGACAAAGCTTCAACTCTGTCCGGAAAAATTGACTACAAACTAAGCACCAATACTTCCGTGACAATTATTGTGAAAAACACTAATGGTATGCTGATAAGAACCCTGCTGGAAAACAAACCGCAGCAACCCGGTAAACAGAATGTTCCCATATCCTTTCCCGTAGCAGGTTTAAGCAAAGGAAAATACCAAATACTGGTGCTGGATGACAATACAAACATCATACACAGCCGAGAATTTGAACTTTAGAGACGGCTGCTGTCTACCACCATTACCCAAACTGGCATTTCGTCGGTTGGGTAATGGTGCTGACGCATAAAAAAACACCTGTTTAATGTATCTAGATGAGCCATATTGCTCACAACAAGGGTATCTCCGCTATTGTAGTTGTAGCGGTTGCTAATCTTTAATTCAACGCCCATTTCCGACATTACTGCCTTGTAATACTTTTCTATTGGATGATAATGACCGAGATGCCAGATTGCCTTAAAAGGAAGTTTGGCATTTTTTTCAGCTTTCTGCAAAACGGCTGCGGGGCTAACACCGATATTGGTTGTGTTGTGATGAAAATTCTCGAAATATCCAAATGTTGCCATGGCCCCAATTAGAATCAAACCCACAATCCTAAAACGAATATGGGAATTTTCGCATAATGGCATAACAACACCCATGGCCATAAGCGGCAAAGCAGGCGCCAAATACCAGTAAATACGGGTAGCCGACAAACTGACAATGATTAGAAAGAGCAGAATGCCAATCAATAATCGGTTATAAACTGTTTTAAATCTCTCTTTTTTGAGGATAAATCCTGCCATAAACAACAGTACAAAAAAACCTGTGAAGTATTGACTCCACAATGTTTTTATGTAATAATACCATTGAGAATCGTGTCCTTCATTAGGCTTCAGATAACGTCCTGAAAATTCATTATCCAAAACAGCTTGTAAATAACCGGGAGTATGCCATTCGTGCAGCCCATAATACACAATAACGGATGATATGGGAATGAGCGAAACCAATGCAATGCTTCTCATTGTTAATTCTGCCCGGGGTTTTATTATAAATCCCATTGCAAACCAGCAAGGAAGCCACATAGCCGCCGCAACACCTTTGGTGAGGAGGGCTGCCGAAAACCATATGGCTGAATATTTTAAAAATTTTTCAGCCTTGGGGTTTTCAAGATAATTAAGCCAGGAAAGCGAAGTCAAAAATATAAATAATGTAAGCAAGGCATCATAATCTCCCGTCCTTACCACATGATAGGTATTAAATCCGCCACAGCCAAGCATAATGGCAATCCAAGCCGCTGCCGGTATAAAACCATTCCGTTTTTTCAAGTGAACAAAACCCATGTATAAAACTATGCAACCTGCAATAGCAGATGGCAAACGTATTGCCAGCAATCCGGGGCCCAACAGTTTCATACATACCCATTGCAGGATAATCAGTAAATGTGGTTTGGTATTCCAAAAATCAGGTGCGCCATCATACGTAGTGTACCAAAGGTTGCCTGAATTCAGCATTTCCAGTGCATTGTTGGCCTGCCGGCTTTCATCCCACACATACATGGGAACCGCATCAAGCCGGTAACAAAGCACCCAAAATGAAAATAGCAACAATAAAACAGAGAAAATCTGCTCAGCTATTTGCCCTTCTTCTTCCCTTTTCAGCAGCATCTAATCCCCGTTGAGATTAGGGTTCTGTAACGAGCATTTTGGCCGAGTAGGATTCCTGGCCATTCTCCAGCTTCACAAAATACAAACCTGCAGTTATGCCTGTCGGAATACGTATACGACCATCCGCGGTTTGTCCGCCAAAGCAAGCATTGCCCGATACCGAGAATACGGTGTAGTTGTATGGCTTTCCTGTTGGTACAGATACAAACCAGTCTGAACCTGCTTTTACAGGAACCGGATAGGCATTAACATTCGTTTTTGCCAATTTAGACGTGCCCACATGGCTTATCAATACGGGAATATCGGCAGTGTCCTTACAAGCATTACTATTGCTGGTTACTACCAGTTTTACGGTATAATTTCCTTCCGTTGCATACTGATGTGTTCCAGGTAAACCCGTGGTTTTGCTACCATCCCCCCAGTTCCACTCAAAGGTGATACCGGCTGTGGTAATGGGCGTGCAAACGAGGGTCCTTTGCCAGCGCAGCTGCCAGGTGAAACCGGCAGTTGGGCGTGGTTTTATGTTTACGGTTAATGGTTTGCGTGCACTGTAACATCCATTTTTCTCGGTGGCATAGTAGTAGGTCATGGGAGACAACAATGAACCGGTTACAATCTGACTTCCTTTAAAGAAAGATAAAGATGAGGTATCCTCATAATACCACCATACATTACCACCGGTCACATTCACCTGAAACACCCCTGCTCCTTTCGAACAAACCGGATCAGATTTTACCAGGGAAGGAACAGGTGGTACATTAACACTAACCTTCACACTGTCGAAATTGGATGCCTCGCATTGTTCTTCGGATGCCTTTAGGTAGTAGGTCGTATTGCTTTGAAGATTTTGGAAAACAGGTTTTTGACCTATGAAAACAGGTTTTTGCAAATCGGTTTTATCAAACCATTTTAAGGTTCCCCAGGGTATACTAACTGCAAATGCTACTGAGTCGCCGGCACACACAGTAGGACTGGTTTTACCCGAAACAGCCGGTGGCTGATAAACATGCAAAGTAGAATGTTCGCGGCTGCTGGCGCAGATTCCGTTCCATACTTCCACAAAATAATCATAGGTACCTCTGCCGCCGGGAACAAACGTATAATCCTTGCCAAAAGCAACAGGCGTTCCGCCCGTGGGCTGGTTATACCAGCGAATCGTATCATTTCCGGATGCACCCAGGGTGAATGATTTACCAGAACTGTAACACGCAAAGGTATCTGCCACCACTGTGGGCTTTTGGGGAGCATAATTATTGCTTACAAAAGCTGTTACCACTACCCGTCCGCCTTTATTCAGACATCCATTGTTATTAGCTTCCACAAAAAGTGCAGTATCGCTGAAAAGTGGAACGGTTTGATAAACCTTACCTGTCAAAACACTTTTTCCGCCCGTAGAAACCCGATACCAGTTGATGAGCCCAATATTGGTTGAGGCCTGCAGATTGGCAGCCGCACCCTGACAAACAAAGGCATCCTTTACGACAGGTTTGTCGGGATAATCATTCACATTCAGATAAATTTTTACATAGCCTGAATTACAAGGTCCATTTTCTGCCCTCACCCAGAATGAATCATTTTTCTGGGCATTGATAACAGGATAACTGCTGCCTGAAAAGAATGAAGTATCGGTAAGTTTTCTATACCATTTGATAACAGCACCGGCATCGGTAGTCAAATCTATGCTGCCGGTATCACCCTTGCACGTATTGGCAGGCCTTTTCAATGCAGGATTGGCTGGTTTAAAATACACGGTTTTTATAACAGTGTCATTACAAGTTCCTGATCTGTAAGAATATACAGTAGATATCAATTGCACATTGAAATTCTTTTTGGTGGCTGGTTTGTATTTGCCTTCTACGCTATAAGTACTCCCAAAACTTCCGTCATAAGACCAGCGATGTGAATATTGAGGCAAATTATAGTATTGATAATAATTGTAATACGGGTGGCCACTTACATTAAATTTCTGTTGGTTCTGAAATTTTACGGTATCCAAAGATGGATAGCAGTTGTTTGTGATAGTGAAATCTGTACCAAACTTATATTTAACAAATGGCAATAACTGCGCATCAGCATCAAATGTTACACCTCCAATATTCAGCTGCAGATTTCTATACCATTTACCACTTACACTTCCGCAACCGAGATTTCTTTTGCGTCCGTCTCCCTGTGTCCAGTCACTGGTAATCATGCTGGCTGAAACAGTTGTACTGTCGCAATCTACTACAAGAATATAATTGTAATTAAGGGTAACCGGGGTTTTAAACTTCGCATCAAACTGCACATCCGTTAAAAATACGGATGACCGCATGATGGTATCTACAGTTACCGTATCACTTGCCAGCGGTAATCCGGTTGGCAGCGAGTCGGAACCGGCCTTATACAAATGGCAACACAATTTGATGAAAACAGGTCGTGCAGGCGTAACTGAATTTGCAACCGCAAACAGCCTGAAACCGGATATTGTCAGCTCCTGAGGTGCTCCGTAAAATTGCCCCAGACTACTTCCGCTTCTTAACGTAACAAAGCGATATCCCTTGTTCCCATATTGCACAAAGTAAGATGTATCCTCCTTGCAGGCTGTGGGCTTTGAAACACTCCTCCTAACTGTCTCAAAAGGTTTATTTTCAACCAGGTTCGAGAGGATTTTAGTACCACCAACAGACTGAAACTGCGCCTGCAGACTCAATCCAACCATATTTATAAGCAATAATGTATATTTCAGCTTCATAGTGTAAAACTAAACAAATAGTATTTAAAAACAAAAATGAAATTGTCTCATTGCTTTTATTTTTACTCAATTTACTACATAGCAACCAATTAAGCAGAATGGCAAAATAGCCGAAATACGTAATTCGGATAATTGTTTTACCTTTGGCCCATCATTATGGGAAATCAAATTTTGAAAGGCAAGCGCGGTATCATTTTCGGCGCACTCAATGAAAATTCGATCGCCTGGCAGGTGGCGGAACGTTGTCATGCAGAAGGAGCTCAAATTGTATTGACAAATGCCCCTGTTGCGGCACGCGTAGGACAAACAGAAGAACTGGCCAAAAAACTGAATGCACCCCTCATTTATGCCGATGTAACCAAAATGGAAGACCTGGATACCCTGGTGAGCCAAAGCATGGAAAAACTGGGTGGCAAGCTCGATTTTGTATTGCACAGCGTAGGCATGAGCTTGAATGTCCGTAAAAAAATACCTTATACCGAATTAAACTATGAATACATGCACCAGACGCTGGATATTTCCGCCATGTCTTTTCACCGGCTGATGCAAACCCTGTGGAAGCAAGATGCCATGGCAGAATGGGGCAGCATTGTAGGTCTGACCTACATTGCAGCTCAGCGTGTATTCCCGGATTACAGCGAAATGGCCGAGGCCAAATCCCTGCTGGAAAGCATTGCCCGCAGTTTTGGTTATCACTTCGGTAAACATAAAAAAGTGCGTGTAAACACCATTTCACAAAGCCCGACTAAAACCACGGCCGGAAGCGGTGTTGGTGGTTTTGACGCTTTCTTTAATTACGCAGACACCATGAGTCCACTGGGCAATGCAGATGCCAAAAGCTGTGCGGACTACTGTGTTTCCATGTTCAGCGATTATACCCGCATGGTAACCATGCAGAATTTATTTCATGACGGTGGCTTCAGCTATACCGGTATCGCTGCCGATTTGATGGAAAATTTTAAAGATCCCAACAGCTGATTTTAAAAATATTCGCAAGTTTTTTATTTTTGCCTCATTATGGGTAAAGGAGACTTGAAAACCAAACGCGGTAAAATCCATAACGGATCTTACGGCAAACACAGACCCTACAGGGTGAAGGCCGCAGCAGCTCCGGTAGCCGCCGCACCAAAGAAAAAAACAAAAAAGGCCTGAACGGGGCCTTTTTTCATGGACTTAATCTGCATTTGGTCCAGCCTCCTACTGCAGAATATGAATATGCTATGCGGTCATGCACCCGGCCCGGCCTGCCCTGCCAAAATTCAAGGTAGTCAGGCATTAACCTAAAACCTCCCCAGTGTGCAGGACGAACAAGTGGCTTATCCGGGTCACTTTCCATAAATTCCTTCATGGCTGCATCCAATTCCTCGCGGGAATTTACCACACTGCTCTGGGCAGAAACAATGGCTCCAGCCTGGCTCAGTCTTGGCCGACTTTGAAAATAAGCATCACTCTCAGCTGCGGAAACCTTTTCTACCTTGCCTTCTATCCTAACCTGCCTTTCCTGCTGCGCCCAGTGAAAATTGAGACTTGCAAAAGGATTTTCTATCAGTTCATGGCCTTTTTTGCTGTTGTAATTGGTATAGAAAACAAACCCCCCGTCTGAAATACCTTTAAGCAGCACCACCCGTGAAGATGGCCGGTTGTTTACAGCGGTTGAAAGTACCATGGCATTGGGTTCGTATAGGTTTTCATGCATGGCAAAATCAAACCAGTTGGTAAACGCTTCAAGCGGGTTCTGCGGCAAATCCTCAGGATTCAGAAAAGACCGGCTATATTCTTTACGTAAATCGGCGATATCAGATCGGTTCATAATGTTTCTTCAAAGTAACAAAAAAGAAAGCCCTGCAACAAGGCAGGGCTTTCTTTAATGAGATTCGTTATAACTTCTTAGCGATTGATGCTTACACTGCGTGTAACCACACCGTTTTCGGTGGTGATTTTCACCAGATAAACGCCTTCAGACAGGTTTTGCATGCGCAACTCCGCCTGATTGCCTTTCAGGCTTATGCCTGCTTCTACGGCCTCGCCAAGTACGTTGTATACAGCAATCTTCTGTATACGGCTGCCTGATTCCACATTTACCAGTCCGTTGCTGGGGTTTGGATACAACTTGATGCTGCCCTCGCCCACACCTGTGGTACCCATGCTATTGCGAACCGATTTCGCAATTGTCTTACTGCACTCGCAATCTGCCTGGTTTCTGGTGTACAACGTGATGTCAAAGTCGCCCTCATAAGGGAACTGATACACACCACTTGCCGTATTCATTGAACCTCCGTCTGAGAACCTATAGCGATAGAATGGATATGTGGTATTGGCGGCCTGAACCTTGATGGTTCTGTAGCCGTCACCTGGAGTCCAGTCATCAGTTACAGTGAACGTACAGCTTGGCAACTCAAATACCTGTAGCGGCTTGGTGATTACCGTTTCGCAAGCACCATCCACTACTACTTTCAGCTTCACATTCGGACTGAATGAGTTGGTTGTATTGTAGGTGTGCATTGGGTCACTCACATTCGAAAGCGGTGAACCATCTCCGAAATCCCACTCATACACCATATTGCCCTGCTTCACACTAGACTTGTTGTCGAACTGAACGGGTTTGCCTGAGCAGGTGTTCTGCACGCTGAAGTCTGCTATTGCCTGGGTCCCTACGTTCAGCGTCTTGGTCATGCTATCGCTGCAGCCATTGTTTACGCTTACCACCAGCTTCACGGTTTTTGGGCCGAGGGTGGTGAACTGATATAAAGGACTGTTTGCTGTTGATGTATTACCATCTCCAAAACTCCACTTGGGGGCGGATGCAAAACCACTGATGGCGGCAGTGCTGTTGGTAAACTGGGTTGGGGTTTGGTCACATACCTGACCATTGCTCCACGTTACCACAGGCGCACTGCCGATATCTATCTTCTTAATGGTTGTATCTGCACAACCAAACTCTGATATAGATATCAGACGAACTGTATAGTTGCCGCCTGCTTTGAACTGGTGCAAAGGACTCTTAACCGTTCCTACTTCTCCGTCGCCAAAGCTCCAGCCCTGACCCAAAATACCACTCACCAAGGTGCTCTTATTGGTAAACTCTACTGGTACATTGCTGCAGAATTTCTGTCCTGGTGCGCTCGGATAAGTGAAGTCTGATACTGGGGTGTGGAACAGATAGGCAGTCTTGGTGCGTGTTGCAGGACATCCATTGTCTTCCACGGTAAGGGTTACATTATACTGGCCAGGTTTGCTGTACTTAAAGGTGGCATCCTTATTGGTGGAATTGGTACCGGGCGTCACGCCAAAGTTCCACTTATAGGTAAGTTTACCCAAACCTGCAGATGTGTTGATGAACTGGTGGGTTTTGCCTTCACAAACATTCAGTATACGGAAGTTTACATTGGGAAGTGGGCTCACCGTGATGGTATCACGCTTGATACGCTCGTAGCCATAGATGCTGGAGATGGCTTTGTATTTCACATAGTAAACGCCGCCCTTGGGATAGAAATGTATGGGATCAACTGCTTCGCTGCTGTCGCCATCGCCGAAGTACCATTTGTGATCCAGGAAGCCGGTCAGTATCTTGGACTTATTCACGAATTCTACTGCATCACCCTCACACGTTACTTTAGAACGGGTAAAGTCAGGCTCCGGAAGCGGTGCTACGTAAATGTAATGCTTGAGTAAAGTATCACAATTGTAAAGACCCAAGTCCTGAATACTAACTTCAGCTGTGTACTGAGAGTCAATATCTATTTTATCCGGAGTATATACCAAACGGCCGGCCGCGCCTGAAGAAGAAACAGGATCAGACCAAGTAAATGTATTGAGAATACGACCTGTTTTTGATTTTATGGTCACATTCTTCACTTTCCAAGTCGTATTGTGGTCACTGTTTTTGTAACCGGTTGGCTCCATAAGATTGTATGCAAGGGTATCTCCAAGTGCTACTACATGGGGAGAACCCAGATTGCCTGTACCGGATTTTTTGGGAGAGGTTTGAAAAGGTGTTCCTGAAGTGAGTTTAGCCCCAAAAGGTGCCGGATTAATTTTCAAAGTAATACTATCGGGTGCACTGATGCATAGATATTTTTTGTAAAAAACCTCTGTTTCTATGGTGTATCCTGTGAGTGCATTGCCAAAATTAATTTGGTTTAATGTACCTCCTGAAACTACAATATCTGTATTCTGATATGTGAATGAACCTAGTTTTGCCAGAATGGTATTGGAAGCTGTAACCGTAGGATTAACATATACCGCATACTGCTGTCCACCCTTCATGTCAAATGAAGCTTTCAAGGTGCTGCGTTTAGCACTACCTCTCGATATTACCGGGCCGGTATAAATTTTGGTCCACATGCTGGATGTTGTAGTGGCACCAGCATCAGACCAGCTGCCTTTGCGAAGCCAAACTTCTACATCGAGTTGGGTACCTACAGAAAAGTTGAAATCATAAATATTCAAACCCAAGCTATCCACTGTTATGTCGCCGCCTGTAGTGCGAATGTTGAACATACTGGATGGCCAGCCATATGCCGGAGGATTCAAACCTGTAGAAAGCATAGCTCTTTCAAAATCCGAGTAGGTAGAAACATAATATTTATAGGTCGCACCTGAGGAAAGGTAGGGGGTTTTATAGGTATTCCCGCGACCCAAATTTTTGGTCAATGCCCTGTCTGAAAACCATATTATTGAATCTGATGAGTTTACAGGAATAGCCCGAAGTACTAGACTCTGACTACCACATACGGTGGTGTCTTTTCCGTCGGGGGTAGGCTTGTTTCCGCTGAAGCGGAAAGCGGAAGTAGATGTATCGTTTGCTGCAAAACTATCTAATTTGTTATTTGGATTTTTAGCCCAAACCGAGATAGTATAATTGGTATTGGCTGTGTAGGAGTAACCCGCAGAAACCGTCCAAAGCGTATCCTTTCCGGGAGCAAGACGAACCTTCGCCTTGAAAGGACCGGTAGTGGTAGTATTGATTTTCAGATAGTATTGGAAACTGTCAAATTGATTTTTACCCGCGTTTTTGAAACGTGCTTTAATATCCTGATTATAAATGCATTTATCGGGAGAACTAATACCAAGTGTTTGCACATCCAAACCAATAGGAGGTTTAGCTTTAAACTCTAGCTCTATCCACTGTGTGGCAGGATTGCAGGTAGTTCCCGTTGTACCAACCATTACACCGCCTTTGTTATTGTTTTGTATTGTAGTTCTGATAACCCAGTAATCTTGTGCGGCGCAAGCACAAACACCTGAGGATAAAGATGAAGGATACGATGCAAAATGCACTACCTCAGAAGTAGGTGCACTGCAACCACCGTTATTACAAGTTCCCGCTGCACTCACTTCCCATTTAAATCCATTACAAGTTCCAACATAAGCAGTACCGCTTTTTAAGGCATTCGCCAAACCGTTAATTACAGTTCTGTCCGTGCAGGTTCTTGACGAAACACTGTTGTTCTGGGCAACTTCACCCCACATTCTAACTTGGTTAAAGTAGTTTAGGGTTGTGTCAAGGTTTGCACGGAAGTTCTTGTACTTGGTCCATTTGTAGGCATACGTTCCGGTTGGGCAATATGTAACACTCTGAATAAAAGTGTCACGATACAAATAACCCTGAGCTTTCAGCCCGGTAACCTGCGATGCCAGAACCAGAAAAATGATTAGGAAAATGCGTATTTGTGTTTTCATTTTAAGGTAGTTTATTTTCCAAATTAAATTCATTGCGCTGAAATTTCCAAATGAACATGACTAACTTCTAATTTCAGCGCCAACATGGTAAATAATTATTGATTCACCACTATGGAAGTACAGGAATGTCGATAGTACTTAAATACTTGAGTAATGGGGATATAATATTTAACGCATTTGCAAGCATATCAGCTTTTTAAAAACAGATTACACAAGCTGAAACAATACTGATAATCTATTATAAATGTCACCAAGGGGGTGTTTTTCAACTAAATTTAACCACCATTGTTTTTTATCTCAGCAGGTTGTATTACACTATGAATCACATCAATAACCGAATTAATCAATGATTTTCAATCAAGATTGTCACAGAATTGTAAGGAAATGTGATTTCAATCAATGGCGCATCCCCGGAAAACCCAAACCTGGCATTTTCCGGTTTTGCATGGATTTCATCATTTGCCGCATCTGGTTGAACTGGGTAAGCAGTTTATTGAGTTCCTGAATAGTTCTGCCACTGCCGTTTACAATGCGTTGTTTTCGTGATCCGTTAAGAATTTCAGGTTTTGCCCTCTCGGCCGGTGTCATAGACTGAATCATGGCTTCAATACCTTTGAAAGCATTTTCGTCAATATCCATATCCTTGATTTTGCTTCCCACACCGGGAATCATGGCCATCAGGTCTTTCATATTTCCCATTTTTTTGATTTGCTGAAGCTGAATCAGAAAATCATCGAAATCAAAACTGTTTTTGGCAATTTTCTTAGACAGGCGAGCTGCTTCTTCTTCATCAAAGGCCGCCTGTGCTTTCTCTACCAACGTTACAACATCTCCTTTGCCCAGAATACGTCCTGCCATACGATCTGGATAAAACACGTCCAGGGCTTCGGGTTTTTCGCCATTGCTGACAAACTTGATAGGCTTGTTTACAACAGACTTAATGGAAAGTGCTGCGCCACCGCGGGTATCACCATCGAGCTTGGTCAGTACCACACCGGTAAAATCCAGCACCTGATTGAATGTGCGCGCAGTATTAACCGCATCCTGACCGGTCATTGAATCCACCACAAACAGTATCTCAGCCGGATTCAGTGATTTTTTCAGGGTCGCTATTTCATCCATCATCTGCTGATCTACCGAAGTACGCCCGGCTGTATCCACCACCACTACATTGTGATT
>Ga0194122_10005891_pt1 | contig 11301 bp, 6 predicted proteins | sample TA2MahCa10mmetaG_FD_155487 | JGI IMG/M metagenome (GOLD analysis project Ga0194122, IMG submission 155487) | Freshwater microbial communities from Lake Tanganyika, Tanzania - TA2015021 Mahale Deep Cast 10m | ecosystem: Environmental > Aquatic > Freshwater > Lake | place: Tanzania: Lake...
GTTGTCTGGATCAATGAACCGCCAGATCCCACAACTGCCGAGGAGGAGTTAATCTTTCTCCGGGCGGCCTGAATAGGCGCCTACCGGCGACATCTTTCCTGAAAGTCACCGGCCGAATGGTGATGGTCTTCATTGGACTGCCTCCAAACGCTCCAACTTCTCTGCAATCGCTTCCCTGCAGAAGGCAGAGATATTCAGACAGCGGCTTTTCTTCAACAGGAGCAGTGTCTGGTGGAGTTGCTGAGCTATCGCGGCTCCGATGGCTCCGGTGGCGTGGAGAAGGCCACTTACAGCGTCAGCGCCGACTGCACCGCCACTGCCATCTATCACGACGGCCGGAAGTCCACCAACTTCGTCAGCCCGGACGGCAGCCGCTTCGTGTACGTTGTCGTTTCGGCGCCGGGCAGCAAGCCCACGGCGCTCTCCGGCTGGGGAGTGCGGGTGGCGCCCTGAGAGCTACCAGCAGTCCTGGCCCTGGCAAAAGAGGTGGCAGCCCACGGCCAGGCCACCATTCCAGTAAACGCACCAGCCTCAATGGCTGGCAAGCATCCGCGCCAGGTAGCCGTAGCCCTTGAGCTCATCCCAGCTGCCCTGTTCAGCCGCTTTACCTCGTTCCAGCACCACGATCTGGTCGGCCTGCTGGATCGTGGCCAATCGGTGGGCAATGCTGATCCGGGTGATCCCCATCGCCTCGATTGTTTCAGTGATCACCTGCTGCGAACGGTTGTCGAGCGCACTGGTGGCTTCATCCATCAGCAGCACCTTCGGGGTGGTGATCAGGGCACGGGCGATCGCGATCCGCTGCACCTGGCCGCCGGAGATGTTGCCGCCGGATTCACTCAGCAGGGTTTCCAGCTGCATCGGCATCGCCCGCACTTCCTCCGCTACCGCGGCCCGCTCCAGGGCCTGCCACACCTCCTCCTCGCTGCGCTGCAGCCCGCCGCAGATCACGTCGTAGATCGAGCCGGCATTGAGCCGGGCCGTCTGCATCACCACTCCCAGCTGGCGCCTGTAGGAACGGATCGCCAGTTGCTGGAGTGGAATGCCATCCACCAGCAACTCACCGGCCTGGGGGCTGATGAAACCCAGTAGCATCCGCACCAGGGTGGTTTTGCCGCAGCCGCTGGGTCCGGTGATCGCGGTGTGTCGTCCGGCGGCAATGCTGAAGGAGAGGTTCTGGAACAGGGGCTCGGCGCTGCCGGGATGGCTGTAGGCAATCCCCTGCAGGCGAAAGTCTCCGCGCAGGGAGTGGCGCAGGGCTTCCGGCTGATAGCCCTGCTCCACTGGGGCCAGCATCACGGGCTGGGCCCGCTGCCAGAGCACCGCTGCCTTCCCCGCCACGGTGGCGATCAGGTTAACCGCGCCGGTCACGGCGCCGTTGAAGCTGCTGAAGGCCGCATTAAAGGAAATGAAGGCCACGATGATCCGGCTCAGCTCAGCGCTGCTCTGGCTGTGGAGGATGCGCTCGGTCACCACGGCGAACAGCACCAGGGAAGCCAGCGGGGTGACCAGCGTTCCGTACTGCTCCAGCGCGTCGCTGTACACGTTGTTGCGCAGCTGCAGCAGCGCATAGCGGTTCACCTCCCGCAGCCAGCGCAGCAGCACGAACGGTTCGGCCCCGGCGCTGCGGATCTGGGGCATCCCCATCACCGCCTGGAGGGAGAAGTTGGTGATTTCAGCCCCGCTCTCTAACAATGGCATCAGCAGCTGGATCGAGCGCAGGGTGATCCAGAGCAGAGCGCCCATCGCCACGGTGGTGAAGGCGGTGGCCCAGAGCGCCAGTTGGGCGTCGTAGCTGAACATCAGCACGAAGTAACTGAGGGCGAACAGGCTTGAGAGCAAGGTGGAGAGCACAGCGCTGCCGAGCAGCTGCCGCAGCTGGGTGATGGCATTCACCCTTGAGGAGAGGTCGCCGGTGCTGAACTGACTAATGAAGGTCATCGGCAGGCGCATCAGCCGATCCCACACCGCCGTCTGCAGGCGCAGATCGGCCACGCTCTCCAGGCGCAGCATCATCAGGTTCTGGAGGAACTGGGTGGCCACCGAGCCGATCACCAGCAGCACCACCACGGTTAAGCCCTGCAGCAGCAACTGTTGATCGCTCTGGGGCAGGATCCGGCTCACCAGCAGGTTGGTGAGCATCGGAATCGAGAGGTTGAACAGCATCACCGCGCCTGAGGTGAGCAGCAGGGCCAGCAGTGCCGCCGATTCGGTGCCGAAGGTGAAACCCAGCAGGCTGAGCGGCCCTGGCACGCTGGCGGGCAGGGAGCGGTAGATCTCGTAGGCTTCCTCCGTCAGATCCAGCTGGCGTTCCGCCAGCCAGTGCTCTTGGCGGCTGGGGCAGTAGCACCAGTTGCGGCCAGCCTTGCGGTAGAGGGCCAGGGGGCGCCCCGCCTCCGCCTCGAACACGATCAGCAGTGGAAACTCCTGACTGGCTGGATCACGGGGCGCATCGACGCGGCGGTGGTGGATGTCGTTGTGGTCGAGCAGCTCATCCATGGAAGCGCCAGGCAGCGGCGCCAGCGGCAGTTGCCGCTCCCCGAGCTGCCGCAGGCAGAAACCCAGCAGTTGCAGCTCCGGATCCTGATTCGGCTCCGCGGGCTGGCTGAACAGCAGCTCGGTTTCCAGGTTGCGGGCCGCGAGCAGGGCCTCACGGGAGGCGTTCATGCGCTCACCCCCTGGTTGGCCGGTTCAGCCTGCACCAGGGCATGGAATGCCCCTTCGGCAGCCAGCAGCTGTTGCGGCGACCCCTGTTCGATCACCGCCCCGTTGCGCATCACCAACACCTGATCGCTGCGCAGGGCCGCATCGAGGCGGTGCGCCACGCTCAGCACGGTGAGCCCGCGGCGCTGCAGGGCGTCGAGCACGCGGCTCTGGGTGGCGTTGTCGAGGGCACTGGTGGCCTCATCCAGCAGCAGGATGCTGGGGCGGCGCAGCAGGGCGCGGGCGAGCTCCATCCGTTGCCGTTCGCCGCCGCTCAGGTCGCTGCCGTTATCACGCAGGTGGCGCTGGAAGGCCTCCGGGTGATCGGTGATCGTGCCGAGCACCTGGGCATCACGGGCGGCTTCCTCCAGATCCTCGAGGCTGTATCCAGGGCGCCACAGGGTGATGTTCTCCCGCACGCTGGCTTTGAACATGAACACCTGCTGGGGCACATAGGCCAGGCTGCGGCGCATCACCGCATCGCCGTGCTGCTGCCAGGGTTTTCCATCAAATAGCAGCTCGCCGCCGCTCGGTTCGTAGAGCCCGGCGATCAGCCGGATCAGGGTGGTTTTGCCGGAGCCGCTGCCGCCCACGATCGCCAGGCTGGAGCCGGCTGGAATGCTGAGGTTGAGGCCCTGGATGAAGGGCGGCGAGATGGGGTCAAAGCCGAAGCTGAGATCTCGCAATTCGATGGCACCCCTTAGCGGCTCAGGCTCCGCTGGCTCGCCATCGGTGAGGCTGAAGCTGCGCACCAGCGGATCCTCCTGGCTGTTGCGCAGGTCGTCGAGGCGACCCAGGTCGCCGATCAGTTGCTGCAGGGTGGCGTTCAGCTGGGGCAGGGTGCTGATCGGGGCAATCAGCTGGCCCTGCAGGAACTGGAACGCCACCAGGGTGCCGAGCGACATCTGGCCGGCGATGATCAGCAACCCGCCCACCGTGATGATCAGGGCATTGAGCAGGAAGCTGCTGCCGGCGGCGGCAATCGTGGCGAACGCCATCTGAGCCCCCAGCTGCTGGCTCTGGACCACCACATTGCCGAAACTGCCCTGCCACTGGCTGAGGAAGTCGAATTCCAGCCCGGAGGCCTTGAGCGTTTCGATGTTGTTGATGCCCTGCAGGCCCTTGCCCTGGGTTTTGCCCTGCTCAATCGCCAGCCGGCGGTTGGCGTCGTAGCGCAGCTCGGTGAGCCACCAGTTCAGCAGCAGGTTGGCCAGCATCACCGCCAGCACCAGCAGGGCCAGCCAGGGGGAGATCACCAAGGCCACCACGAGCACCAGGGCGCCAATCCAGAGGCTCACCACGAAGCGCAGCAGCTGGGCCACCACCACCTGGGTGGTCTGCATTCCCAGCAGCAGGCGGCTGGCGATCTCCCCCTGGAAGCGGGCCTGGTAGAACGCAAAGGTGAGCTGAAGTAGTTTGCGGAATAGATCGGCGGTGAGCCGCTTGGAGAGCAGCAACTGCATGCGGCGCAGCAGCGTGAACTGCACGCTGAGCAAAGCAAGCCAGCCCAGCACCACCAACAGCAGCAGCCACAGGATCGGAATCCCGAAGGCGAGTCGCTGGTTCTGCAGGAAGCTGTCGATGAAGCTGGAGGTGAGCCCAGCCACCAGCAGTGTGATCACCGCCTGGGCGCTGGCCACCAGCAGCAGCTGCAGCAGCGATCCGGTGTAGGGCCGCAGGGTGGCGGGCAGGCTGAGCAGGGGGGAGCGTTCGCGGCCGCCGGGCTGGAAGTCGGGCCCGGGTTCGAATTCGAGCACCACACCCGTGAACTTATCGAGAAACTCATCCATTTCCACCCGCACCCGGCCCTGGGCGGGATCGCTGAGGTAGGCGTGGTGGCCGGAAAAGCCCTCCACCACCAGGAAGTGGTTGAAGCCCCAGAACGACACACAGGGAAAGAGTCCCGTATTGACCAGGCCTTCACCGGTATAGCGCCAGGCACGCGCTTGGAGACCGTAGAGCCGCCCTGCCTGGAGCAGCGCTTTGGCGTTGGAGCCATCGCGGTTCACCCCACAGGCCTGGCGCAGCTCACTCAGCTCCACCACCCGGCCGAAGTAGGCCAGAATTGTGGCCAGCGATGCGGCACCACATTCGGCCGCCTCGTATTGCAGACAGGTGCGGGCCTGCACGCGCTCGTGCTGCAGCCCCCTCACGGCGCAGAGCCCCCTCGGTTGGGGTTGGCGGGAGCATCGGGTGGCGCCAACCCCAACACTTGCCTGAGGATCGGCAGCACCAGCTCGATCGGCCGCACGGATCGGGTGGTGATCTCCACGTCGAGGCGTTCGCCTGGGGTGGGCGGAAAGGGGAGATCCGAGCGCGAGCTCCACCGGTAGCCGCCGCTGTTGACCCCACCGGGCCCCACCGCCCGCTCCAGGGCGAGGATGACCAGGGTGGGTGAGGGTTCCTGCGCCACGATCTGCTGGGCAAGCGATCGCACACCCACGCGACTGACCACCGTGTCGAGGTTGCCGGGGAGCCGTGCCTTGTACACCACGCGGCCACGGATGCCACCCACTTCGGCTCGCTTGTAGCCGGCGGGTGTGGCGAGGGCGCTCATGCCGAGCCGCACCTGGGCCATCTCGTTGCTGCCGAGAAACACAGGCACAAGGCTGGGGTCGTTGAGGGATTGGTCGCTGAGATTGAGGAGCTCCTGGCCGCGACTCACGCCCTGGCCGCTCAGGGCTTGCACGTCATCGAGATACTGCTTGCGCGGCGCAAAGATCAGTTGCTGCTGCAGCAGAGAAGCCAGCTGGGTGCGGAGGGCCTGGTGAGCCTGATCGCGGTCGCGGGCCAGGGCAATCAGCTGGTTGTCGTTGCTGTGGATCTGGGAGCCGATCCCATCCACCGTAGCCTGCTCCTCGAGGATGGAGGTGCGGCTCACGAACCCCCGTGCAGCCAGTCGCTGCATGCTGGCGAGGTAACTGCTGCGGTTGCTGAATTCGCGGCGCAACACCACCTGCTGGACTTCGATGTTGCGCTGCTGGGCCTGGCTGGCCGTGAGGGTGCGTTCCAGCTGATCCAGCGCACTGCTGAGGCTGGCTGTCTGGGCCGGAGCCTGAACCCACAGCAGCAGGCGACCCGCGGCCAGGCGCGTGCCACGCCAGCGCTGCAAAGCATGGCCCTGGGCAGCCGCGCTGGGGCTGGCCTGCTGGTCTGCGTAGGCCGTCAGAATGGCCCGTGTCAAGGCGACCATCTGCGGATCGCTCAAGCTGCCGGGACGCTGTTGAAACCGCCAGGCTTCCAGCTGCCAGGGACTGGAGGGTTGTTGAAACATCCAGTGCACAACACCATCGCTCTGGCTGCTGCTGGTGCTGATCGTGCCGGCCGGCAGCAGCACCCCGGTGCCCTCCACCGTGAGTGGAATCCGGGCCAGGGTGGCCCAGAGGCCGCCGCCCACGGCGATCACCACCCCCAGGGCGAGGGTGGCCTTCAGGGGTGGGCTGAGCAGGGTGATCGGTCCGCTGTGTTCGCCCACGCGATGGCGACGCTTCAGGGCGCGGGAATTGAACAGGTGCGTCATGGGGTGGCGGCTGAGGGTGCTGGGGCGGGGCCAACACGCAGCTGGTTGAGCCGCTGTTGCACGTCGGTGTGGGTCTGGGCCGGCCAGGTGGCTGTGTAGCGATGGAGCTGTGCCAGCGCCGTGTTGTAGCTCAGGGTGGCCTGCGATAGTTGTTCGGCAGACTGGGATAGCTGCTGAATGGTCTGCACCACGCTGGTGATATCACCCACGCCAACGGCGAAGCGCGACCTGGAGGCCTGCTGGGCCAGCTCGGCACTGCGGTAGGCCTGCTGGGCACTGCCATAGGCCAGCCGTGCGGTGACCAGCTGGCCGTAGCTGGAGCGCACCTGCTGGATCACCTCCAGTTCCGTCGTAGCGGCCTGGGCGCTCTGTTGGCGTGCCAGGGCCTTGGCGGCCTGGGCATTGGCAGCCTGAATGCCGCCATCGAAGATCGCCCAGGTGAAGCCCAAGCTGATGGCGGCCGTTTTGCTCAGGGTGGTGATCGGGGATGTGACGTTGAAGCTCCCGTTGGAAATGGACTGCGTGCCGTCGTTGGCGGTCACGGAGCCGCTGCCCACGAGCTGAAAGGCCGGCAGATAGCTGCGCAGGGCGGCCACCGCACTCCAACGGGCTGCTTCGGCAGCGGCAAGGCTGGCCCTGATCTCCTCGCGCTGCCGCAGGGCCTGGGTGATCGTCTGCTGCAGGGACAGGGGCCAGGTGCCCTGCAGCACAGCGGGTTCTGAGGGAATGGCCAGGACTCCTTCCGGCAGCGCCAGATCGCTCGCCAGGGTTGCGGTCTGCTCGATGTAGGAGCGGGTGTACCCCACCAGCTGATTGAGCTGCACAAACAGCTGGGAGCGGGTGGATTCCACATCCAGCACTGTGGCCATGCCAATCGAGCGCTGGGCCTCCAGCATGGCCAGCTGCTGCTCATTGATGGCATAGATTCTGCGAAAGCTGTCGATCAGTTCGCGGCTGCTCTGAATGGCGAAATAAGCCTGCTCAGTCTCGAGGATCAGATTCCGCGCACTCACATCAAACAACAGCTTTTGCTGCTTCAGGGATTCAGACGCCGCGTTGATGTTGGGCTGGCGCGTTGGATCAATGGCGTTCCAGCTGATGCTCACACCCGGCTGAAAGGCCGATTGGGTGGTTTGTAAGGTGTAGTTGGGCGGGGCCGTTTGCGAGATCGCATTGTCCTGGGTGATCGACGTCCACTGCACGCCAGCGAAGGGTGTGCCGTTCATCAACTGCAGCGAGGGATACCACTGGCGTTGGGCGGCGATCAGCTGCCACTCGTATTGCTGAATCGCACTGAAGGCTTGCAACAGCTGGGGGTTGGCGCGTATCCCGCTGCTGATCGCCTCCTGCAGGCTGAGGGGCCGGGCCTGGGCCCCAATCTGGGCTTCCAGCCTGGCGAGTTCCCCCACGAGCAGGGCCGGGTCGGACGCCTCGGCGATGGCGGGCTGCCCATAGCCGAGCTGAATCAGGCCCAGCAGCACAGCCAGACCACCAACCCTACTTGCCCAAAAGTCCCAGCGGCATCCAGGTGCCCGGCGAAGAATCCATCGATCTGTCCACCAGGCTGATGCGGCGAATGTCTGCACGCGGCCTGATACTGAAACAGAACCATTATTGCAGGATCGCTGGATGCAACAAGGCATGTCTGTTCCTTCGGTCGAGCCAGCCCGCGCGCTCGACGACAGGCTGCGGCGTGAGGGCTGGAGCCTGCATCAACGCCTTGAAACCGCCGTCGCCACCGCGGCTGGTGAGCCCCCAGCCGGCGCAACCCTGGCAGGCTGGCGCCAGATCGTGGCTCCCGACAACAGGGCAAATTTCAACAAGCGCTTGCGCTGGGATGGGCTGAGTGAGGCCAGCGCCGCCTGGGCGCTTGATCCGCCGCCGGAAGCCACCCCGGCCGATCCCCCCTGGTGGCCGTTGCTGGAGGCCCTGCGCCAGGCAGGCCGCGATGCTGCCGTCGGTACGGCGCACCGGCAGCTCGCTGAGCGCGGCGGTGATCAACCATTCGTGCACCTCTGGCGACCGGCCGCAGCCTGGGCCCTGGCGAGCCTGGAGCAGCGCTGCGCGGATCTGGCGCCGCAGCTGGTGCTGGCGGAGAGCGCCTGGCTGGATCTGGGGGAAGCCCTGCTGCAGCGGCTTTGCACCACGGCCGATCAGGCCCTGTGGGAGCTGTTCAACCAGCGCCGCACGCCCGGGCAGATGCTGCTGGCCCACCTGGGGGCGAACGGCGATGGCTCAGGCGAGCCGGTGCATGAGGCCTACGACGCCTTTGTGGCCGAGCTGCTCAGCAGCGGCTACGGGCTGCTGCTGAGTGAATTTCCGGTGCTGGGCCGGCTGCTGGCGGTGGTGAGCCAGCTGTGGCTGGAAGGCAGCGAGGAGATGCTGCGCCGCCTGGCGGCGAGCCGCGGCGCGCTGGAGGAGCACTTCTGCCTGGATCAAAGCTCCAGGCTGGAGACGATTCAGCTGGGGCTGAGCGATCCGCACCGCGGCGGCCGGGCGGTGGCGATCCTCAGCTTCGGGGAAGGGGACGGGGCCAGGAAGGTGGTCTACAAACCCAAGGACATGCAGGTGGATGCCAGCTACCAGGCGTATCTGCAGGCGCTCAATCACGTCTCATCCCTGGAGCCGTTGCGCACGCTCACGGTGCTGAACCGTGATGGCTACGGCTTCATGGAATGGGTGGAGCACCGGCCCGCAGGCAGCGAGGAGGAGCTGGCGCGCTTTTACGTGAACGCCGGCCGCACCATGGCGGTGCTGCATCTGCTGGGCTGCACCGATTGCCACTACGAAAATCTGATCGCCGCTGGCGATCAGATGATCCTGATCGACACCGAAACCTTGCTGGAGGCGGATCTGCGCGATCTGATCAGCGATGACGGGGATGACCCCGAGGCCATCTCGGCGCTGCAGACCTCGCTGCAGGGTTCGGTGCTGCGCTCGGGGCTGCTGCCCCAGTGGCTGTTTGTTGGTGCGGGCCGCAAGCGGGCTTTCGACATCAGCGCCCTGGGGATTCAACCCCCTCCCATGGAGCGGGCGATGTCGGGCTGGCTGGGGCTCAACAGCGACGGCATGATGGCGGGACGCAGCACCCAGCCGTGCGAGCTTCCTACGAGCCTGCCGGTGGGGTTGGGTGAGCCGCAACGGCTCACTGATTTTGTAGAACAGCTGTGCGAGGGCTTTGCGCTACAGCTGCAGGAGGCGATGAGACTGCGCACGCCCTTGCTGGAGGCGATGGCGCAGTTCAGCGGCCAGCCGCGGCGCCTGGTGGCACGGGCCACCAGGCTGTATTTCACGATCCAACGCCAGATGCTCGAGCCTGCGGCCTTGCGCGATGCGGTGGCCCACGGGCTGAAGCTGGAGCAGCTGAGCCGCAGCTTTGTGCTCGCCAGCGAGAAGCCGTTGAACTGGCCAATGTTCAGAGCTGAGCTGCTGCAGATGGAGCGGCTGGATATTCCCTTTTTTGAACACCTGATCGACGGCGAAGAGCTTCCTTTGCCGGAGGGCCTGGCGCCGATTCCGGGGTTCATGAAGGCCAGCGGGCTGGCGGCTGCCCGGCGCCGCCTGGAGCAGCTGGATGAGGCTGAGATCGATTTTCAGCAGCAGCTGATCCGCGGCGTGATCGGCGCTCGGCACATCAAATCAGCCCCGGCAGCTGTGGGTGCAGAGCTGGCGCAGCCTGAGGATGGATTGGCGCCAGCGCCCGCTGCGCTGAACGATGGTGTGTACCTCCAGGAGGCGTTCCGGCTGGGGGAGGGGCTCTGGAGTGCTGCGATTCGCGATGGCAAAGGCCGGCCTGAATGGCTGGGGTTGGACCTGGGCGCCGACGGGGAGTCGTTTCACTTCGGGCTGATCGGCCACTCGCTGTATTCCGGCGCAGCCGGCGTCGCCTCGCTGTTCGCCCGCCTGGCGGTGGCCAGCTCAGACGCCAAAGCTGAGCTGTGGCGCCGCCGGGCCTGGAGCTGCTTTGAAGGCCTGGCCGAGCTGGCTGAACGCAATCGCAATGATCAGCTGTTTCGCCTGATCCGCGATCTGCCCTATGGGATTAGCGGCTCTGGTGGCATCTTGCTGGCGCTGGCGTTGCTGCAGGGCGCTGGGCTGCCTGAGGCGGGGTTTCTGGCCGAGCGTGTGATCCAGCAACTGCGCCCTGAGCGGCTGCTGGCGGATGAGGGCATCGATCTGATCGGTGGGGTGAGCGGGATGGTGGGCCCGCTGCTGCTTGTCGGAAGTGGCAGGGCCCAGGAGCTGGCGATGGTGTGCGGCGAACGCCTGCTGGCCCTACAGCTCGCGGGCGGCGGCTGGCCGGCAGGCGCGGCTGTCAGCCAGCGCAAACCGCCGCTCACGGGCTTTTCCCATGGAGCTGCCGGCATGGGTGCTGCCCTGGCGCGGCTGGCCCAGGCCAGTGGGGAGGAGCGCTTTGCCGTTGGTGTTCGCAATGCTGTGGGCTATGAGCGCTCGGTGTTTGACGCTGAGCGGGGCAACTGGCCAGATTTCCGCAGCAGCAGTGAGCCCAACGAGTTCATGCTGAGCTGGTGCCATGGGGCGCCGGGGATCCTGCTGTCGCGCCAGGTGATCAGCAAGGCAGGCTTGGCGGATGAACACACGACGGCCGAGCAACAGTGCGCGCGGGCCAGCACGCAGGCAGCTCTGGAGCCCCTGACAAGCCGGGCAGGCGAAGTTGCTGCCCACCTGTGCTGCGGGGTGCTGGGGCTCACCAGTCTGCTGAGGGTGGATGCCCAGGGCAGCGGAGAGCCGCTGTCACCGGCGGTGGAGCGTGCGGAGAGCGCCTTGATCGCCCAGGCCCAGGCCAGTGGTGGCTACACGTTCTTCAGTGTGGATACCGGCTCGCTCAACCTGCCGGGGCTTTACACCGGCACAGCGGGCGTGGCGCTGGCCCTGCTGGAGGCCAGCGAGAACCCGAGCTGGCTGCCTGCGCTGTTGAGCGGGGGCCTGCTGGTCTGATGCCTGAACGCGCAGATGAAGGCGGGGGTTCACCATCTTCACGCAGTGGTGAATGCCATAGCTCACAACCACATAAAACCGCCCAGGCTCACCAAACAGGGTTTCGTTGCTGGGGGTGC
>Ga0194122_10005892_pt1 | contig 11301 bp, 12 predicted proteins | sample TA2MahCa10mmetaG_FD_155487 | JGI IMG/M metagenome (GOLD analysis project Ga0194122, IMG submission 155487) | Freshwater microbial communities from Lake Tanganyika, Tanzania - TA2015021 Mahale Deep Cast 10m | ecosystem: Environmental > Aquatic > Freshwater > Lake | place: Tanzania: Lake...
GGCCTTGTCCGCAGGATCGAGCACCGTGCCCGTGAGAGAAGAAGTCACACCCTGCGCGAAAGCGAGCGAAGAACCCAGCAGAAGAAGAGCAATCTGTTTCATATACCAGTTCATATACCAGTCTTGTTGCGGAATCCAAAGCGGAAGAGGAGAACCATGGCAAAGACTGCGCCGATGGTCAAAGCTGAGTAGCGAACGATGGTTTGCGTTTGCGGTGAGCCCATTTCGCGCACCAGGCGCTGACCGGCTACGGCCATGCGTCCTGCGCCGCCCGCCGCCTTCTCCATCGCTTTTTGATAGTTGGCCGAGAGCTGAAAGCCGGTGACGTTGCCCGGCGCGTTGAGCTGTTCTTTGAGGTAGCCCTCAAAGGCCGTGTTGTCGTTGAGGCGCGACACGCCGGCCGGACCATGTTTCACCACCGACCGCGAGTACTCGTTGGCCAGCTTCGAGAGCACTTCCTTCGAGGGCTTCCAGTAGCCCTTGCGCGCGGTCTCCAGCATGATGGCCGTGAGTTCCTGATAGGCGTAAGGGTTCTTCGAGTCGAACCACTCGCGCAGGCCGACGTTGAGCGAGTCTTCCACATAGATGCGGTTGACTTCGTCCCACTGATAGCCTTGAATGGCGTCGGGCTTGGTCACCTGCCAGCCGAACATGTTCTTGGCCGTTTCGCGAATTTCCACCGCCCCTGCGAAGCCTTCTTTCTGCAGGCCCTCCACCCACTTCCGGTTGAAGTATTTGGTGCGCATGTCGTTGGCCAGTGCTTGCTGAGCGGTGAGCATGGCGGCGCGCTTGGCGTCGCGCACGTCGGTCACGTAGGTCTCAGGCGCGGTGCCGGTGGTGTCGCGGATGGCCATGGTCATGCCGCCGAGATATTCGAAGTAGTGATCGAGCGTGAGCGCGCTGGTGACGTTCGAGGAACGCGTGAGCGCCACCGAATCGGTGCCCTTGAGCTGCTGTTCATAGAGCTTGGGGACGAACTTGCCCCACTCGGCGCCGGCCGTGTAGACAGCGCCGGTTTTGATCAGGTAGTCCTCGGTGATGGGCTTCGAGTCGGTATAGTTGCCGGACTTCTCTACGCCATCGATGACGCCCGTGCCGTAGCCACCTGGGGCATTGGAGAACACGCGCGCGCCGGCGAGGAGCTTGGCGTCCTTGGCCGAAAGGCCCGCGTCCTTCAACTGCTGTTCGTTCTCTTCGTTGTGTTTGGCGATGTAGTTTTCACCGTCCCGCACGGCGGCCGCGATGCGCACAGCCTGATCGAGAAACTCCATGCGGTCCGGGAACGTGTCGCGGAAAAGCGACGCCGCTTGAATCACCACGTCGATGCGCGGGCGCTTCAACTCGCTCATGGGAATCACGTCCACGCCTTCCACGAGTCCGCGCTGATCCCATCGCGGCTTGAGGCCCATGAGGAAGAGCAACTGCGCGAGGTCCGCGCCATAGTGCCGGATGAGTTCGGTGTTCCAGAGCGTGAAGCCCACCTTGTTGGGGAAGCGGCCGAGGCGCTTCTGCTCTGCTTCGATGAGATCCTGCGCCAGCTTCTTGCCCAACTCCCAGGCCGCGCGCGTAGGCACTTCCTGCGGGTTGATGCCGTAGAGATTCTTGCCCGTGGGGAGCGAAGCCGGGTTGCGTACCGGGTCGCCGCCGCTCCCGGGCTTGATGTAGTGGCCTTCCAGGGCGCGCAGTGTTTCGGGAATCTCGTTGGCCGTGCCGGCAAATCCGGCTTTGAGAAACTGAATCCGTGCAGTGTCGTCGCCGCCGGGAATCGGTTTGGCTTCGGCGGTCTTCTGATACGTGGGGCCGGCCCACTGCGCTTTCTCGCGAAGCCCCTGGCCTACCGGTGCGATCTGGTGCGGATGGCCCGCCGGCGCGGCAGGCATTGCGGCAGGAGCCACCAACAGGGCTCGCGCGCGGCTGATCGCCTGCGGCTTGCCGCCGGATGACTTGACATATTCGTCGCCCATGATTTCAGCCACCACGGGCGCGAGTTCTTCCGGATTGTTCGCCTTGCCATGCGTGTGCAGGCCCACGGTGATCCGGTCTTCGTTCAGCAGGTGGATGTGGAGATCGAGATCGTTGACGTCCTGGTCAGTGGGCAACGCCTTCGACCAGTCCTTTTTCATGTCCTGATCGAACTTGTGCGCCACGGCCAGGTTGCGGATCTGCTCGCGGAGTTTCTGCTTCAGCGCGCCTTCGTCCACGTTCACAAACTGCTGCGTGGCGCGATAGATCTCTCCGATGGCCTTGTCGCCCTCGGTGATCGACGCAGCTACGATCGGTGGCGTCTGATGGCTCACCGTCACGGCGGAACCGCGGCGCTTGGCGATCAACGCTTCGCCGATATTGTCCATGATGTAGACGTAGATGTTCGGCAGGTGGCCCAGCGTACGGTCGGACCAGTCGTCATCAAGCTGCCCCACCGGACGCCCGGGCAGAAACTCGTGTGTGCCGTGGGTGCCATAGTTGACGATCGCGTCGGCTGCGAACTCTTTCTGCAGCCACCAATACACGGCGAGGTACTGGTGCGTCGGAGGCACTTTGTCGTTGTGCTGGAGCTTCGCGTCCATGTTGGCGCCACGCGAAGGTTGCGGCAAGATGATCACCTTGCCGAACTTCAATTGCGGAATGACGAAGAACTTCTTGCCTTGCCGCTCCACCACCATGAAGTTGCCTGGCGGAGGACCGTAGGCCTCGGTCACCTGCTGCGCCATCTTCTCGGGCAGCGTCTTGAACCAGGCCTCGTACTTTTCGGCGGGCAACAGGTAGGTATCTTTGTTCGCGGCCAGCTCTTCCAGTTGACCGGGTTGCGACTCAGAGATGTTGCGGCCTTTCTCAATCATTTCGGCCACCAGCTTTTCGCCGTCGGCCGGCACGCGATCCACACCGTAGCCGCCGTTTTGCAGGCCGCGCAGAAAGTCCGTCATGCTATTGGGCACGTTCAGGCTGGCAGCGGTGATCTTGCCTTTGCCGACACCGGCCAGATAGATCACGGCCAGTTTCTTGCCCCGGTTCGGCACTTTGCGTAACCGCACCCAGCGCATTGCGCGCTCGGTGAGCCTGTCAAGACGCTCGTCCAGCACCGCCTCGAACCGCTTGCCATACCACTCGGCGTCAAGCCCTTCCAGCAGCGTCGGCTCAATCGCGCCATCGAGTTCCGGCACAATCGCACCGATGGCCAGGCCCGCGCCGCGAATGCCGGCGAGACTCTGCTTGTATTCGGTGAGCGTTTCGCCGGCAAAGAACAACTGCAGCCCGCGCATCATCGGTACGTCGAACTTCGATTGCATGAGCGTCACGCCGGCGTTGCCCTGATACCAGCGGCCATGCGAGCGCGAAAGAATGATGTCGGGCTTCCACGCCGCCGCATACTCGATGGTTTTGTTGCGCCCGAAGATGCAGGCCGTGTTCCAGCCCTTCTTTTCAAAGGCGCCGATGATGCCGTTGGTGCCGCTCACCGAGCCGAGCTTCCAGCCGTCGGCAAAGTCAATGAACACGTGCGGTGCGCCGTCTTTCCACTTGCCGGCCTTCTTGTACCAGGCCTGATAGTCGGCCGCCGTGCTGAAGTGTTGGCGCGCGTCAGGATGATAGAAGCCGTCATCGGGCGTAGGCAGCGGCGGCTCCACGGTTTGGCTCTGTTTCAAGTAGGTGGCCGCTGCGTAGCGAAACATGCGACTCATGTTTTCGCCGCCGCCGTGCGTGAAGTAGGCCTCGACGGGCTTTTCCGCGCCGTCCCAATCGGCATTGCCAACGCCCCAGGCCTTGCCCGCTTCGCGCGGCGAAACGATCACTTTCACGCCCTGGTTCTGCGCGGCGAGAAGCGCGGCCTTCAGCTCTTCAGTGAGCGGCTCAGCGCGGCGGCCGGACAGAAACACGGCTTTGTAGCGGAGAAACGCGGAGGACTTGAGCTTGGGATCGTCCATCTGCCGGCGACCCCAGAACTCGTACTTCACGCCGGTCTCTTTCGTCGCGTCCATGAAGAGCGCGATGTAGGGCCCGGGGAAGCCGAGGAACAGCAAATGGGGCCGGGTGAGATAGCGGTAGAGTCCAAACGCGGCGGCCAGCATCGCCAGTGTCGCCGCGATAGTGCGCAGTTTCTTCATGGCTTGCTGCTGCCTCCCTCTTCGGGCACGTAGAGCACTTCGCCGTTGTCCATGCGATAGGCCGTGCCCAGGCGTTTGCCTTTACCCTGCCCGGTTTCTCCGGTGGCTCTGAGCTTTTCGATTTTGGGTCCGCGCTTGATGATCATTTCCATGTCGGGCTTGCCGGGATTGGTGACGATGGTGACGTCCTGCTGGCTGAGGCGCGCGGCCACCTCGGCCAGGCTGCCTTTGCCGACAAGCGCGACGAGCATAGCCACCACCAACACCATGCTGGCGTCGAACAAGTTGATCAAGCCCATGAGCGGATCGTTATCTTCACTACCGCCGATGCGCTTCGCGGCCCGCCGCGGCGCCCAACCCGTTGTACTGGGCCGGGTCGACGACGGCAGCCGGCGGTTGAAGTGCTGATTGTCCATTTAAAACCTCAGAAGGCGCCCATAGCGCCAGGAGAAAATTCAAGTCCGCAGCATACTGCTGATACCAATTCCGCAGCACGATGCCGATGGCGTAACAGGTGCCGCCCACCAGCAGGCCGAGCACGGTGGTGGTGAAACCGATCTGGAGATTGGCGCCCATGGCCTGCATGTCGCCGCGGGCAAGGCCAGCCAGCGCGGGCTGCAGCGGAATGAGCGTGCCGATGAGGCCGAGCATGGGGCCGACTTTGGACATAATGCCCAGTCGCTCCACGCGTGCCGTCATGTCGTGCTCGATGTCGGCCACGGTTTTTTCCACCATGGCGGGAAAGTCGCGATGTTCTTCAAGAGCGCGGCGAAACCGCGCGAAGTAGCCGCGCCAGGTGAATTCAAAGAAACGCGCTTGCGTCGGCGGGCCGGCAAACAGGCGCGCGAGGTTGGCGCGATTGGCCCGATGGTCTGCGATTTCGCTGAGAAACTGGCCCACTACATACGTGCCGTAGCCGAACGCCGCCAGCGTGCCGAGCAGCGTGGGCAGCAGGAAGGCGTTCGACAGGACATACAGCAGTTCGTGAATGGCTTGCATGTCTTAAGCGGCCCTCCGGCTGCTGCGGAAGCGATGAAAGAGAGAGCTGAGCAGGATGAGCGAGGCCGTGAGCGCCAGCGGCAACAGGGTGGCGGCCCAATCCATGGGCGGATCGGCGATGCCGGATTGCGTATCGGAGGATTGTTGGATGGGAATCAGCAATACCGCCGAAAGGTTGGCGGCGGCGGCAAACTGCGCGCCCACCAGTAGTAACCAGTCCACCGTCTTTACAAGGTAGGGCCGGGCGTGGCGAAAACCGAGGACTTCCGCGTGAACGGACGGCTTTTCCGGCGAGTGAACTGGAACATCCGATGAACGGCACTAGGGCGGCGGCTCCTCTACGTGGCGTGCCAGCAGTTCCCATTCGATGGCCATGCGGGCGGCCGGAATCGAAGTGCGGTGCCAGGACGCGAGCGTGCGCGGGCGGTAGCCGGGTCCACAGGCAGCTTCCACCCACCGTTCGTACGCCGCAATCCAGCGGATCAGAGCCCGCAACAGCCGGCGGCTGCGGCGGATCTCGCGGCGCGTGAGGGGCCGGCGTAGCGACGCTGTTTGCTCGGCGCGCCACACCGGGTCAAGCGCCGCGCGGTCTGCCAGCCAGCGCGGCACGAAGCAGTAGCGGTTCACATAAATGCCGCCGCAACCTTCCACCGCATGCCCCGCGCCGAAGCCCCACAGTGCGAGATGCGCGCCGTCTCGATGGAGCGTGTAACGGGAACTGCCAGAGACTCCCTCCGGCGGGCGCGAGCGCTCGAAGCCGTATTCGAGCAGAAGATTGCCTTCAGGCCGGCGCACGTCCTGTCCCCAGCACCAGCATTGCTGGTGCATGAGTTCAGCGCCCCGCCGCCAGTACGCGGAGAGAACTTCCGGCTCAGCTAACGCGGTCATCGAGTGCGGCCACGTCTTCCGGCGTCACCTCGGCGACGCCTTTGTGGAGTTTGAACTGGCGCTTAGAGCCAGGGCCATCGAGTACGGCAATCACCGTCTCGAGCGGCGGGCAGCCGGGCTCGGTGCAACGCAGCTCCGTCACCATGACGACCGCATCCTCCGACAGCGCCAGCCGCTCGCGGACCCACGTCTTCACCTGGCTGGTCTTCAAGGAGTCCGGCTTCGGCGCGCCATCAAAGAGATCCATCATTCCTTCTCCGACTTTTCGAAGACCCGTACTACGCCCGTTTCTGTGGCGGCGGCCAGCATGCGATCATCCGGCGCCCAGCGAATCTGCGTGATGGCCGCACCGAGTTGCGCGCCGCGCAATGGACGACCCGGCAGCCGGTGATTCCAGACAAACACTGTGCCGCCTTGGCAACCCGAGGCAATGAGCCGCCCGCGGTGCTGGTACGCGAGCGCGCTCAGGAAACGCTCGTGTCCTTCGAGTTGAATCGGCCGCGTGCCCGCCGGGCCCTTTCCGCCGCAGTCCCAGATGGTGACCACAGGTGAACCGCCGGTGGCGAGAAACCGGCTATCGGCATCCCACGCCAGTTCGCGGATCTTGGCCGGGTACCCGGTCATCTCCAGATCCTTGCCGCTCTTGCGATACCAGAAATGCACGCTCGCATCCTGATTTCCGGTGGCGAGATAGTTGCCGTCCGGACTCCAGGCCACGACGAGAATGGAGCCCTTCCAGGCAAACGCCTTGGCGAAGTCTGCTTTCTCGGCGTGATAGTTGGCCAACTGCCCGTAGGCCACGGTAGCGAAGAACAGTTGGCCTGGCTGCCAAGCGATTCCGGTGATGGTACTCGGATGGTCCGGGAAGTCTCGCACATGTTGGCCGGCGCCGTTCCACATCTTCAGCAAACGGCCCGCACCAGTCAGCAGGTAGTCGTTGTGCGGCGAGAACGCCACCTGCTCCACCCACTGCGCTCCACACATCAACTCATGCAGCGCGGCGCCCGTGGCGGCGTCCCAGATGCGCGCGTAGCCATCTTGTCCGCCGCTGGCGAGCAACCGGCTATCCGCGCTCCAGGAGATGGCGAGCGTTCCGAAGGAGTGGCCCGGCAGTTCGTGCAGGAACTGGCCATCGGCGGCGAACAGCGAGATGGGGCCGCCGATCATCGCCGCGGCCACCATGGCCCCATTGGGAGACCACTCCAGGCGGACCACGTGGTCGCCGAGGTGCGCCTCCCAAGCTTGCCGCAGTTCCGGAACCGAGACCTTGGGCGGAGCTAACGCACGAGGCATCGCATGAACCCCTCGGTGAGTCCGGCCCGGTCCAGATTGCGGCCGATAAAGATGAACGAATTGTGGCGCGGCTCTTTGCCCCATTCGCGATCGGGCCGGCCGTCGAACAACATGTGGACGCCCTGGAACACGAAGCGTTGCGACTCACCGGCGATGCTAAGCACGCCCTTCATGCGGAAGATGTCAGGGCCCTTCTTCATCAGCAGGTCACGCAGCCAGGCGTTCAGCTTCTGCTGGTCGAGATCGCCGGCCACGTTGAAGCCCACCGACGAGACTTCCTCGTCATGCTCATGATCGGGCTTGAACGCCTTGCTCACCGCCGGCTCAAGCGGGCCGGATCCATGCAGCGCCGCGGAGAACTCGTCCGGATGATGCTCGGTAAACAGTACGTACGGGCCGGCGGCGGGCACCTCAATCTGAAATCGCTTCTCTCCCTCGCCGCGCAGGATCAACTGACGCAGATCGAAACCTGGCGTGATCACACCGCCGGGCTCCACCTGCTTTTCTTCGGAAGAGAACGTCAGCACGGCATCCATCTGCGCGCCTTCCATGCCCTGGTAGTCCGCACTTTTCACGGGCATGAAAGCAAGGCTCATCAACGGGTCCGGGCCATCCTGCATGACGAACTCGTGCTTGCCCGCAGTGAGTTCGTAGACGCCGCCCCACTCAAACGGATATTCGGGCTCGAGGAACATCGGATCAACTTGCAGCGCGCGGTCAAGATTAAAGCCGCCGAGGCCGAGGATCCTATCCATGTCGACGGCGGCATCGCGCGTCCGGTAGATGCGCGCGGCCGGGTTCATCTCGCGGATGCGCGCTTCGAGCTTGTCGACGTCGGCGGGAGGCACGAGATCGATCTTATTGAGCAGGATCACGTCCGCAAAGGCCACCTGCTCCTTCGCTTCGTCCGAATCGTCGATGTGCTGCCAGATGTGCTTGGTGTCTACCAGCGTGACGATGCCGTCGAGCGCCAGGCGCTCTTTCATCTCGTCGTCAACGAAGAACGTCTGCGCGACTGGTGCCGGGTCGGCGAGGCCCGTGGTCTCGATCATGATGTGATCGAACCGGTCGCGCCGCTTCATCAGATTGCCGAGAATGCGGATTAAGTCGCCGCGCACGGTGCAACAGATGCAGCCGTTGTTCATCTCGAAGATTTCTTCTTCGGCGTTGACAATCAGTTCGTTGTCCACGCCCACCTCGCCGAATTCGTTCTCGATCACGGCGATGCGCTTGCCGTGATTCTCCGTGAGAATGCGATTGAGCAGTGTGGTTTTGCCGGAACCGAGGAAGCCGGTGAGAACGGTGACGGGAATGCGCTCGGGTACTGCAGTGGGGCTCATAGCGGTTTCTCCTTATAGGTCAGGCGACGGCGCGGAAATCTGTTCGCCGTCGAAGCGTTGCATGCGGAATTTTTCAAGCGAGTGTGGAAGCGGCACCAGTTCATTGCGCCGTTCACAAGCCAAGGCCCACTCGGCCAAGGCCAGATACTGCGACTGCTCCGAGAGGCCGCCTAGAAAGACGGTCTGCGCGCCGAACAGGATCATCACGACGTTGGTGGCGTCGCAGGGGCCGAGGCAGCCGCTGATGGAGAGATGAATCTTCTTGGGCAGCAGGCGGCGTTTCCACTCGGCCTTGAGCCAGTCCACCGGCACCGCGGGATGGCCCTTGTCCGTGCGGCCGCAACAGCAGCCGAGACAAACCACCACTTGGCCGAGCGTCTTGCGCGTGGTGAACGGAGCGGATTCTCTACGGCTCATGGGGCGATCCTCCTGACGGCGCCTTGCGCCCATGCACGGAATTGCGTGCGCGAGCGCGGCAGCGGCGGCGGTCCACCCATGGCGAGTGCGGCTTCGAGTAGCAGCGGCGGTTCCAGGCAAGCGTGGGTCAGCATTTCGCGATCCGCCAGAATCCGCGCCGGCTCGCCTTGCGCGAGAATGCTGCCCTGAAACAACACACAAACTTCGCTGGCCCACTCATAGGCGAAATCCACATCGTGCGTGGCGAGGATGATCGCAGCGCCGGCAGCGGCGAGTGTGTCGAGCGTCTCGCGCAGTGCACGGACACCTTCGGGGTCGAGCCCGGCCGTGGGTTCGTCGAGCAGCAACACGGACGGTGCCTGCACCAGGAGTCCGGCCAGGGCTACGCGCTTCTTCTCGCCGAGGCTGAGTTCGTGCACGGGCCGCGTGGCCAGGTGCGAGATGGCCATCTTGGCCAGCGCCTGTTCGGCGAGGCGCCGGGCCTGCGCTTCTTCCACGCCCGCCTGCAGCGGCCCGAAGGCAACGTCCTGCTCCACGGTAGGAGCCAGCAACTGATCTTCGGGATCCTGTAGCAATAGTCCGGCGTGCTGCCGCCAGCGGCGCAAGCCCTCGCGCGTGCGCTCCGCCTTTTCACCGTGCAGGAACAAGTCGCCATGGCAGGCGTGCTCAGCGCCGCTCAGCAACAACAAGAGCGTGGACTTGCCTGCGCCGTTGGCGCCCAGCAATGCGATCCGTGCGCCTGCCGCGACGGTCAGTTCCACGTTGCGAACGGCCCACTGCCCCGGCGCGTAGGCGTACGACAAACTGCGGGCGGCAAGCACTGCGCGGTTCACCACGGGTAGCGGCTCCGGAGCATGATGGCGGCGGCAAGCAAGACCAACTGCAGGGCCACCGATGCAACGAGAAACAGGCGCGACGGTTCGCAGCGCGGCGCCAGCAGAGGAAACCCGTCGAGGCCGCGGAGCGACGCACCGCGTTCGAGACGGCGCGCGGTTTGCAGACTGCGCGTGAGCAAGTTCCCCGCCGACAACGTGGCTGCGTGCCACGACGGCTTGCCGCCGCGCAAACGCAAGTCAAGGCCGAGCCGCAAGCGCTCGAAGAGTTCCCAGATGGAGGCGATCAACCGGTAGACCAGGAACGCCATTTCGACTAGCACGCCCGGAACATGCGCGCGGCGCGCGGCCAGCAGCAGATCGGGGACGGGCGTGGTCATCGCCAACAGCGTCATGCATGAGGCGCCGGCCAGTCCGCGAATCCAGACCGAGGCGGCGCGCGGCCAGCCTTCGCCCAACACGATCGGCAACACGGCCGCAGAAAGAAAGGCCAGTTGCGGCGCGAGGAACCGCAGCCACGCGCGCAGGGGAATGCGCGCACCTGCCAGCGCCGCCGTGGCTGCGATGATCGAGATTGCAATGGACCACGGCAGAGCCGGCAACAAGGAGGCGAGCAGGAGCAGTCCACCTCCTAGAACAAGCTTGTCAACGGGGCTGCGGCTGCGCCAGGCGCTGGAAAACGCGATGTGATCGAGCGGCGCGTGGACGTGCATGGTTAGCGGGCGCGCCTCCGTAGGCGCGCGCAGGCCAGTCCGAAGACGGCCACTCCGAGCGCGGCCTGGCCGCCAAAGGAGAATGCCTGAAATCCCGCGCTCGGTTCCCAGACGGCGGGGCGCGTGGGCGGCGGCAGTATGGCCGAGACACGCTCGTCGGCGTCGATACGCCCTTCCGCCGAAGCCAGGCTCCAGGCAGAGACACCCAACGCGAGACCAGCCGCGATCACCGGTAGCACTCGTTTCGTCATAGTTGTGCCCATGCTTCGAGTCCGGCGATCCGGACGCCTCCCGCGTTGACCACCATGCGTAGAACCACCACGGTGAAGGCCGCTTCGAGCGTCGCCACCGGAAGCTGCGTCACCGAGAACACGGCCGCGAACTTGAGGAAGGCAGCCGTAACGCCGCCGCTGGGATCCGGGTGGGCCAGCGCCAGTTGTAGGGAGGTGCAGGCGTAGGTGGCGAGCGAGCCGAGCGCGGTGGCCAGAATGATGGCGGGCTGATCGCCCAGGCCGCACCGTGCGGCCAGGCGCCAGAGCAGCCAGGTGGCCCAGGGCCCGGCGACCCCGAGCGAAAACACGTTGGCGCCGAGCGTGGTGAGCCCGCCGTGCGCCGTCAGCAGGGCCTGGAAGAGCAACACGATCAGCGACAGCGCCGGCATTGCCGCCGGACCCGCCAGCACCGTCCCCAGCGCCACGCCCGTGGGGTGCGAACTGCT
>Ga0194122_10005908_pt1 | contig 11275 bp, 10 predicted proteins | sample TA2MahCa10mmetaG_FD_155487 | JGI IMG/M metagenome (GOLD analysis project Ga0194122, IMG submission 155487) | Freshwater microbial communities from Lake Tanganyika, Tanzania - TA2015021 Mahale Deep Cast 10m | ecosystem: Environmental > Aquatic > Freshwater > Lake | place: Tanzania: Lake...
TCGCGGCGAAGTCGGCGGCCGAAGCGACCGCGGCGGTCAACAGAAAAAGCCTCATCGCAGCAGGTCCTCCAGTTGAATCTTTGCGTCGGTCTTGGCATCGCGGTACTTCACGATCACGGGGGTGTAGAGCGAAACACCCCACTCCTTGCCAGGGCCGCTGGTCACCGCGCGCGAACCGGCGACAACAACGGCGCCTTCCGGAATTACGAGTGGTTCGTCGTCGGTCGCCTTCAACACCGTGCCGTTGACGAGGTCAGCGACCGGCGTCGAGCGATTCAGGATGGTCCCGGTGCCAAGCACGGCGCGGGTCTTCACCACGGTGCCTTCGTAGACGCCGCAGTTACCGCCGACCAGCACATCGTCCTCAATGACAACGGGCAACGCGCCCACCGGTTCGAGAACTCCGCCTATCTGCACCGCGGCCGACAGATGCACGCGCGCGCCGATCTGCGCGCAGCTTCCAACCAGCGCATGCGAATCGACCATTGTGCCTTCGCCCACATACGCGCCGACGTTGATATACATGGGCGGCATGCAGGTTACACTCTTCGCCACAAAGCAGCCGTCGCGAATCGACGATCCGCCCGGGACGATGCGCACGCCGCTTGACGCGTTGAACTGCTTGACGGGATAGGTGGCCTTGTCGAAAAACGGCTGCCGCGTCGCGTCGATCGACATGTCGACGATCGAGCCCAATCGGAAGCCGAGAAGAATTCCCTTTTTCACCCATGCGTTAACGCGCCATCCGGTCTTGGCCGTCGCGTCGGGCGACGCCGAGCGAATCTCGCCCGCATTCAGCGCAGCCTTGAACTCGGCGAAGAGCCGGAAGTGTTCCTCGCCATACGCGGCGGGTTTGTTGTCGAAAGCGTCTTCGATACGGTTAGCGAGCAGCAACGGCGCCCTCCGCGGCCAGCAGGCCGCACTGATCCAGCACGCCGTCGATCTTCTTCTGATTGGCTTCCGAGGGCGGCACCAAGGGTAATCTCCACACCGGTTCCAGCAGCCCCATGCGCGCCATCGCGTACTTCACGGGTCCGGGATTCGACTCGCAGAAGTTCACTTCCATCAGCGGCAGGTATTGGCGCTGCATCGCGCGCGCGCCGGCGAAGTCGCCGTCCAGCGCCTTCTGCGTCAAGCGAGACATCGGCCCGGGGATTTCGTTCGATACCACCGAGATCACGCCACGCCCGCCGAGCGAAATCAGAGGAATCGTGATCGAGTCGTCGCCGCTCAGCACCGCAAAGCTTTCGGGCACGTGATGCACGACAGCCGCCATCTGCGAGATGTTGCCGCTGGCTTCTTTCACGCCGACGATGTTGTTGATCGACGCGAGCCGTTTCAGAGTCAACGGTTCGACATTAATGCCCGTGCGGCCCTGCACACTGTAGACAATGATCGGTAGCTTGGTCGACGCCGCGATCGCCTTGTAGTGGTGGTAGAGGCCTTCCTGCGTCGGCTTGTTGTAGTAAGGCGTGACGCTGAGCAAACCGTCGGCGCCGATCGCTTCGATCTCGCGCGCCAGTTCGATCACCTCGGCGGTGTTGTAGCCGCCCGCGCCGGCCAGTACCGGGACTTTGCCCTTGGCTTCCTCGCAGGTGATCTCGACGACGCGCAGGTGCTCGCGGCGCGTGAGCGTGGGGCTTTCGCCCGTCGTGCCGCAGGGCACCAGAAAGTGAATCCCGTCATCGATCTGCCTCTTCACCAACGCGCGCAGCGTGGCTTCATCGAGACTCTGATCCTTCTTAAACGGCGTGACAATCGCAGTGCCGCATCCAGTGAACATGTACCACCTCTCAGTTGAATAGCGTTTCGCTAAATTCGTAGAATCCTTTTTTCCCAACAATCCACTTGGCCGCTTGGAGCGCGCCGCGCGCGAAGCCTTCGCGGCTGCGGGCGGTGTGGCGAAGAGTTATCGTATCAGCAGCCGAGTCGAAGCCGATCTCGTGCGTGCCGGGCACGCGCCCCGCGCGGTTCGACGACACGTCGATGTTTCGTGGATACCCGGCCTTCTTCATGTCGTCGACAAGCTTCAGCATGGTGCCCGAAGGCGCATCTTTTTTGGTATCGTGATGAATCTCCCACGCCCACGCGCCATACTCCGGTTGATTGGCCAGCAGCTTCGCGGCTTCCTGCAACAACCGCGAGAAGACGTTTACGCCGACCGAGTAATTCGGACTCCAAACCGCCGCGCTGTTGCTCGACTCCACGGCGGCCTTTACTTCATCCAAGTGCTTCAACCAACCGGTGGTGCCGATGACAACCGGCGCGCCAATCGCCGCGAGCTTGATGGCGTTCGACACAGCCGCTTCGGGCGTCGAGAACTCGATAGTCGCATCGATCCCAGAAAAGTTCGCGGCCGTGATGCCTTCGCCGTTCGCGTTGTTATGCACATCGAGAATCAGCGCGACCTCGAAGCCGTACTCGGGTGCGAGTTGTTCCAACATGCGGCCCATCTTGCCGTAGCCGACCAGTGCGAGTTTCATGCGTCAAACACCTTTTCATCGAGCGTCACGAAGAACTCGTCGTGCAGCGCCTTCACCGCGCGTTGCAGGTCCGAGTCGCTTACGATCAGGCTCAAGTTTAGTTTCGACGCGCCCTGCGTGATCATGCTGATGTTGATATCACGAAGCGCGCCGAACGCGCGAGCGCCGAGGCCTGGCGTGTCGCGAATGTTGTCGCCGACCAGGCAAACCAACGACTGCGTGTTGTCGGTTGTGACTTCGGCGATCTTGCGCAGGTCCGTGCAGATCTCGTCCAGATGCGATGTGTTGTCGATGGTCAGCGAGACGCTGACTTCCGAGGTTGTCACCATGTCGACGGGCGTCTGGTAACGGTCAAAGACATCGAAGATCCGTTTCAGAAATCCGTGCGCCATCAGCATGCGAAGGCTTTGGATATTGACGATGGTGATGTTGCGCTTGCACGCGATCGATTTCACGGGATTGGCGCACGGCACCGCTTCGGCGACGATGCGAGTACCGGGATTTTCGGCGTTGCGCGAGTTGAGGATCAGCACCGGAATGTTCTTCTCGACCGCGGGAACAACCGTCGCCGGATGCAGCACCTTCGCACCGAAGTAGGCCAACTCCGCCGCCTCGCCGAACGAGATCATCTTCACGCGATGGCCACCGGGCAAAATACGCGGATCACACGTCAGCATCCCGTCTACGTCGGTCCAGATCTGAATCTCTTCCGCACCGATGCCCGCGCCCACAATCGACGCCGAGAAATCGGAACCGCCGCGGCCGAGCGTTGTGGTGAAACCGTCCTGCGTCGAACCGATGAACCCGCCCATCACAACAACTTTGCCTTCCAGCGCGAGCGGCTTCACGCGTTCGTCGAGCTTCGCGTAGCTGCGCGAGAAGAGCGGCGCGGCTTGGGTGTGACGGCGGTCGGTGATGATCACTTCGCGGGCGTCGACATGCACGCCATTCATACCGAAGTGCCGGAATGCGGTGGCGACGATGCGTGACGACAGGCGCTCGCCGTAGCTTGAAATAAGATCGACGTACTGCGCCGGAAATTCGCCGAGTCCGGCGAGTTCGTCGAGGAACGCCGACAACTCTTGAAAGTGCGACTCGATGAAGCCCGACAGCGGCGCCCAGTCTTCCGCGCGGCAGGCTTGGCGCGCTTCGTTCAACGTGTAGGCCGCAAGTTCTTCGAGCAAACGGGCGGCTTCGGCGCGTTCGCCCGCGCAGGCCTTTTCGGCCAGCGCGAGCAAACGGTTTGTTGTCTTGCCCATGGCCGATACGACGACGGCGGGTTGTCGATCGAGGCGGGCCTTGACGATCGCGGCGACGCGCTCAATCGCCACGGCGGATTCGACGGACGTACCGCCGAATTTCATGACGATCATGGCTACAGCAGCCCTTCCGAGTGCATGAGCTCCCCGTTCAACACAGCCGCGCCGGCGGCGCCACGAACGGTATTGTGGCCGAGCGCGATGAACTTGTAATCGAACACCGGGCACTCGCGCAGGCGGCCGACAAACACGGCCATGCCGCGCTCGCGCTCGACATCGCGCCGCGGTTGCGGGCGATCCTGCTGCTCCATGTAGATGACAGGCCGCTTGGGAGCGCTCGGCAAATTCCGGTGCTGCAACACGCCCTGGTAGCGATCGAAGGCCGCACGGATGTCGGCGGGCGAGGGCTTTTTGGCGAACTGCACCGACACGGTCGCCAAGTGGCCGTCGAGCACGGGTACGCGGTTACAGTGCGCGCTCACCGTCGCGGCGAGCGGCACGAATTGACCGCCGGCGATGTCGCCCAAAATCTTCTGGGTCTCGGTCTCCAGCTTGTCTTCTTCGCCACCGATGTAAGGAACGACGTTGGCGTTGATGTCCACCGAAGGAACACCAGGATAGCCAGCGCCGGAGATCGCCTGTAGGGTGGTGACGATCACGCGTTTGATCCCGAACGATTTGAGCGGATCGAGGGCCATCGTCAACACGACCGTCGAACAGTTCGGATTGGTGACTACCATCCCATCCCAACCGCGCGTCTGCTTTTGCCGTTTCGCGATCTCCAAATGCGCCGCGTTGATCTCGGGCACGAGCAGCGGCACGTCGGCGTCCATGCGGTGGTTCTTGCTGTTCGATACGACCAGATGCCCCGCGCGCGCGAAGGACTGCTCGATCTCGGTGGCGACGCTCGAATCGGTGGCACTGAAAACAAGCTTAGGCGCGTTGCCCGGCTTGCACTCGTCGACCAGCAGGTTCGCGGCCGCTTCGGGCATCGCGCCTTCCAACCGCCACGATGTCGCCTCGCTGTATTTTTTGCCCGCGCTGCGGTCGCTTGCACCGGCCCAAGCCAGCTCGAACAGCGGATGATTCTGGAGAAACTTCACAAAGTGCTGGCCCACCATGCCGGTGGCGCCAAGCACGCCTACTGGGATCTTCATTCCTATTGCTTTCCTTCTTCGATGAGTTGTGCGACGAGCTGCGTGTACAGCCCGGTGGCCTTGATGAGATCGGCCTTGGGGACACGTTCCATGCTGGTGTGGGCGACGTGAATCGTGCCCGGGCCCAGCAGGAGCGGCTTGCCCCAAGCGCCGTCAAAGGCCGGAATATCGGTGGTGTACTTCATCACCGCCGTTTCAAAACCTGGCCGCGACTCCATCAGAATCGCGGGGATACAGAGAACTTCGTTGGCGTCGGCGAGGCCCTCGCAGGCGTTCGCGATCGCAGCTTTCACGGGCGCGGGATCGTCGACGAGGCGAATCAACAACTCGGCCTTGGCGTGATCAGCGATGACGTTTGGCGCGCGGCCGCCCGAGATCGCGCCGATGTTCAGCGTCGACGGACCGAGCACCCGGTGCACCGGCCAGTCGATGGCACGGATCTTCGCCAGTGCATCGAGCAGCTTATTGATCGCCGACTCGCCCAACTCCGGATATGCCGAGTGCGCCATACGCCCGTGCGCGACGATCTCATAGCGCAACGCGCCTTTCGATCCGAGGGCGAGCTTGCACTCGGTCGGTTCGCCGTTGATCAGATACTTCGAACCGCGCGGATGCTTCGCCATGAAATAGGCACCGGCCGAGTTACGCTCCTCGCCAACAACGAAGAGCAACGCGAAGCCGCGCGTGCCGGCGGCGAGCAGATTTTCAGCCGCCTTGACCATGCAGGCGATGATGCCCTTGACGTCGCACGCGCCGCGGCCGTGAACGAATTCGTCGTCTTCACTCGATGCGAAGAACGGCGGAACCGTGTCGAGGTGCGTCGACATCGTGACGATGGGATCGCCAAACATCGCAAGCACGTTGTTGCGGTTCGGCTCGACTTCGATCAACTCGGCCGTGCCGCCGTACCGCTCCGCCAGCGGCTGCAAATGGTTGAAAAGCCAATCGCCGACGGCCTTTTCGTTGCCGGTGATGGATTCGATGTCGATGAGTGCGCGGGTAAGCTCGAAGACGTTCATGCAGTCCTTTGGACTTCGAGTAGAGAGCGCGCGTAGAAGGCGGGTACGCCTACTCCGTAGCGCTCCAACCGGGCCTGGACCGCGTTTCGCGGGTGATCCGATTGACAGTGAGCCGGTATTAGCCAGACTCCCCAACACCGCCCAGCGCCGCCGCCGGAAAGCATTTCGGCGAAGCTGCCCTTTTCGTTCGATCTTCCGCGCGGCGGAAACTGCAACCGAAGTACTTGTGACCTTCGCTCCTCTACCGAGGTTTCTATCAGGGTAGCGGAGGGGAAGCGTATCCGTCAAATTCGATCGTCACAGCAGCCTCCGCGTACCGGCGGTGATGGGTTGCGGTTTCCCGTTTCGTTTGGGCAACATCTCGGGCGAGTGTACTGCGGCCAGCCAGACGGCGAGGGTGAGGGCGATGGCGAGATCGTCGTGTGCTTTGGAGTGACTGTCGCCGGCGCGGAGGCGGAGGAGTTCTTCGCGGAGGGCGGGCCAGTTTTCGAGGCCGGGCTGGACTTGGAGTGTGCCTTGCTCCATCAACAGAAGCGTCCGCGTGACGAGGGCGCGGCGAGGAACGTTGGCGCCGTGGGTGGAGTGGGTCGGGTGCGCTCCGCCGGTGATGGTGATGGGATGAACCGAGGCGTCGATGCCTGAGTTGCGGAAGTCGTCGACGATGGGCGCGCCGGGGCCGGCGGCGTCGAGGGCGAGATGGATTTTGGATTCCGGTTCGAACTGGCGGATTCCGAGGACGCGGTCTTCGACGGCTTCGGTGTAGGTGGAATAGCTCTGGGCGAGTTCGTAGCGATCGAGCGCGCGAACGATGAGAGACGGGGTCCAAATGTGTTCCCAGGTGGCGGCGTCGCGGCCGGTGATGGCCCACTTGAGTTCGAGGACGGCGAGGGCCGTGAAGTCCTGGCGTTGGGCGAGATCGAGGCCGAGGAACCAGGCGGGTTTCGGCACATGGGGTTTGGGTTGGGGTAGAAACATAACGCTCCTTGTATTGGGTTAGGACCACTTCCGGTACCGGTCGAGGTCGATGGGTTCGATGTTTGGGTTGACCAGGCGGTCAAGGAGCGCGGGGTCGACGAGGCGACCGGGCGGCTGGACGAACTTGCAGTAGAAATCCTGCTCGGCGCGGTTGGGGAAGAGTCGCGTTTCGAGGGCGAGGACTTCCTTGTCGGCGTAGGCGATGTCGTCGACCGTGGCGGTGATACGGGTCCAGTGGGCGAGCGATTCGTCGTGCCAGATTTTGTAGAACATGCCGGTGGGGCCGGCGGGGGTCGACAGCAGCCAGAGCTTGCCGCTGGTGCGGGCGAGCGAGGGGAGGATGGCGCTGAAAACGTCGTCGTGGACAACGGCGGCTTCGTCGACGATGGCGATGTGGACGGTGTTGCCGACGGCGGTGGCGGCGTTGTGGGCGATGGCGAAGACGGCGGAGCCGTTGGGCAGTTCGACGCTGTGTTCGCGGCCTTGGAATCGCTTGCGCTTGATGTCGAGCAGTGCGGCGAATTCACGCACTTTGTGGATGGTCAGCGCGGCTTGTTGCCTGGTGCGGCTGAGGACCATGACGATCGTTTTCGGGTTGTGGATGGCTTCGTGGAGCGCTTTCACGGCGATCACCGTTGTTTTGCCCCACTGGCGCGCGCAGTTCAGGATAAGGCGGTGGCCGGGGTCGTCGAGGACCTGTTTTTGTTTGGGGCTGGGCGTGAAGGCGAGGGCGGTTTCGGCCCAGGCGCTCGGAGAGTCTATTTTTGGGCACACTTCGGGTATATGAATTGGTGTGACTTCAGAAACTCGCCAGTTTTCAAGCCCGATTTTGTGCCGAATAGTCATTTTCTCTGTGGAACGCTGCCCTTCTGGGGAGCGATATTGGCGTTCTGCACAGGTTTGCGGGCCGGTTGGGGCGCGGTGGCCGGCTTCGGGGCGACTTGGGCCGACTTGGCGGGAGGTCCTGGGACCTCCTCAGTTTGTATCTCTATCATTTCATTGAGGACTTCGGAGGCTTCGACGGAAACCGGGAAGGCCTGGAGCTGGCGCAGAATCCCCATCAAACGGGCGATTTCGCGGGTGTAGTGGCGGGCGCGGGCCTCGAGTTTTTGCACGGACTTCGACGCCTGCTCGGCGAGGAGGTGGAGTTCGGCCGCCTCGTGCTGGGTGGAGGTCTGGCGATTGATGGACCACATCTCGCGATCGATGTCGGCGTTGGCCAAAGCGCTGAGGCGGCTGGCGCGCCAAAGGGCGTCGACGAGGAGTCCGACGATGGTGGACTCGACGCAGGAACGCGGGCGGAACTGGTCGTTGGCGGAGGCCAACAGGGCGGCGTAGGCGACCTGGTCCTCGTGGGGGAAGGTGGAGATGTGAGCAACCCACATTCCGTGTTTGACGCTGGCTTCGCGGCAGCGTTGGAGGCCTTCGGGGGTCTTGGGGCCTGTCGATTTGGCACCGTTGATGCGGGCCTGTTCAGCTTTGGTCGGCATTGCTATTCCTTTCTGGGTATGAAAAAGAGATGGCCCCTTGGCGCGGTGTGCGTCAAAGGGCCATCTCTTACTCTCAGGATAGCGCGGCGATGCAAGGATTTTACGGGGTTATTTTTTCAACTTGTTGATAATAAATGAAATATATTTCTTTGAAATCTGTGAACGGGTTTTGGCGCGGGGGAGGTTTTTCGGACAACGGCTGGAAGCTGTTGATTCGAGGCCTGTTATTGGCGCGGTGGTGCGTTTCTGGCGTAATCGGCGAGGATTTGACCGTCTTCGAGGATTGCGATCTTGTAGAGGAAGCCGGGCGCTTCGATCTTCTGGTTGCCGCAATTGCCGTAGACGGCGCCGGTGAGCACTCGCGCGGGGCGGTGCTCGCGGATTTTCTGTTCGAGTGAGCGCCACGTGCCTCGGTTGAGTTTTGGGTTTTGCGGGACGGCGTTGCTCGTCAAGAAGGTGTCTTTGGAATTGGGAAGATCGGCGGTTGGGGCGAGGTGACCGCGGTCGAAGCCGGTGTTGATGAAGGCGGAGTTTGGCAAGGAGTTCAACTCGTGGTCTTTGCGCCAGTGTGTCCTTTGTGCCGGCGCGTGCGATGGCTCGGGTTGGTGGGAGGTCCAGAGGGCGCGCTGGTTGGCGGTGTCGTAGCAGACGGAGTAGCCGTCGCGCTCGGCCAGGGTGGCGGGGCAGATGGAGAGGAAGAGGAGAGTGAGTAGTGATGACACATTCTATCTATCGGGCGTTTCAAACAAAACATTAGTCAGAATGGGTTAGGAATGTTCCGAGGGCATCGTGGAGTTGGGTTTTGGGGGCCGGGTTGTGGAGGAGGTGACGAGGGTGCGCGGCTCGGCTCGGCTCGGCGCAGCGCAGCAGAGTTCTGTTAGGTATCCGGGTTAGCGGCGGCGCACGGGGATCTTCGCTGGATTGGACGTCACGCCGTTGACGGTAATGACGAACTGGTACTCGCCTTCGGCCAGGGCTCCGTTGATAAACATGTTGGCTTGATAGAGGCCGACGCCGCCCGGGGTAAGGCCGACAAAGTTATTTGCCTGCACCTGGCCGCCGAGCGTGAGGCTCGCCCCTTGAACGCGAATCAGGAGATTGGTAGGGGCGGGCTGGCCGGCGGCGACGCGTTCGGCGAGCGGCGCCGATCCGACGAAGTAAACAACGACGGGCGAACCGGCGAACGCAGGATTCGACGGGCCGATGAGTTCGCCGGCCGGATTGGTGGCGACTGCGTAGTTATCGCCGTAGGACATGGCGCCAAGCACTGTGGGGCGGATTTCAATATAGGCGATGTTGGAGGGGGCGCCGTCGCGTTCGACGCGGACCATGGCGATGTAGGCGAGGTCATTGGGAAGGGCGCGGGTTGTGGGCAACGACTCGGGGAGTTGGAAATTGATCTGAGTGGGGCTGACGTAGAACAGCGGCGCGGGGATACCGTCGACGAAGACGCGCACGCCGTTGAGGTCTCGCGGCAGCGGGACGGAACCGGCGCTGGCGGGACCGGCGGCGAGTTCGGAACCGAACAACGTCACAACGGCGGAAGGCCCCATGGCCGCGCCTTGGAAGTTGGCGGCATTCACGACGCCGCCATAGGATATTGTTGGCACCGGCTCGGCGGAGATTTTGGCGGAGATGGTGCTGCGGTTCTTGGTCGCGGCATACCAGGGATTGGTGAAGCCGTTTGGGCTGTCGGGGAGCATCAGGGGGCCGCGGTCTTCGACGCGGCGGGTGTAGACCTCGAAGTAGGCCATCTGTTCGGGCGTCAGAAGGCTATCGCGGCTGACGACGACGTGTAGAGAGCGGAAGTCCTTCTGCGTTGCGTCGGAGGACGGGACGCGCGCGCCTTGAACGGAGACGATGTCGGAAGCATTAACGGTTCGGTATTGGGCGGTGGTGAGAGTACCAATCGCGGCGCAGGGCCCTTGCGGCGACGCGATGCCAGCGGCTCTGGAGGTGTCGGTCACAAGGTACTGAGTGGCAACCTCGTTCGGGGCCATGAGACCCATCAGGTAGAGATCCATGTCATTGAAGAACTCCTGACCGGGAATCCACGGGGTGACGGTGATTCGCCCATCCGCCTGCAGATTGAACCGGCAGGGAATACGGGAACCATAACCGCTTGCGGCGTCGGAGTAGTTCATGAGGTTGGTCGACATCGAGGAAAGCGGCCAGTGGGGCCGGCCGGGTCCGAAGGCGCCGGTGGACATGTGATTGACCCATTGGTGACCGGTCTCATGGTTATAGCCTTGATCGGCAGCGTCGTAAATCAGCGTAGCGGGGAAAACGCTATAGCCTTGCAAGCGGGAAGCGGAACCGAAGTAGGCGGCATCGGCCGGGGGGATTTGACCAATGCCCTGCACGGAATTTCGAATAGGGATGTGAAAACGGTTAAGCGGGACGGAGATGGTGGCGGGGATGATGTTTAGAAAGTCCCACTCATCGGGGAATAGCTCATAGATGCGGCGGGAGAGCGGCGCGACGTCGAAATTGGTAATCCCGGAGCTAGGGAAAAGGCGATCGTAAAAGGCGCGGGACTGAATGTTCAGAACGTAGTCGGAGCGTTGTGCGTCGCCGGCAAGCCGGGTGATGCGGGCGGGAGCAAGGCCGTCGGCATAGGCAATGGACGCATTGAAGGTGAAACTGGGTGTTGCCCCGACGAAGGTCCGCATGTAGCCGACGCGACGTTGATAGAGATCGCGGGGTTTCAGACTTGGCGCGGTGATGTCGACTTCCCAAAGGCCTTCGCCAACCCTCGTCATTTCCCGACTGGCGGCCGGGCCGCCTTCGATGGGCTCCCAAACGATGCGGGTGGCGACTTCGGTGCGCAGGCGAAGCTTTACGGGTTGGCCGGCGCGGGCGAGCGGCGGAATCTGCTCGGAGTGGACAAAA
>Ga0194122_10005915_pt1 | contig 11263 bp, 23 predicted proteins | sample TA2MahCa10mmetaG_FD_155487 | JGI IMG/M metagenome (GOLD analysis project Ga0194122, IMG submission 155487) | Freshwater microbial communities from Lake Tanganyika, Tanzania - TA2015021 Mahale Deep Cast 10m | ecosystem: Environmental > Aquatic > Freshwater > Lake | place: Tanzania: Lake...
TCGTAGAGCACTGCCATCTCGTCAGGAGTAAAGGCGGTCAGCATGTCGTAGCGGTTATGCATTGGGTTGTTTGGTTGACTCCGTTAGTATGGCACCCCTTGGAGCGGTTTGGTGGGATGCTGTGCCAGTTCAGAAAGTGGCACAGCGAAGCGGCTTAGTTGGCCGCGGCGGCTCTATAATAGGGTCACAACCAAGAGAGGAGCGGGGTAGCTCTGAAGACGACAACCATCGCCACCGCCCCAGCCTTGGATTAATTAATACAATTGGCTACAATAAAGGGGCAGCACTGCCCCCAGGTGTTAGTATCAGATATCGAATGCCTCTTCAATTACATTTTCCAGCATGTAATCTTCAACGATCAAACTATCACGATCCAGGAAGATATCAACCAGATCCTGCTCAACAATCTCCTGATACATTTCGGCGGTTGTCATGATGAATTTCTCCATTGTTTGTTTGTATATAGGAGGGAAATGTCAGGCGAGACGCATACCGTTGAAGAACGGAATTGCACCACCACGTTGACCAACAAACCACTCGAATTTCTTGGCGAATACACGCTCACCAGGCAAACCATGCTCGGCAAGAATAGCATTCAAACGAGACTTGGTGGTGACGGATTGCCAACCACCATCAAACAGTTGGACGAAGTTGTTACCTACAGAGGCGATATGATTGCCGTGCAGGTATACAAACGACACGTCGCCACAGGTGACAACTTGAGTGTTGCCAGATTTGAAATCGTCACCTTTGGTGATGGCGGCATTCATGAGGCGTTCGATCTTACGCATTGTCGGGGTTGTTTGGTTGACTTGATCAGTATGGCAGGGAATGGGGGGCATTGCAACCCCCCTTGTGACACTTGTTGAACTGTCACAGCGAAGCGGCTGAGTTGGCCGCGGCGATTAATATTTAAATCACCGAAACTTCGACACGCTTGAGATTCAATCCAGCAAGTTGATTCAGTACACGATTGTGGATAGTATCGCAGGCATTCTTTAACTTAGAACGCTCGTACCAGATAGTGATACAACCGTCGTAAGTTTGAACCTCGATGCGAATGTCTTTCATGCTATCACTCTTCATCGACCCGACCGACAGCGAATGCCTTAAGCATAAAGATCTTGGCGTATTCGAGCGCCATATGCTTATCACCATCGTTAAGAGCTTTCATGTAAGCATCCACCACGAGTTGGGTGTCAAGTTTACACTTAGCACGGGGGTCGAGTTCAACTTCAACGGTTTTGATTTCAGTCAGCATTGGTTCGAATTCGTGTTGACTCTGTTAGTATGGCATCGATCCAGGCAAAAGTCAACCCCCCTAACGATCACCAAATCTTATGGGTCACATTAGAGGGGCTTATGAAAGTTTTCCACAGGGTTGTGGAAAACTATTGAAAGTTTTCCACAGGTTTAGTATATTTTGTGGAAAACTATTTACTTACCATTGTATATCATCACCATCAAACTTAATCTTTTTCTGTTTCTTTGGAGTCCTTCCCTTGTTTTGTACTTTCACGCCGTATTGGTATTCTAACTGTTGCTCGTCAAAGTTGTCGAATTCGTCATAAAAGTATTCTTTGACGTTGCCGCCTTTTTGTCTTGCCATTGAGAAAAATGTAGTAGAAAAAATGTTTGGAATGGTTTGCAAGAGATATTGATACCGAAATTGGTGCAATCAGCTCTTGACAAACCTATTTATCTGTGCTATAGTCAGTTAGTCAACAGTTGCAGATTGCCGCTGGAGATATTCTGGTTGATGAAAGATCCAACCGAGATATCATCAGAATCGAATTCTGACAGCAATTGTTGATCGAAATCAACAGCATTTTCAGTCGAATATGTATAGTTCTTATCAGAACTATTATATTGGATTGATACAGTGTTTGCTTCAGTATCAATTACAATGTTTTTGATAGCTGAAGAAGGGATTTCTTGGTAGTTTTTAACAGTCATTCGATTTTTTTATCGATTACTTGTTAATAATACCACATTTTTTAGAGGTTGTCAAGTCTTTTGTTATGAGTTTATCTGATTATAACAGATAAGTTATGATTATAAGTTTCTAAAAACCTCAAAAATCTCAGAAATCTCAAAAATCTTAAAAATTAAGATTTCGAAAAACTCAAAAAACTCGAAAACCCTTGGAAATACAGAATTCTCAGTTTTTGCGTTTTCTGAGATTTTGAGATTTCTGAGTTTTTTGAGATTTCTGAGATTTTTGAGTTTCGTGACAAAGGCTTGACAAGCGATGCACCGCGTGCTAAGACTACAACAAACTCAGACATTTCGTAGCATACACGAAGACTCTGAGGCACCTTGACAACTGAATACACATTATTGCAACTGATTCTCAACAGCGATATAAAACACGCACACCTATTTTTTTAACTATTTTTAATATGTGGAAAACTCATACACTTTTTCCACAGCCCTGTGAAAAACTATGACACTAATATATTCATTGGATTCTTTTTATCTGTACTGATATCACAAATAAGATTAAATGAAATACTAATTCTCATCTCAGATACAGGTGTGACATAGTGTTTCATACCTGCGGGAAACAATACTAATGTTCCTTCTTTTGTAATCTTATCTGTATAGAGTGTATCAGATGTAAAGGGAAAGAATGAATCTTGTGACTCTGGTTGAAAGACTAATGAGTTAGGTTCATTCATATGCATAAAGTACACACCAGACAAATCATATCCACGGTGATCATGTACTTGTGCATATGAACCTGCTGGATAGATATTCCACCAAATACCAGCTAAGTGTGATTGTGCTGGTACAGGGTAACATCCATTCATTTCTTTTATCATGAGATCCAAAGGATTCCAAATCAAATCTGTAAGAATTTGATTCGTGAAGAGAGAGACTGATTGATGGTGATGATTATTCACAACATTAATTTTACCCCAATAATAGTTCTCATCATCTTTATGCTCATGATAGAACGACAACACATGTGGCATGAGTGTTGCTTTAATATACTCATGACTTTCTATTTGTGTTGTGAATAGAAATGGTGGTCTGGGATGAAGATGCAACGTCATATGAAGTTAATATTCAATGCGATACGATGATTATGATGTTGTGGAGAAGATGATGCATGGTATTGTAGACCATCAAAGAGTAGCAATCGATTCTTCTTTGGTTCAACTGTTGTTTGTAATGTATAAGATTCTGGATGAGGTACTTGTGAACCTTCTATAAAATTTTCAAAGGGTTCAGCATCACGCCGTTCATTATAGAGATAGGTTGGACCATCTGAGTCTGTAACATAGTAGAGAGCTACAGTATGTTCAAACCGATAATCAGTATGTGGATTATGTGGTTCGGAACCATTCATTGCTCTTGTAAAGAGTCCAAGACGCACACGAATCATTGAATTAAATGGTATGCCAGATTTATCTTCAATGAGAAAAGTAAGTGGATAAAAGAGAGCTAAGACATCTTTCTCGATATATGGCGTTGCATCATGATTCTCATAGTTAAGAATCACATGTGAGAATCCTATATTCGGTGATGTGAAATATTCAATGGATTGATTATAGTTCCACGGAAACGAAGAATCTAAGATTTGTGCTTCAATTTCATTTGCATACCTTGTTGGTAGAAAATCATCAAAGATGAGTGGTTCAGGAAGAAACATCGTGATATGGTATGAATAGTACGTTTGATCTGGAATCTGAATGACGCGCAGCAAACCAATCAAAGAATTCTTCTTCCAGTGCTTGTGCGTTACCTCTATGTAGTTTCTTTAATTTAGCTGCTGTTACAACACCAGAACGACTGTGCAAGTAATCAATACGAGTACCCGCCCAGTCTATAAGAGAATTGTAATGATCTTCATGGTTTACCATATATTTTGTTTAACGTAAGATAGAAGGCGAGCTCTCTTGTGTTCTTTGAGTTCTGATGCCCAGGATTAATACTTCTGGCAATACTATAAGCAGAACCAAGACGTGATATAGTGCATTCAGTATCAAATGCAAATTGCATATGATGAATACATTCAGCATCGTAGGTCATAAAATGCCCATATGCTTTCCATGGATTATATGTAGCAGGTGAGATAACCTTAAAGAATCCCACATCAATTGGACCATCTTCATTGATGTCTGGTTTGGCAACAATCAATACAAATGAATTTGGTTTAAGCTTATGATTATTTACACCATGCCCAACCATTTGTGACAACAAACCAGTTACAAATAAATCATGATAAGAGAACTGAGGTGAATTTGATTGATAGATTCTCAGAGCAACTTTGTCTTGCATCATTTTACGTAGAGTGTCATATTGTAATGATCATACGTGTCAAATTCTTGAGTAGGTGGTAGCATACCAATCAAACGATGCACAAACTCAGCAGGAAAGAGATCACGCTGACGAATCAGTTTAATACGTTCCTCATCTGTAAGATCATCAGAATGAATGACCACTTTGTAGCTGGTCGTAGTAATCGGATCGAGAGTAATCATTTGACTTTAGCGGTAAGTTGTTGTTGACGTTCCTTGGCAAGCGATTCAATTTGTGACAGATAATAACCAAGAGATGCATAGAACTCAATGTCATCATCATTGTCAATTTGATTTGTATCAATCCTGGTTGTTTCACCATTAGAACGAACATACAAACCATCAATCTTTTGCCAGAAGATCTCGTTGCCAAGTGCAAGATAATTCATTGAGGTAGTTGCGACTTGATTCATTCTAACAGAGAATCGATTCATTGTCAATCGTGTGGATTGTTATGGTGTAGCGCGTAATTAAAAAATAATGCTAAGATAGCCAGAGCAAACCAAGATGCGAAGAATGTAATCATTTGAATTGCTTAAAATCCTTCATGTATTCTTTCAAACGTTGGTCTGACTGATAGTTTTTAACAAAGTCCACAAGGCAATAAGTAAAAGCGAAACCAGCCAAAATAGAAGTAATCATTTGTCTTGATCCTCAAGATAGAAGAGAGTGAAAAAGGCGGAAAGAACTGCACCGCCGATGAGATAAAGACCTACAGTAACCATGATTCAACGCAGGTAAAGATAACCACCCGACCAGTTTGCACGGCGGAACATCTCTTCACGAGAAGGAATAGAAAGCACATTGAAGCGAACATGCCTGGCAGGAGCTTTGATGCTAGCAGGTTTGAACACATCACCAGTCTTCTTGTCGATGAAAGCGTGAATAGAATCACGGCGACCATCGATATACATGAAGACTTTATGATACTTACGACCAGAAGACTCAAGGGCAAAGAAATAACCGTCAGGAGCAGTCTGCTGGAGAGCATCACACAACATCATACCGTACTTGACGATGTTGAGATGAATGGTGTTGCGAGCATCTTGCTCTGCTTGAAACTGGGCGAAGGTGGCAGTCATGGGTTGTTTGCTGATGTAATCAGTATAGCAGGATGGACTGGGCGTGTCAAGCGTTTGAGTCATTAGCAGTCCTGATGGTTCCGTCAAGATTAAATACGGATCCGCAATCAGGGCAATGATAAGAGTGTACCTTGTCAGTTTCCCAGCTTGACACAGCGATCACAGTGCTGTAATAATAGGGCGGGCTGTAATCCTTGTGATACTCAGGTGGAATTGGCAGTGTATGCCAGAGTGAGTTACAGACTGGGCAATGTGATACTTTTTCCATCATTGAGTTTGCTCAATCAAATTAGCTGTTGAACGCAATGCGGCAGCAGTTGTACTACGAAATGGTGGTGACAATAAAAATGCAACCGCACAAATAATGAATAGTGTTTTCATTCGATGTGACAATCAGGGTGAAAGGATTTCATTTGTTCGCAGATTTGTTGTTGACGATTCTTGTAACCCTCAAACATCTGGTTGTCGCGTGAAATCAGAAATACATTCCATCCTAAGATAGCAGCAAATCCAATCGTAGCAAAAAGATACAGTTTCATCAGCTGTCTCTCGATTACCTATGTAATATAGCAGCAATGGATCAAAAGTGCAACCCCCAACCCATCAGCGTTGTTTATTCAACCCATAAACTTTCGTAATGGATTGGATTTCTGTATTCTTTGTAAAGCAATGTCACAATATGCTTGACTGATGTCAATTCCGATGTATTGTCTCTCAAGTTCGTGCGCTACTAATGTAGTTGTACCAGCACCGTTGAAAGGATCAAGAACAACATCATTCTTGTATGAAAACAATTTCATGCAACGCTTTGCTAACTCTTCAGGAAACATAGCAGGATGATTGAACTTCTTCATTCTTGTCTCTGGAGCTATACTCCAATGCCCATTTACGTACTCAATAAATTCATCTTTAGAAATATCGATGTTTTCCTTGTCGCCAACGTGCTTTAGGGTGCCCTTGCTAAAAACCTCGATAAATTCAAAAGGATAACTGAGGTACGGGCAAGATGGAGACTTCCAGCTACCCCACGCTGTAAGTTTTCTGAGATTATTCTTCAACCAAATAATCTCACCACGCCAGATCAAATCACGCTCAATCATCGCAGTAGTGATAGCATGGTGCGTTGGATAATATTCCTTGTAGTTTGGTTGAATATTGACAATCAATCTACCACCAGTCTTGAGCACACGAATACATTCATCAAAGACCTTGACAAGTGTGCTAAGATAGTCGGTGGACTCAGATTTGTCATTGTGCTCATCGTAGTCCATATCAAAATTATATGGAGGTGATGTCAGTACAAGATCCACTGTTTCACTCTCAATCTGTTTGAGAGCTACAATGGCATCAGCACAAATGATTTGATTCATGTAACAACAAGTCCGTGTTTCGTTTGCTTATAGTAAATGATGCGGTAAGGAATCGATTCTTTTCCTGCTTGAATCGTCTTCTTGTATGTATGTGGTTTGATGGATACTGGTTCATCACCAATAAATCCATCAATTCCCTTTGCTTCTTCCTCTGAATTAGCAAGACGATAATTGTCATTATCGCACACCATTTCAAGAATGTCAAGTTGCAACTGCAAACCAGAAAAGGTTTTGTCAATGATCAAATCTTTGGTCCAGTTGTATACATCATCCTCTGTGAGAGCATTGAGATTTTCTTTCATGCGAAGAATATACTCCCAAATCTTGGCAGATGCGTCTGTAATTTTAGACTTTCCAATTTTCTTGTCGTAGAACTGCTCCCAACCACCTACAGACGGTTCCGCAGCAGAATCACGGTATAATTGAATTAAGTCACTCATCTGCCCTACATTGCGAGGGCGAGTAGCTTGGGAGAATGAACATCCCAGGTTGATGATAGAACCGACGTAAGGAAGGAGAGTCATGATCAAGCAATGATGGAGGTAGCAGGAATGCCTTTGACGAAGATACAGTCTACCACAGACTGCAGGCGCTTTTGAATCTGAGCACCGTAGTTGCCATAAATTGGCACAGTCACGAACCCAAACGGTTTGCGATAGTTGCCCAGGTCACCAGGAGTGATACGACCTTCCGCAATGTCACGCGCATCGTCTGCATTCATGCGGATAACGCGACCGATAGTTTGCGCCATCTCTACGATGTTGAGGTTACGAAGCAGCACACAATGCGTCAGACCAGGCACATTCATGCCTTCAGACAGAATAGAATAGTGAAACACAATAAACTTACGATTGGGATCCTTGCCCCATGCAGTCAGCGTGTCAAAGAATACTTCACGATTGACTTTGGTTTTGTTGATGTAAGCACCGTACTTAGCTGTGATGTGCATCACATCGTAACCACGCTCGCTGAGATCCTGCAGCATTGCAGTTTGTGCTACCATACCCCAGATAATCTTGCTGGAGGGCGCAGCAACCAGAATCTTTTGACCAGCATCAGCATCGAGATTGTCAATAATCTCCAGCACAGTGTTGGCGTCGCAATCAGCAGCGTTAGTTTTAGTGCGAGCAACAGCAGGTTGCTCGTGAATCACAATCGAAGGAGGAATGATAGAACCAGACTCGATCAGGTCTTGTGCAGGAGTGTTATGCAACGTCTCACCAAACACAAGCGAGTTGTTCATACCGCGACCCATAGGATTCTTCGACACACGAGGAGTTGCAGTGAAGAAATAGCAGTTGCTTGCCATCTGCGAAACCATAGCAGTTTTAGGAAAGAACTGCTTGCTGGTAGCATTATGCGCCTCATCGAAGTAAGCTACGTCGATGTCAATACCTGCCTCTACAATACGATTGAGAGAGTGATAGGTGGTGAAGATAACTTGATGCCAACCAGCAGCAAGACAGACACCAGCATGAACAGCAATCTGATCAGGATTGGTAGTGCGAGCGTAATGTGTGTCGCCAGAGTGAACATGAAGCACCTCAACATGAATGTTGTGGTTGTTGATAACCTGCATGTATTCGTCGCACAACTGTGAAACCAGGAGCAACCTGGGGCAGACCACAACCGCCGTGAGAGGGCGCTGAGAGGCGCTCAGACGGCGAATAAGATCCATGGTGGCAGTCAGAGTCTTGCCGCCGCCTGTAGGGCACAGCACGGTGCCGTGAGAGGCGGTCAGCATGGCATCGAGTGCTGACTGTTGGTGTGGTCGCAGAAGCATGGCGAATCAATCAATGAACATACTATACAGCAAAAAGCAGGGACCGTCAAGATCCCTGCTGATTAGTGTTGCTTATCAGAACAATCAATAGAGCTGATTACGATCTTCAACGTTGATTTGTTGACCCACGCATCCTTCAAACGGGAAGAATACAAACTCAGGATCTTCTTGATACTTCACAATCAGTTTGGCAAAAGCACGATTGACTTTAGCTGCCTTCTTGCGAAGTGCCTTGCGGTAAGAGTCAGCATCTTCAGCAGGAACTTTGTCAAGGAATCCAACAACAGGTGCTACGGCACCAGTTTCGTCGAAGTGCATCAATTGATCATACACAACACGCTCAAAATAAGTAGTGTTGGAGTTGTTGATTGCGAGCACTTTCTCACCCTGACGATCAAGGATTTCAGCGCCAAGAATTGCAGCAGTCTTAGCGTTGAACGACTCCATCGTAACAGAAGTCAGATGCTTGCCGATAACATCCTCACATGCCTTCTTCACTTGCTTGTCATCAAACGAGTGAGGAATGTTGTTGAACCAAGCGATACAATCATGAAGAGTAGGCATTGTATCTTGGCGATTCATCCAAGCACCCAAACGCTTCTTGAAATCCTGAATAGTAGCAGGCTTTGAAGTCAAGTGGTTGTTAGCACCCAGTCCCACTTCATCGTAGGCATCCTCAATAGTAAAACCAGGCTTCAACTCAACCACAAGATATACCCACTTCCCTTGCTTCAGGTCAACAATCACTGATTGACGAGTATATCCATCAATCAAACGACCATCATCAAGAATAATAGGAGGGACTTCAGTTACACAGAGACCACGAGTAAGCAAGCTTGACTTGATACCTAAGGCATTCAAGTTGTCAGTACCGACTTCACGACAGAGATTGACAATTTGCCCTTTCTCGTTCACGTAGACAGTAGAATCTACATCACGAACTTCAAGACGCAGCACAGATACTGTGCGAAACGTAGGAAGTTTGAGCGCAGAATACCATTCAACCTGAGGGTTGAACTTTTGGTTAATCGGATAAAATTCAGACATGATTAAAAAATGCAGGTTTGCAGAATTTGTTGAACTTGCTATTAGCATCGTCAACAGGTGTATTATACCAGTTTTGAGGGGATCTGGCAACCCCATGTTAACAAATCAGAACATTACTAAGGTTATGCTGCGACAGCAGCAGGAATCTCTTGTGCTTCAAGATAAGAGTCATGCCACTGACAAGTATCGTAGCACAACCACTCTCCATCGGTGGTAAAGAGATAGGCATACTCCTCTGCATCTTGAGTGAGATAGTCACTGATCCGCCAGTCATAGCGAGGACCACGATTCTCTTCACCACGAGAAGAATAGTAGAGAGGACCAGATTCAGGCAGCGTCTCATTATCCCAACCGACGTTGGTGTAGAGAGCACTGATGTCACCGCCATCAATCAACTCAGCAACCTTCTCACGAGTGTTGAAGTGCTGCTGAAGCTTGACACCGTTGAAGGCAGGGTAACCATCCCAGTGGCAATACACTGAGAGCACAGAATCGTCTGCGAGTTGAATGCCGATGCGTGAGCGGGTTGCCATGGGTGTTTTGTGTTGATGAATGTAGTATAGGATGAAATGGTCAGGGAGTCAAGGGGTTGATTGATCAGCGTTGCTTATCGATGGGGATGGAGTAGGTTTTGGTGACAGGATTGTATTCATACACTGTGCCAAAGATCTTAACAAGTTTTGGCGCAGGATTGTTGTGATAAGTCATAGTTTTAGAAACGAACATTGACGCCAATTACCTTGGCTTTGGGATTGCGAGCGAGTGCAGTTTCGCGGGCATCTTTGGGATTCGTGGCAATCACTTCTTCTTTGAAGACAGTACCGCCAACATAGAGTTCAACGACGTATTTCATGACACGGGGTGTCTCTTGATTACCTATGTAATATAGCAGGGATCGAGTGGGGAGTCAAGGGGGCAAACGATCAGTCTTGCTTATACATGGCTTTAAGAACGCTTATGTCTGCTTTCATTTCTACCATTTCATTACGCATATATTCATAATCGTTCTTCAAATACTCATGCTGAATAGATTCGTTGACAAACTTATTTCTATATTCGTTGAGTTCATCATCGGTCTCAACAAATAGATTTTGAAGTTCTTCGTATTTTACTTTGAGTTCTTCAAAGTTACGACGCCACGAATCGCGTTCTTTTTTAATTGCGTCGTATTCCATTTGAATTAACTCATCATCAGTATATTGTGACATATATTTAAGATCTTGTATTGTCGGATTCATCTTCTATCTCTTTAATATATGCATCTAATGCAGCGGTAAAATACTGTTCGATTTCTTCTTGTTTCATTGTATTTAAAAAAGAATACTTAGGATCATCAGGATGCCATTCAATACTCAATGTTCCATCATCATTTTCTGTTACTAACAGTGAATCTTCGCCAGTATATTCATATGAATTCACATCATTTTCTGGTGCATCTTCTTTAGTAAACATCATTTGGTTCTCCCCAGTTTGTGTATTGCATTGTATAGTTAATCAACGCATCAATCTGAGCCTGGAGACGATTTTCCATCTCATACAATGCATTTGTTGTTTCAACATTTTCTTGCTCTAAGATTTTAACACGATTCTCCAAATAAAGCAAGCGTTCTGAGTCAGTCATGATAAGTTGCATTTCCTTTTCCGTGCAAAGATTTGGCAAGAAGGCGTGAATAA
>Ga0194122_10005929_pt1 | contig 11245 bp, 11 predicted proteins | sample TA2MahCa10mmetaG_FD_155487 | JGI IMG/M metagenome (GOLD analysis project Ga0194122, IMG submission 155487) | Freshwater microbial communities from Lake Tanganyika, Tanzania - TA2015021 Mahale Deep Cast 10m | ecosystem: Environmental > Aquatic > Freshwater > Lake | place: Tanzania: Lake...
AAATAAAGAATAAAGGGAGTCTACCAAATTAGACTGATCTACTTTATCCCACTGTGCATCTACAATTTCACTTCTTAGAGTTGAATTAACTTTTCGCTTTTCACTCAAGCAGCCATGTATTTCGATCAGTAATTCTGATGGGTGGTTAGCCTTTCGGTGAAGTCCATCTATATTCTGTGTAATTACCCTTATTCCCTTAGAAGCAAGTATTTCATGAGTATAATTGGGTTCTGCATTGAGACATGATTTAAATCTAGAGTAATACCATGTCAAGAATGCTGAAGGGTCAGTAACGAATTTTCTGAAAGTAGCCATCGTCATTGGATTCTCCTCCCAAATGCCATCTTTCCCCCTAAAAGGCTGAATTCCAGACTCGACGGATATACCTGCACCCGCAATAACTAGTATGTTAGGTTTCATTGTAATTAAAGCTAGTTTTCATACCCTAAAGGTAATTCCAGGCTCTGAAATTTTATTTCATCATTTTATTTCATCATTTTATTTCAAAAGTGAAACAAAATTTCACATACCACTATTATTTTCGTGTTTCAATTGTGATCTAGTAGTTTAGAATCATGCATAATAAACCCTGGTCTTGTGACCAGTTAAAAAATTATGCATATGAAGTACCGACCATTTAAGAAAAATCGTCCTTACAAAGTTTCAGGTGAATTAGGTTCAAAGATTAAACCACCTCGTTATGTTTATCATTTGGATAAAACTGGAGGTAGGTTTGCTTTGGATGATGATAGGGTAAATTGTAAAAGAGTAAATATTGCTAAAGAAGGATTGTATGGACCTGAAAAGGGTCATGCAGGAGTGTGGGTTAATGTCTATCAAGGTAATCCATATAGGTGGTTCCCAATAACATTGGATTTATGGGATTGTAAAGATGGTAAAGAAAGTAGAAATTTAATTGGATGCTATGATGTCTGGAGGATTGATACTACCATGATTGATAATAAGTGGTATATAGATCCTAATATGTTTGATTTTGAAGTTTTTGATTTATCAAAAGTATTGTTTACTCCTGCTGGTATTCCTGGTAAGGCATTGAAATTATTTCATATGGATTTTAATTATGAAATAATGTATATGCATCATGATTTTAGAATAGGAGAGTTAAAACCTTTTAAATTGATAAATGATTATATAAAGTATGTGAATAGTAGAAGAAGGATATATAAAATAAGTGATGTTGAGTGTTTGGTTTAATATCTGTCGCTGGAATTTGAAACAAAATTTCACAACCCACCTGCAATTTGCAGGATATGTCACTCGTCCCAAGAACAATTAAGGAGTTTGGATTTGATCATCAATTCACACTCAGTGCTTTATATCTTGAAAAAGATAATAATACAAGTTTTGCTGGCATCTATAAAAATCAAGACAAAGATTATTTCTGCATTTCAGGAGGAAATTATGGGTTCATATACTTTCCACTAGATATTATAAACGTTGGAAGACTTATTAAAAGTGAATACTCTTTACTAGGGCTTATCCTTAATTCTAGACAGCATCTACTTTTCTCTAGCAAAGATTTCAAGAACCAGTTAATGATAGGAGCTATTATTTTATTGAAATATATAATAAGGAGATATAATAAGATCCCTAATGCATACTATATCTGGCATGCGTTTTTGAATGGAACACACAAGAATATTAAATAAACGAATATGTTTAACGAACTTATAATGTCAAGAAATTCAGAAATATTCAGACAACTGAAATCCTATCTCCCAAGTGATATTGATGATTTCCCTGATAGGTATCAATACCTGCATTTAATTTACCTCAATAATGATCCAAGTAAAGTGATCCACTTACAAGGCTCGTCCAAAGAAATTGATCGGGATAAAATATCTTTTGATCAGCTTTATCACAAGGCTCAACCTCAATCATTCTCTGATTGTCTTTTATTGCTCTCTCTCATTGGTCATATTTCAAATGATGAAATTGAATTTTTATTTGAAAAAAATTTAAATAGCTCTCACCTATTGACCGAAGTCATTAATGACTCAAATAGCATACTTCTATACCGACACCACCTGGAAATGCTTCTAACTATTTTCACTAAGATGAATACAGAAGAAATTGCCCAATTCAGGAGAAACTGGAATAAGAAGAATCAATCGGTCTTATCCTTATCAAAAGAAATTTTGATAGATGAAACGAAAAGTCTGTTCGATTTAATTATGGAAAGAACACCGTTTGAAAACTATCCCTTCTTTATAAATCCTGCATACAGAGAGGCTTACCAACTCTATAAATTTATCCATAAACATAATTTGTGAAACAAAATTTCATACCTCATCCATTACTTTGAACATCAATTACAAATTAAGAAGCTATATTATGACACTACTTCAGTTCTTCACTACTGCCGTGATTTCAGCAATAGTATTGTTGTTCATCAGAATATTTTGGAAACAAATAGTTTTCATAGGTACTGTACTATATATTTTAGGACACATACTATTTTGGTCTTTTCTGGTTGCTGTTTTGTGGGCTGCCTTTGTAAGTCAAACTTCACAAGGGTGGCCTCTTTTGTGGGTCTATTTCTTTCTTTTATTCTCAGGCATAGCAATTGTCTATGCACTTATAGTAATTGATGCTTTTGATGTTGTTCTTGAATGGATTAGGCTTTTTATAAAAAGATTAATCCATTCAAGAATATACTAGATATTTGTGAAAATTAGATTTATGAAGAAACTCGTAATTTTCCTATTTTTACCAGCAATCTTTGGGTTCACAAACCCCGAATATAAAGATAAATCCATTATATTACATTTTCAGGATATACTTAACGAATATCGAACAAGTAAAAATTTGAGTAGAATTTCTGTAGACGAATCAATAAAATCCTTAACCGATGAACGTAGTAAGTGCATATCGATAAATTACAGTCATATGGGGTTTAAAGATAAAGTGACATCATTACCATTAAAATTCAATTTTGCTGGTGAAAATATTGCAATGGTTAGGAACATACCCCCAAATAATAAACCATACTACTCTTCAAACATCAATGAGATTGGTGATATAATGAATAAAATGTCAATGGGTATCGCCACAAATCACGATATTGCTTTGTATTGTTTCCTTTTGTGGAAACATTCAAAAGACCATAACGATTTACTTCTTGATGATAAAATAAAAAGGTTTCACCTTTCTTACGAAAAAAGTGAAACCTTCTATTATTTTTGTTTTGTGGCTTTAGATTAGAATTTAGGACACATACTATTTTGGTCTTTTCTGGTTGCTGTTTTGTGGGCTGCCTTTGTAAGTCAAACTTCACAAGGGTGGCCTCTTTTGTGGGTCTATTTCTTTCTTTTATTCTCAGGCATAGCAATTGTCTATGCACTTATAGTAATTGATGCTTTTGATGTTGTTCTTGAATGGATTAGGCTTTTTATAAAAAGATTAAGTAATTAAATAAGTAGATTTTATGAAAGATTTAGAAATTTTATATCCCGATGTTTTTCCCAAGCGAAAGCGAAAATTACAAGATGAATTTTTAGTTGTAACTAAAAATAACTTCTTCGATTTTTGTAAGCAAGCAAATCGTCAGTTTGAATATCTTTTAAATCATGAGCATAAGTCTGCGATGTATTTTATTGACTGGCGTGTAAACTTCAGCAATGTTTACAGATATATCAGAGAAGAAAAATCACAGCGAAGAAGCATCTTTTACCATCATGAGATGGAGCGGTTCTTATATTACTATGAAGCTTCTAGAGACCTTATCTATCAACGAATTATATAATAAGCTCCGCAACATCTTAAATTTCAATTACTTAAAAATGAAACATATGTTTCATATAAATATGAAAATGAAATAATTATTTCAAAAAAGTGGTTTTACATTACATTTACGATCCCCTTTCACCTCAAAATATAAAAACCACTACCATGCCAATAATTAAAAACTCCTTTGAGAGGTACAAAATCATAGACAGGAAACTCAGGAGCCGAAAAGATGGTTTCACTATCATGGAGCTGACCAATCTAGTTAACAAGGAGCTGGTGATGTTCGATAAGAAATCTAATCCAGACATATCTCAAGAAGTTACAGATCGAATGATCAGAAATGACCTCAAAAACATGCCTGAGATTTATCCAGTTGAAATTGTAAAGAGAAATGGCAAGTATTGTTATGAAACATCAGAAGATTCAATTGATAATATCAATTTAAAAGATGAAGATAAAACTGCAATTACACTAGCGATGGGTGTATTTGCGAGATTTAATGGAACTCCCATTTATGATAAATTTTCTGATGCAGTTACACGAATTTTAGCAAGCTCAGTATTAAGGAAAATAAATACAACAGATACGAAGAAGTACATACAAGTAGCAGAAGTATCTGAACATTCTGGTATTGAATGGATTGAAATCATCTATAATGCAATAGTTGAAAGAAAAACTCTAAATCTTCATTATAAAAGTTTTGGAGACAGACCTTCTATAAAAGTTATTAGTCCTTACATGCTAAAAGAATACCGTAATAAATGGTATTTGATTGCATATGTACATGATAAGGAAAAAGGGGGTATTATACTTCTACACCGATTGAGTAGAATAGTAAAAATAGAAGAAAGTAAAGAAGCATTCGAAGAAGATAGATCATTTGATGGAAATAAATACTTCAAATATACTTTGGGAGTTTTTCATAAACATGGGGAAGAACCAATACATGTTAAACTAAAATTGCATGGGAGTTCTATCATAAAGATTTTGTCTGAAGATAAAATTCATCATACTCAGGAACTAGTCCTTATATCTCCCGATGAGGCTATACTTGATTTACATGTATACGCGTCCCCTGAGTTGAATACATTTATCATGTCCTATGCTGATACTATTGAAGTTATTGAACCAACTAATCTTCGAGATAAAATACTTAACTCTTTAGTAAAATCAGTCAAACAATACAAATAAATATTATTTAGAATATGAAAAATAATAACCCTCTCATCAATACCTTATCGAATAAAGATATATTGATTTCAAAAAAAGATTTTGAGTATAACTATCAGGTTGAATTAACAAAAAAACTTGATGAATTTGTAGGGGATTTTACGCAAGCTATATTAAATGAAGTAGTTTTATGGAAGGTAAATCGATATGCTATATTTTCTGATGAAATAATTTCAGATCTAAATAATATTAAAAATCAAGATATTAATATAAAGGATGCTGTCATAAGAGACATATTAAAAAAACTTCTCCTCACAAAAGGTGTTCAACTACCAATGGCATCAACTATATTAAGATTTATAAATCCAAACATATTTCAAATAATAGACCAACGAGTTTACAGACTTATTTACGGTCATAGATTAAAAACACCTCCAGTCACTTCTAAAAATGTTTCAGAAATTATTGATTTATACATTGAATATTTAAAAATATTAAGAGAAGTATGTATTTTGAAAGATGTGCCATTTTCAAAATCCGATAGAGTTTTTTACAACCTTGACAGGAGGATAAATTCAAAAATTAAAATCCATTAAATCAAAAGTATATTTGAAATAAAATTTCACACCCACCCACTAAGTTTGTTGTCCAATTCTCAATATTATGGTCAACAAATCACTCTCCAAATCTCTTCTCACCAGCGTTCAAACTGCTTATAAAGCACTGGAAAACAACTCTTTCAATGAGAATCTCATGGAACAGGAGGGGGGCAATGTTGAACCTATTGTAGAATTCTTTAATATCAAACCCGAAGAGGCAATTATTTTAGGATTTTTCATCAATCAAACGATCAACGATGTGGATATTGACAGAGAATGCTTCACAAGAACTTTCTCAAAAGATATCAGCTCCCTGCCGGACGTATTGGAAATAGTTGATCAATTGGCAGAGAAAAAATTGATCTTCAAAGGAGGCGATGATTCCAAAAAGTCTGCATTCACCTTCAAGTTTATTAAAGTTCATCCAAGAGTTATGAAAGCAGTAATCAATGGTGATATTGAACTCATGCAATTAACACCTTGCGAAACCCTGATGGAATTCTTAGATGACATCAATGACGTGGTCGTGCAAAGAATGGAAAAACACATTACAAGCGATCAGCTTATCAAAGAAGTTGAATTGCTCATGGAGGTGAATAAACAACTTGATTCAGTTCAGTGGATACGAAAACAGGATCAATTGAATGGAATGAATCTATGTATTTTCCTCAATATGTGTATTGAACATGCAAGAGGTCAGGAAGAAGTTGATTGTGAAAAAGTTATCAGACAAGTATGTGATAGTGGAACAGAAAGAATGAGACATAAGAATTTATTAAAATCAGGTAATCATACCCTAATAAAAAAAGAATATGTAGAATTCTGTGGAAGTTTCTTCGCGCTGTTCGAAACGGTGAAGCTCACAGATGATGTGATGAAAAATATATTCGGAGGTTCACCTGAATCAACTAAGAAAGAATTCAAACCGAGAACATGTCATTTAATTGACTTCGAAAAAATTAATAATGAAAGTCTCTTCTACAATTCAAAAGAAAGACAATCTGTTTTAACACTCAATGAATTGCTGACAGATAATAAATACAAGCAGATCACAGAGAAAATGAAATCCAGTAACATGAGACCCGGATTCACTATTCTAATGTATGGTTCTCCAGGTACGGGAAAAACATCAACCGCAAAACAAATTGCAAAAACTACTGGAAGAAATATTTTGACTGTAGACATCCCTTCCATACAAAGCAAATGGTTGGGTGACAGCGAAAAAAATATGGCGCGCATCTTTGATGAATACGAACAGTCAAAATCAAAATTCACTGCAATGCCTATTCTATTATTTAATGAAGCAGATGCATTACTTGGAAAAAGAGTGAATAACAATTCAAGCATTGACCAAATCAATAATTCTCTGCAAAATGTACTTCTTCAAAAGCTTGAGGACTTGGAAGGGATATTCATTGCAACAACCAACCTCATCCATAATTTAGACAAAGCATTCGACAGACGATTCCTCTATAAGATTGAATTCTGCAAACCAGAAGCTGATGTGCGCATGGATATATTGAAATCAAGTTTTCCAAATATCCCAATAGAGACATTGGACAAAGTCAATCAAAACTTTGAACTCACAGGTGGACAAATATCTAACATATCAAAAAAACTACTGGTGAATCAATTGTTGAGCTTTGAATCTAATGCAGCCGAGCAATTGTTTGAATTATGTGAGGAAGAAGTAAGAATGAGAAAACCAACTCATGTAAATCCAATTGGTTTTAAGACGCAACAATAATTATTTATATATGAAAGACATTGCTATGACTAAATTTGAAAGAGCACTTGAGAAGCTCAATGACAAACAACGTAATGCGGTATTCAGTACAGAAGGACCAGTAATGGTTCTTGCCGGACCAGGAACTGGAAAAACTGAGATTCTCGCAGTGCGCATTGGTAATATTCTAAAGGAGATGGATGTAAATCCTTATAACATCCTTTGTCTCACCTATTCAAATGCTGCAGTAGAAGCCATGCGTAACCGATTGACTGAACTCATTGGTGAAACAAGCGAGAAAATCAGCATTTATACTTTTCACTCTTTCTGCAAAAAACTCTTAGATGAAAATGCTGCGAATGTATTTGAGGGCAAATCACTTATCTCAGATGCCCAACGCTATATGATAATCGAAAAACTTATCTATGATCATCTCTCCATAGAAGATCCTAAATACCTAAAACCAGCTTTCTCATTTGGAATTGATAACTATGTTAAAATATTCAATGCAGTCAGACAGGAAAACCTAGATCAGAGAGGAGTTTTAGAGATTGCAAACAAGTGTATTACAGAAGTTCTTCCGTATGAAGACAAATACTTACTGAAAAGTGGCAAAGGACTGAAAAAGACAGGAATTGAACTCCAGGAAAAAATCAATCGATTTGCAAATGTGATTGCTCTTATGTTTGATGAATATGAGAAAGAGCTTGAAAAAAGAAACAAATATGAGTTTGAGCATATGCTCAATGAAGCAGTTATTTTACTTGGAAATAACAAGGACTTACTTGAACGCCTCAAAATCAATTACCAATACATTTTGGTAGATGAATTTCAAGATACTAATTTGAAACAAGTTGCATTGCTCAATATTTTGACTGAAAATGTAGAGCAACCCAATGTATTTGTAGTGGGAGATGATGATCAGTGTATATATAGATTCCAAGGAGCAAGCAAACAAAACTTCGATTGGATGCGCAATCGATTCAATGGTGATCTTAAAACCATCACACTAGATCTTAATTATAGAAGCACCCCTGTAATTCTGCAGGAAGCATTCGGACTCATCAAACAAAACACTGAGCGTCAGCCTGAAAAAATACATCCGCTGATTTCAGGCAATGACAGATTTGCAAATGGTAATCACCCCGTTCCTAAGATCAAGATATTTGAAACAGATGAACATGAGGCTTATCATATTGCAAGTGAAATCAATCAGGCAATTCAACATGGTGCCAACCCCGGAGATTTTGCCATTTTAGGAAAGAGACATAGCGACTATGCATTAATTGGGAATTGGTTGAGTCACTTCAATATTGAAACCCAAATCAATAAATCTTGGACAGATTTACTTGCTACTCCGTTTGGAAGATCGGCTTTCAATCTCTTACAGTTTATCAGATGTCGAGAGGGCAATATTTATTTGGCCGAGGGATTTCTCATGCAAGCCCTGCTTGTAAAAGACTATAATCATAAAATCATTACATCCTTTCTGAAAAGTAAAAAGGAGAGACAATCAGATTTTTATTCCTATCTAAAAGCCTACTCAACAGATACATCAATAACCGAGTTTATAGGTAGTCTAGACATTTTGCTTCAGGGTAAAAATCAGGAGATCAATGATGAAATCCTTGAAAGTCTCAAGCAAGTATGTTCACAAAATCTAAATGAACCAAGTACCCAGGAGCAGTTGGATGTATGGCAAGAATTCACAAATACCTTCCAACAAACAAACAGGATAAAAACTATTTTGGGCTTAGCTGATCTTATCTGGTATCATGATCAAAATCAACTGCCAATCAAAATAGAGGAGAAAAAAGAAAAGAAGTCTAAAGCGGTTACACTTTCCACCATTCACGGAAGTAAAGGATTGGAATATGAACAGGTTTATTTGATAGGAACGCATGATAAACTTTGGGAGAATAAATCAGATCAAGGCAAAATCAAAGTACCAGATTTACTAAACAGGTTCATTGTACCGGAGGCGGACAGTGATGATGACTTAAGAAGACTGCTTTATGTTGCTTGTACAAGAGCAAAAGTAAATTTAACGGTTAGCTCATATAAGAGTTTCGGCACAAAGACAAGTGAACTAACTGCTTTAATATCCAGCTATAAGAATTCTTCAAATGTCATTTATGAAGAAGTGTCTGATTTTGATATCCCATCTTTAAATGAGGAAACCTACCAGTTGGAAACCAACCCCGAACTCTTGGAATTGATCCGAGGGAAGGTAAATACTTTCGAAATTTCCCCTAGCAGTCTTGGCACTTGGGAAAGATGCCAAAATGAATTTCTTTATAATGCCATTTTGAAAGTACCGGGCACTTCCGCTGAAGTACCGGCATTTGGGATATTATTTCATGAAGCCATGAAAGAAATTGCTTCCGATATTTCAATTCAATATGACAAGCATAAGATAAGCGCTTTAATAGAGCTTCTCATGGAAAAATTCAAGTACAATTTCCATAGCACCCATATAGAAAAGTTCAAGGCATATGGTAAATTCTTGGTCGAAGATTATGTAAAGCGCTTTCCTTTAACTTCAAAACCAAATAAAATAGAAGAAACCTTTCATGCCGTAATCGGAGAGAACATTAAAATCAAGGGGCAATTAGACAGAGTGGAAATTATAGGTAGTTCCGTTAAGGTTATCGACTATAAAACGGGAAGGTCTAAAGGTCCATTAAAGCCTTATCTTAATGAAGAAGACCAAGGCAGTCAATATTGGAGACAAGCTATGATTTACTCGATGCTCATGCAAAGCAATTTTAGAGATGCTTATGGCGTACAATTTGAATTTCATTACCCCGAGGTTGAAAATGCTATTTCCTCTTTTCAATATGAAGAAAATGTTGCTTTTCTTGATTTTCTTAAAGGTATTTGGGATAATATCCAAACCCTACAATTCAAGAAATTCTGCGGAAATGAACATTGCATATATTGTAAAATGGATTTATCCAAAGCTTAATTAAAGCGCTTTAATTGAACTTGCTCATGGAAATTCAAAAGGAAAAGATAATATACCATTATACCTATGCACCGAAAAAATATTCGGCTAGGATGATTGACCGATATCTTGCCATGGGCTGGTATAGAATGAAGCAAAAGATATTCTCTACAACCCATAATTCTTACGGAGAAGGTCCTGAAAATTTGAACCGTGTATGGTGGTTACGTTATGATGTAAATGAAATTACTCCCCATACCTCCCATAAAAGGCTCAAGAAAAAAGCCTCGGCTTTTACAATTACGATAGAAAAATTCCTTGATGATAGTACCGAAGAACATGATTTATATGATAAGTATAGGGCTTATGTAGATTTTGATGGTTATGATAGTCTAAAAGCCTTTCTTTACGGTAGGAATAAATGCGAGAACAAGTACAATACATTCGCCATTAGAATAAAAGATAAGGACAAGCTTATTGCGGTGGGCTTATTTGATAAGGGATTATATGCAGCAGCATCGGGTATTCATTTCTATGATCCCGAATATGCCAAATTTAGTCTTGGGAGGCTTATGATCTTAAAGACAATTGAATTCATGAAAGCCAATAATCTAAAATGGTATTACCCAGGATATATTGTTGTAGGTCGTCCAAAATTGGACTATAAGCTATTCTTGGGGAAAGATATTGCACAGTATTTCGATTATGAAACCAAATCATGGTTGAAATTCAAAGATGAAATACTTATTCCCGAGACATATGACTTAGGTGATGTGGATTATTTTGGGTTATCGCTTCTCTTTTCAAGATTTGGTAATATGACGCCTAAAGACATAAGAGATCTCATGACTGAAATTGACGAAATTCCAAAAGCTGAAATGGGTTGATGTAATTTAAATGTATTAGTAATCAATTTAAATTACATTGATAGCCGGAAATGACCAATTATTAAATTTTGAACTCAAAGACGATTTAAATTGATTTACAGCCTAAAGCCTCAGAAAATATAAACTTTAGTAAAAAAAGAAGAAGAAATACAAAGCCACTTCAATC
>Ga0194122_10005932_pt1 | contig 11242 bp, 10 predicted proteins | sample TA2MahCa10mmetaG_FD_155487 | JGI IMG/M metagenome (GOLD analysis project Ga0194122, IMG submission 155487) | Freshwater microbial communities from Lake Tanganyika, Tanzania - TA2015021 Mahale Deep Cast 10m | ecosystem: Environmental > Aquatic > Freshwater > Lake | place: Tanzania: Lake...
AAAAAAACCCTGCAGAATGCCCAGTTATAGATGTTAATCCAGATACAATTTATGATGTACTGAAAAAAATAATTATTGATTTTGAATTTAGGTCTTCCCATGCAGCCTTGGGGAGAAAGTATGTTGAGACATACCTTGATGTTGCTTTATTTTGTAGCAAGGTTTTAGATTTAGCTACCGGAAAACACATAGAATACGACTACATTCCAAATTTCTTTCGTGATTGTTATAATTCTGATAATTCGGATGAAGTTCAGGCAATCAATCATTGGACTGATTTTATTAAAGACACTGATTGGTATAAGACTTTTGTAAAACCTGGTTCCAGAGGAGATTTTATTTTTTAAGCTTAATTAGTGGGAACTAATAAAAAAATATTAATAATATCTTACTCATCACTGAAAAGTGATCCACGCGTACTGCGGCAGATTAGGATACTTGGACAGCGGTTTGAAATAATTACTTGTGGTCTTGAGCCAAGTAATTTACCATTTGTAAAACATTTTGTGCCATTTACAATCAACGGCCTCCAAATGTTTGATATTTCTAATTTTTTCAGGCGTTGGTTTTTAATTGTCTTCTATTTATTTCCAGTTCGGCTTATCAATAAGTTTCGATTATTTCACAGGCTAAGAGTCTATAAATTATACTACTGGAATCTTGGTAATTTAAAATTAGAGAGGAAGTTATTGAGGTATAATGTTGACCTAATTATAGCAAATGATCTAAATACCTTGCCTCTTGCATTAAGGGTTAGCCGAAAGTTAAAGGCTAAGGTATTATTTGATGCGCATGAATATTCTCCTCTGGAATTAGAAAATGATTCGACTTGGATGAAATGGGAATCTCCTTATCTCACATGGCTTTCTAAAAAATATATACCCTTAGCCGACAAATGCATCACCGTGGGCTACCAAATTGCTAAAGAATATGAAAAACTAACAAAAAAGAATTTTGATGTTGTTTTGAATGCTCCAAAATTTCAGCAATTGACGCCGTCGCCCGTTAACGAAGTACTTCAATTTATTCATCACGGGGGTGCGATGAAAGCGCGAGATCTACATGTCTTGGTCGAATGTTTTCTGCAGCTACCAGAGAACTATATCTTGAATCTTCTCTTAACAAAATCCGATCCTGAGTATTATGCGTATCTTCAAAAACTTGCGTCTAATTCAAAAAATATAAAATTTCATGATCCAGTGCCCACTGAGGATATAGCTGCATTTATTAATAAGTTCGATGTTGGTTTGGCTTATATTCCTCCAGTTAACTTCAACTATATGTATTGTTTACCCAATAAATTCTTTGAATTTATTCAAGCTAGGTTAATGATAATCACTGGTCCTTCTCCAGAGATGGAAAAAATTACTAATGACTATAAGCTTGGTCTCGTTACAGACGGTTTTAAGGCTGATAATTTACGAAATGCGATTTTAAGCCTTACTCCCGAAATGGTAATTAAGTATAAGCAAGCAGTTGATAATGCTGCTTTTAATTTATCGGCCAACAAGTCAATGAAAACCTTTGACAATCTAATTTTTGAACTATGTGTGGAATAACTGGAGTAATTAATGCTAGGGGTAGGATTGACTCAACTGAGATTTGTAGAAAAATGTCAGAAGCAATAGCACATCGTGGACCAGATGGGGACGGTTACTGGTGTAACATAAATTCTACTGTGGCACTGGCCCACAGGAGATTGTCAATAATTGATTTGTCAAGCTCCGCCGATCAGCCGATGTTCGTCGCTGGTCGATATACAATAGTTTTTAATGGCGAGATATATAATTATCTGGAGTTAAAAAAAATTTTAATTGAATACGGGTATTCATTTTTAACTGAATCTGATACTGAAGTTTTGGTAGCGATGTATCAGCACTATGGGGTTCAATGTTTGGATTACTTAGACGGGATGTTTGCATTTGTACTCTACGATCAACTAGAAGATTTAATTTTTATTTCTAGAGACAGATTTGGAGAGAAGCCATTCTATTATTCAATTGACAATGATATATTTTACTTTTCTAGTGAGATTAAGTCTTTTTGGAAAATTGGGTTGCCTAAAATCGTGGATGATGAGATGCTTGGATATTTCCTACACTATGCGCAAGTCCATCATCCTCACAATAATTCAAAAACCTTTTTTAAAAATATAATTAAACTTAAACCCGCTCACTACTTATTTGGCACGCCACAAAATTTATTTAAGGCTTCTCAAATTCAATATTGGAGATTGCCCGAGAATCGTGACACATCTTATGATAGCTTGTCAGAAAAAGAGATTTTTAATAAATTTTATATTCTCTTTGAAACCTCTGTAAAAAGGAGGCTTCGTAGTGATGTCCCTGTTGGAAGTAGTTTGAGCGGCGGTTTAGATTCCTCTTCCGTTGTTTGTATGATTCATCAGCTTAAAAGGGAATCGAATATTTCGCAGTCAACGTTTAGTGCAAGATTTCCTGGTTTTGTAAAAGATGAAGGCAACTTCATGAAATTCGTAATCGACGCAACAAACACTAGTGCTTTTTTTGCTTTTCCTGATAAAGAGGGTTTCTTAAGTAACTTTTCAACCATGGTTTTTCATCAGGATGAGCCATTTGGCAGTGGAAGTATTTATGCGCAGTTTGAGGTTATGAGGTTAGCGAAAGAAAAATCAGTTACGGTTTTACTTGATGGTCAAGGTGCTGATGAAATGCTTGGTGGTTATAGTTACTATCGAGACACTTTGAATGCACAAAACTTTGTACACTCACTTGGTCCTCAAGTCTCGCCAAATACACCGCCAATGTCCGCTAGGCAAATGCTCAAGGCGTTTATAAAATCTAAAGCACCTGGTATTCTGGATGTATACCGTGGCTTAAAAATAAAATCTGCATCTGGAATTATCTATTCTCCTTATAGTAAGGAGTTTTCATATTTTTTGAAGAAGTTGAAATCTCCTTATCCCAATCACACCTCTCTATATGAGCATTTGCGCCATGACTTAACATCTGGCAATTTGGAAGACCTTTTACGATATGCTGACAGGAATAGCATGGCCCATAGTCGTGAAGTTAGGTTGCCTTTTTTGAATCATCAATTGGTTGAATTCGTCTTAGCCTTAAACGATTCGTATAAAATTAATGGCGAATGGACTAAATGGGTTCAGAGAAAATCAATGTCTCGGATAATGCCTAATGAAATAACCTGGCGTAAGGATAAAATAGGATATGAGCCACCCCAACAAAGTTGGATGGATGATATTGATTTTAAAGAACGTGTCATGGATTCCAAAAATATTTTATTTAAAAACGGAATAATTAATAAGCGCGAAAAAGAAATGACACCAACTTCTGCTGGTTCGAATCAGCGTGGTGATAATAGTTGGGCCTATTTAATGTCAGGAGTGCTTTTTGAGTAAAATCTTTTGTACACAATTTTAATTCTTTCATACTCAAAACTTCACTCTGATCCCAGAGTGCTTCGGCAGATTCAGGTTTTGGAAAAAGACTTTGACGTATATACTGTCGGTCTAAGTGCTTCAGGCAAGTCAAAAACTATTCACATCTCAGCAAAAGCAAAAAAGAAAAATACTAAGCTAGATACGTTGTATGAGGCTCTCTTGTCTTTGATGCAATGCGATGATGAGCTTTATTGGAGATCTCCTCATGTTAGCGAGCTTTTTGATAAAATTTGTGGCTGTTTTAAGAAAAAAATTCCTGATGTGCTTATCTGTAATGAAATTGGTTATTTACCACTTGCGGTTAGGTTAAGCGAAACCTTTTCTTCCAAGTTAATGGTTGATTTACACGAATATGCACCAACTGAGTTAGAAGAAAATTTCTTTTGGAGGTTAAGGTTTCGTCAATATTACACCAGACAATTTAAAAAATACTTGCCAAAAGCTAATGCGGTAACTACGGTATGCTTCTCGATTTGTCAATTATTGAAAAAAAAATTCAATGTTCATTCAGAGGTTATTTATAATGCTCCTTTTTATAGAGATTTAACCCCTTCTGAATTATCTCCTCGAAGAATTCGGCTCGTGCATCATGGCGCTGCAATAAGATCTCGGCATTTAGAGATTATGATAGATTCAATGAAGTATCTGGATGATACTTTTGAACTTAATTTGATTTTGATTCCCACTGATTTAAATTATATAAAGGAATTGAAAAATCTTTCAAGGGGGCTCCATGTAAATTTTCATTTGCCCGTTCCTACTGAAGAAATTCCGGGTTATTTGAATCAATTTGATATTGGTATTTTCATTCTTCCTCCAGTCAATTTTAATTACTCAATTGCATTACCAAATAAATTATTTGAATTCATACAGGCTCGATTAGCAATTGTTGTTGGGCCTTCTATAGAGATGGCTTCAATTGTTAAAAAATATGATTTGGGAAAGGTAACTCAAGGCTTTTCGGCTGAAGAAGTGGCGTTAAGTATAAAAAGTGTTAATAAGGAAACCTGGATCCATTATAAGCACCAATCGAATGCAATTTCCAAGGAATTGAGTTTTGAAAAATCTGCTACTATTTTAAACAAGCTAATAACCGATATACTTAAATAATTATGATGAAAATTATCCTTATCGTTGGAGCTCGTCCGCAATTTATAAAACATTTTCCGCTCGAAATTGCTCTGGCTAAAATGCTTAACGTTGTGACTATTCATACAGGTCAACATTATGATTCTAATATGAGCGATATTTTTTCAATGACCTAGGAATTTCCAGACCTAATTATCTTTTAAGTCTTGTGAAGACATCACATGGTGGTCAAACAGCTGAGATGTTGCAGCAAATTGAAGGTATACTTTTTCAGGAAAAGCCTGATGCAGTTTTGGTTTATGGGGATACTAATTCAACTTTGGCAGGAGCATTAGCAGCAGTAAAAATCCAAATCCCTGTTATCCATGTCGAAGCTGGCTTAAGAAGTTATAATAAAGAAATACCAGAAGAGATTAATCGAATAATGACTGACCATGTCTCTACACTTTTGTTCTGTTCCTCGCCAAATGGAATTTTAAATTTGCAATCAGAAGGAATTACTAAAGGAGTCTTTGATTGTGGTGATTTAATGAAAGATGCCTTGATTTTGCTACAACATAGACTTCAAGATTCTGTCAAGGAAAAATATATTTTTGCGACTTTTCATCGACCTTACAATATCGATAGGATTGAAAGACTCACTCAAATCCTTGACATCTTAAATAACCTGTCAGTAAAAGTAATTTTTCCGCTACACCCAAGAACCAGAAAAGCTATCAACAGTAATAATCTGAAGTTGTCTGATTACAAAAATATCCGTTTTATTAATCCTGTTGGTTATATCGATAGTTTAAGATTTCAAAAATATTCTGATTGTGTTATTACTGATTCTGGTGGTATTCAGAAAGAGGCTTATTGGTTAAAAAGAAAGTGTATTACAATTCGCAGTGAAACTGAGTGGATCGAGACATTAAAAGGCAGCTGGAATGAGCTTATTTTTGATCATTTGCCATTTATTGGCTCAGCTTTGAGAAATACACCAATTGAAAGTGAATATCAAACTAGTCTTTATGGAGAAGGTGATGCTTCCGGGCAAGTATCTAAAACTATTTTTACGTTTTTAAAATCTCTTAAAAAGTAAATAAGTCTTCTTTAAAAATTGGTCCTCTATAATTATCCACATTGGCTTATAAAAGAGCGAGATTTGAATATCTTGATGGTGATATATTTTTATTAGCCGTATTTGGATAAGCTGAATTCAATTGATAAGTGCAATTTTTGAAACAACGGTAAAAAAGCTTTTGAGGGCTTTTTTACCGTTTCCCCGCGTAGTGCAATCTTTGGATTGTCTATGGCCAAAACTTACAACCACCTCGGTTCGGCACAAAGGTATCGAATCGAAGCCTTTATGAAATCAGGCTTGAAACAAAAGGAAATTGCCGAGAAACTCGGTGTACACCCTTCTACCATTAGCCGGGAACTTAATCAGAATACACCTAAACGAGGCTGCCTTGCCGGAATTTATGATGCCGATAATGCTCAACGAAGGACCCGCTTGCGACATTCCATCAAGCCTAAGCATCAGGTATTTGACCATGCTATGAAGCAAATGGTAAAGAGGTACTTGGAGAATGAAAAATGGAGTCCTGAGCTTATTAGTAAATGCCATGAGGGCCCAATGGTCAGTCATGAGTGGATTTATCAATGGATCTGGAATTGTAAGTTCAGTAACAAGCGAAATGACCGGCCATACAAGGGTCTATATGAATATCTACGGCATGGGCGCAGACGCCGAAAAAGGGGCATCAGGCATGATAATCGAGGAGTAATACCAAATCGAATACCGATTGAAATGCGACCTGCAGTAGTTGGGAAAAGACGAAGAATTGGAGATTTGGAAGTTGATCTGTTGATGGGTAAAAAGCACAAAGGAGCGATCCTGGTAATGACCGACCGAGGTAATGACCGACCGAGCCACCTTGCACACCAAACTGCTTAAGCTAAAGAACAAAGAATCAGAAACGGTTTATGAGGCCTCTGTGAAATATCTTATGGAGAGTAATTACCCTATCAGGACACACACCTTTGATAACGATAAGGCATTTAGTGCCCATGAAAGTATTTGCAACAAACTTGGAGCTAAGAGTTACTTCACAAGGCCCTACACCAGTCAGGACAAAGGCACCGTTGAAAATCGAATTGGAGTGCTGCGAAGGTTTTTTCCAAAAGGTATAGATTTGAAAAAGGTAACTCACCATCAGGTTTCCAGAGCAGAAGACTTACTAAACAACAGACCAGTAAAAAAGTTTAACTATTTAACCCCTAACCAAGTGCTACAGGGAAAAATTGCACTTATTACTTGAACTTAGAATTGATTATTTGACTTGGATTAGGACGCTTTGAAAAATGTGGCAATTGCTAGAAAATACCAATTTAGTTTCCATGCCGGAGTTTAAGTTTCTTGAAAATAGACAAAGCTATTTCCGATTTTTTAAACGCCACTTTGCCAAAAAATTCAAGAAATATTTGTTCTTTGAAGATCTTTAATTTAGACCAATAGTCTTTTAAAGAGGAGTTCACAACGACTGCAAAACCAATTTAGGATTACCATTGTATTTAATGAATTTCAATCGGTCTCTATTATGTGTGGTTTAGTAGGATACTTTGCTCCCTCAGGCACCTTGCATGAGGATTCTTTTCGCGCTTCTTTGCAAGCGATTGCTCATAGGGGTCCGGATGATGAAGGAATTAACTATTTCGAAGGCACAAACGGCATAGTTTGTTTAGCTCATAGACGATTAAGCATCATTGATTTATCGGCCAACGGTCATCAGCCATTCTTCGATAACACTGGCCGTTATGCAATGGTTTACAACGGGGAAGTCTTCAATTATACGGAACTTCGTACCGATCTGGAAGCTTTGGGTATTACTTTCCGAACTAAAACTGATACCGAGGTAGTCCTTGAGTCTTGGAAATACTGGGGTAACGATTGTTGGCGGAAATTCACGGGTATGTTTAGCGTGGTGATTTATGATAGGAAGATTCAAAACTTAGTGATGGCTAGAGACCCCTTTGGTATAAAGCCATTGTATTATCGGTGTGAACAAAATTCTGTTTTTTTTGCTTCGGAAATCCCTGCATTGATCAAATTATTACCATCGCGTCATTATCTAAATATTCAGAGGGCAATTGAATATCTTGTCTTTGATAATTATGATAATGACGAAAAGACATTTTTCGAAGGAGTATCTCAACTTCTACCAGGTCATTTCTTGTCGTTTGATTTATCGAAAGATCTTTTAAAAACGCATCCAGTAAGATGGTGGATACCGGACATAGCACAAAGAACAACATTAACTTTTACAGAGGCGACTGAAAAGTTGAGAGAGCTTTTTTTACAAAGTGTCAGATTGCATTTACGTAGCGATGTTCCGGTAGGTGCTGCCCTTTCTGGGGGTATAGACTCTTCTTCAGTGGTTTGTGCAATGCGTTATCTCGAACAAGAGATGCCAATACATACTTTTACCTATGTTGCAGCCGGCACTAATCTCAATGAAGAAAATTGGGCTGATTTTGTAAATAAACGGGTTAATGCGAATGTCAACAAGGTCTACATTCAGTCGGATGATCTATTGAAAGATCTAACCGATTTAATTAGGACTCAGGGAGAGCCATTCAGTGGAACAAGTATTTATGCACAGTATCGAATCTTTAAGCGCGCCAAAGAAAAAGGGATTAAAGTAACCCTCGATGGCCAGGGAGCTGATGAGTTGCTGGGTGGTTATTACGGCTATCCTGAGAGGAGGATTCGGAGTTTTATGGCCTCCAATAGCTGGATTAGGGCCCTTAATTTTTCGAAAAACTGGGCTGGGCGTTTGGAACGCAGTGCTTCTGAACCTTGGCTACATGCTATTGCTTCCATGATGCCCGAGAAAATGTTATTTAGACTGGCTAGGCTGCTTGGAAAGGTTGAGATCCCTTCATGGCTAGATCTTAAAATGCTTAAGAATCAGGGAGTAGTCCTGAATTCACCAAAAACTGCTAGCGTGGTCAATTCTAGGGATCGAAAACTTATGGAGCAATTGGCCAATGAATTAATAGCGCTAAGGATTCCAAGGTTATTGAGATACGCCGACAGAAATTCCATGCGGTTTTCAATTGAAAGCAGGGTGCCATTTTTAACTATTGACTTGGCTAATTTTATGTACGGACTTCCTGAGGAATTTTTGGTATCTGATAAAGCAGAATCTAAGCACATATTTAGAGAAGCTATGCGAGGCATAGTTCCAAATGAAATCCTAGATCGAAAAGATAAAATTGGATTTGAAACTCCAGAGAGAGAATTGATAAAAAAAATGGGTTTAATATTTAATGATAACTTATTGTCGCTGGGTAAGTTGCCGTTTTTGAAAACAGAATTATTGACCAAGCAATACAACGACGCCTTTTTTGATTCTCCTAGCTTGAATAATCGTCATTGGAGAATAATAAATCTGATAATTTGGATGAATATTTTTGATGTGCAATGCAAATAGCGGCTTGAGGATAGCCACTAATTAACTAAATGATGAGTAAAAAGAGTGCGCTTCTTCTAACATTTAGTGACCCTATTGGTGACCCAAGGCCAAAAAGGGCATTCGAATTACTGAATCAGATGGGATTTGTGGTAGATATCGCAAGCTTTGCGATGTTGGGTAAGCTAAATGCAAACCGGGAATTTATTATTCTTCAATCTAGCGGTGCCAGATTGATTTCTATAATCAGAAAGGGAGTCATTGCTTTTTTACTAATAATCAGCAGGTTGTTTCCATTTACCCTTTTTAGAGATAATATTATTAATTTTTGGTTCAGATTACGTCCTGTTTCGCGAGTGATGCGAGAATTTACTTATGATGTCATTTTAGTGGAGGATCTGTTTTTCTTACCGGTCATCATGCAAGGTAAAAAATCATCAAAAGTGATATTTGATGCTAGAGAGTATTATCCGCGACAACGCGAGGATAGTTTAGTTTTTCGCATAGTCGAAAAACCAATACGAATCTATTTGTGCAAAAAGTACCTTAAGCAATGTGATCTTTTTCTTACTGTTTCTTGGGGGCTAGCACATGAATATTTTCGAGAATTCGGGGTTAGTGGTCATGTGATCCGTAGTACGCCTTCTGAGGTGGTATGTAGAATAAATGAAACTCCGATGAATAAAATCCGAATGGTGCACCATGGCGTTGCCAATCGAAATAGGAAGCTGGAAAACATGATTCATTTGGTAAAATTACTTGATCTTAGGTTTTCATTGGATTTGTATTTGCAGGGAGATCAGGTATATATAAGTGAATTGGAGGGATTAATTACTCAGTCGTCTAGGGTAGCGATTAAAAAGCCTGTTCCTTTTAATGACATCATTCCCATGCTTAGAAACTATGACTTGGGTTTGTTTTACGTTGAGCCAACTACTTTTAATTTGGCTCACTGCTTGCCTAATAAGCTCTTTGAGTTCATTCAGGCAAGATTAATGGTTGCGATTGGCCCATCCCCGGAAATGTCTAGAATTGTCAGGGAGTTTGATTGCGGTGTGATTTCTGATCGATTTGAATTAGTAGCAATGGCTGAATCGTTGAATAAACTTGACGCCAATAGGATCAGGGAATTTAAAAATAATAGCGATAAAGCAGCGCGTCAGCTCAACTGGGGAGAGGAGGGTAAAATCTTACAAAGGCTAATTCAAGTGACATTAAATTGATGGCTGCTACTTTTTTTGAACCAGGTTGAAATAATCAAATGAATACCATTACAATTATTGATTACGGTATAGGTAATCTGAATTCTGTTGCTAATATGATTAGATATGTAGGAGGCAAGTGCATTATATCATCAGATTTAGACACTATAGTGAAGGCGGAAAAATTACTTCTACCTGGTGTAGGCGCATTCGATATGGGCATGAGTAAATTAACTTCCTCAGGGATTAAAGATCTGCTTAATGACTTAGTTATTCAAAGAGGCATACCAATATTAGGGATTTGTCTTGGAATGCAGTTGATGACTCAAAAAAGTGCAGAAGGGGAACTTGAAGGTTTAGGTTGGATAGAAGCAGAAGTAAAAAAGTTTACCTTTAATGGAGAAATGAACCTCAAAATTCCACATATGGGTTGGAATAATGTGGAAGTGAGTAAGGATAATTTGTTAATTAAAGAGGGGGAGCACAAGGAGCACAGATTTTATTTCGTCCACTCTTACTTCGTTGATGCTAAGAATACAACGGATATTATGTGTTTAACCAGGTATGGACATGATTTCTGTTCTGCTTTCAGTCATCAAAACATATTTGGGGTTCAATTTCATCCTGAAAAAAGTCACAAATATGGAATGTCGTTGATGAAGAAATTTATACAAATCTAAGACATGTTACTACATCGTGTAATTCCAGTATTGCTATTAAAAAATAACGGTTTAGTAAAAACAACTCGATTTAAGGACCCAAAATATGTAGGTGACCCAATAAATGCAATTAAAATATTCAACGATAAAGAGGTGGATGAATTGTTGGTCCTAGACATACTGGCTTCAAAATATCAGAATGAACCAAATTTTGAATTGATTGAACAGATTGCTGGAGAGTGTTTCATGCCTTTAGCCTATGGGGGCGGAGTAACTACTTTTGAGCAAGCAAAACGACTCTTTTCGCTTGGAATTGAAAAGGTTTGCTTACAAACTAGCGCAATTGAGAATCCAAGTCTGATAACTAAGTTGGCTGAGTATTATGGAAGCCAAAGT
>Ga0194122_10005934_pt1 | contig 11239 bp, 8 predicted proteins | sample TA2MahCa10mmetaG_FD_155487 | JGI IMG/M metagenome (GOLD analysis project Ga0194122, IMG submission 155487) | Freshwater microbial communities from Lake Tanganyika, Tanzania - TA2015021 Mahale Deep Cast 10m | ecosystem: Environmental > Aquatic > Freshwater > Lake | place: Tanzania: Lake...
TCGATAACGGATTTATCTTCCGCTACTCACCTCGGGAAGGCACCCGTGCCACGAAGGAGACCGGCACCCCGGTTCCGGAGAAGGTAAAAGAGGAGCGAAATCAGGAACTCCTTTTGCTTTTAACCCGGCGGGCTGAGGCGAAGGCGCAGAAAAGAGTGGGTAACCTGGTTGAGATTTTGGTCGAAGGACCGAGCAAAACGAACCAGAGCCGCCTGATCGGCCGGACGCGCCAAAACCGGCCGGTGGTTTTTGAAGGAGGGGAGCGCCATCGAGGGCAACTTTTGCAGGTGCGGATCACGGCCTCGACCGGCTTCACGGATTACGCGGACCCCTCCATTCTCGACTAGCATCTTCCGTGATTACCTCCTTCCCTCTTGCGCAGGTTGCCGTGTGGCTCGGCTTCGGCCTGTTTCTGATTCACGCCTACCTTTTTTATCACTTCGAAAAGGCGGGTCCATGGGCCCGAGCGTTCCCGCGGGCGGATCGCCTCGGCGGATTCTTATTGGTCTTAGCCACGGCTTGGGCCGCCTGGCTGGTCGGCACGATGAACTTGATGGAATACACCCGTTTCCGCCCTTTGTTTGTGTTGGCGGCCCTCGGGCTGGGTGTGACCAGCTGGCTTTACGTGCGGGAATTCATTGCCGTACGGGCTCTGGGCGTTCTTTTATTGCTTGGAGCCAACGTCCTGCTTGATGCCTGCTTCCTGCGTGAAGACACCCTCCGTTTGATCGTGGTGGCGTATGCCTATGGGTTGATCGTGGCGGGAATGATCATGGTGGGAGCTCCGTATCTGTTGCGGGATGCGCTGGGCTGGGCCTTGGCCAATCCTTTCCGCGGAAAAATGCTCCTTTTCCTGGGGCTGGTCTTTGGCCTGGTCCTGCTGGGGCTGGGGGTTTTCGCCTACTAACGACTCCGATTGTTGAAAATTCTTGTCATCCGGGGCGGGGCCCTAGGGGATTTCTTGCTCACCTTGCCGGCAGTGGCTGGGCTCCGGCAAAAGTGGCCGGAGGCGGAGCTGGAGATGGTGATCAACGCACGTTTCGGTGAACTGGTGACCGGCCCGGGAAGGGTGGACGCGGTTCGACCCATTGATCGGCCCGGGCTGGCGGGCTTCTTTGCCAAGGGCGGGGTGTTAGAGCCGGACTGGTGTGACTATTTTTCCGAATTCGACCTGACGGTTTCCTACCTATTCGACCCGGACGGGATCTTTTCAGCCAACTGGAGGCGGGGCGGCGGGCAGGGGCAATATCTGGCGATCGATCCCACCGCACCGGACTTGGCGGCCTGGAAACACCTGGCGAACCCTCTGCGATCCCTGGAGGTCCGACCCGGAATGTCCCATCTGCTCCGAGGGGAGAATTTGGTCGGCCAGGAGGAGTCCGTCCGGCGTGGGATGATCCCTCGGGTGGTCGTTCATCCCGGCAGCGGCGGCACCCGCAAATGCTGGCCGCTGGAGCCGTGGATTAGGGAACTGCAAATCTGGCAAAAGGAACAGCCGGTCGAATTAGTTTGGCTGGCGGGAGAGGTGGAAGGCGATCTTTTGCGCCGGGTTCCCGAAGGACTGCGGGGGCCGCCCCATCGGACGGTGGAAAATCGCCCGCTGCCGGAGGTGTTCCGGCTGCTGCAGTCCTCCGACCTGTATCTGGGGCACGACAGTGGCATCAGTCATCTGGCCGCCTGGAGCGGGGTTCCCTGCGGACTGCTGTTTGGACCGACGGATCCGAAAATCTGGGCCCCACCTGGGTCCCATGTCCGGACCTGGCATCGTGGCGGGGTCTGGCCGGAGGAAGGGGAGTTAGCCCGTTGGTGGCAGAAAGAGCTTGGGCCGATTCTTGTGATGAAAACGGCCCGCCGTTAGGATTTTGTCCGCATGATCATTGCCCTGCGCCCGGGAACCGAGAAGAAGCTGGTCGACCAAGTGATCGCGGAGGTCACAAAACTTGGCTACCGACCCCATCCCATCCTTGGGGAGATTCAAACCGTGATCGCCGCGATCGGCGATGAGCGTGCTCACGCCTCCCTGGAGGCACTGGCCACCTGGCCCCAAGTGGAGGCGGTTTTGCCGGTGCAGCGCCGTTACCAGTTGGTGGCGCAGGAGGGAAGAAAAGCGCATACGGTCGTCAAGGCTCACGGGGTGACGATCGGGGGCACGGAACCCTTTCGGCTGATGGCGGGACCCTGTTCGGTGGAATCGGAGGAACAACTTCTGACCACCGCCCGGGCGGTGAAAAAAGCCGGAGCCACTTTTCTGCGAGGCGGAGCCTTCAAGCCGCGGACTTCGCCCTACGAATTCCAGGGGTTAGGGGAAAAGGGCCTGGAGCTTTTGGCACTGGCAAAAAAGGAAACGGGTCTGGGCATTGTCACCGAGGTGCTTTCCGAGGCGCATGTGGACAAAGTGGCCGCGGTCGCCGACATCCTGCAGATTGGGGCCCGCAACTCGCAGAACTTTTCCCTGCTAAAGGCGGCGGCGGCTTCCGGTCGGCCAATTCTTTTGAAGCGTGGGCTCTCCATGAAAGTGGAGGAGTGGCTGCTGGCGGCGGAGTACGTGATGAGCGCCGGCAACGGACAAGTCATTCTTTGTGAGCGCGGGATCCGAACATTTGAGACGGCGGTACGCAACACGCTCGATTTGGGGGCAGTGGCGCTTGCGAAAAGGGAAAGCCACCTACCGGTGATTGTGGATCCCAGTCAGGCGGCTGGGCGGGCGGATCTGGTCATTGCCTTGAGCCGGGCGGCGGTGGCGCTCGGGGCGGACGGGCTTTTGGTGGAGGTCCATCCCCACCCCGCGGAGGCCAAGAGTGATGGGCAACAGCAGCTGGATTTGGAGGGAATGCAAAAATTGGTGGAGGAAATAACACCTTTTGTCAAAGCCTCGGGACGAGCGGGATGAGTCCAAAACCGAAAACTGCCCTGCCTGGGCGTCAGCGGGTGCTGGTGATCGACGACGACAAGGATGTGGCCTACTCGTTCCAGCGGGTCCTGGCGGAGGAACCGGTGGAGGTGACCGGCGTCACCCGCGGGGAGGAAGGGTTGAAGATTCTTAGGAAGCATTCCTTTGATCTGATCCTGCTTGATGTGAGGATTGGGGAGGAGAATGGGCTGGAGATTCTCCGGCAGATCCGAAAGGAGCACCCGCGCCATTTGGTGATCGTGATGACGGCTCATGGCACGGCCCAGACGGCCATTGAGGCCATGAAACACGGGGCTTTCGATTACGTGCTCAAGCCCTTTGATGTGCCGGAGATGCTCGCGGTGTTGCGGCGCGCCTTGCAGACCGCCGCCGCCATGGAGGAGCTCACGGCGGTTCCAGCGGGCAAAAAAGCTGCGGAGGATGCGGGTCCGGTGCCCGGGCTGATCGGAACCTCCGCCTCCATGCAGAGAATTTATAAGCTGGTGGGTCAGGTCGCCCGGTCCGAGGCCACGGTATTGCTGATGGGGGAAAGCGGCACGGGTAAGGAGCTAATCGCGCGGGCGATTTATGCGAACAGTCCGCGGGCCGCCCGGCCTTATGTGGCGATCAACTGTGCCGCGATTCCCGACACACTGTTGGAGAGCGAGCTGTTTGGGCATGAGCGGGGAGCCTTCACGGGTGCGCTGACCCAGCGGATCGGGAAATTTGAACGAGCCGACGGCGGGACGATCTTTCTGGACGAGATTGGGGACATGCCGCTGGCGCTGCAGGCCAAGCTCCTGCGGATTCTGCAGAACGGGGAATTTCAGCGGCTAGGTGGAGACCAGACTTTGCGAACCCGGGTGAGGGTGATTGCCGCCACCAACAAGGATTTGAGTGCCATGGTGAAGGCAAAAACCTTCCGGGAAGACCTCTTTTACCGGCTGAATGTGGTCATGATCCAGTTGCCGCCTCTCCGGGAGCGGGCGGAGGACGTCCTGCCGCTGGCGGAGTATTTTCTTCACCGGGACGGGAAGGAGAGGCGGTACAAGTTCTCCGTGGCCGCGAAAAAAGCCCTGCAGGCCCACCGCTGGCCCGGGAATGTGCGGGAGCTGGAGAATGCCGTGCAGCGGGCGGTGGTTTGCGCCGCCGCCGAGTCGATCGAGCCCGGGGATTTATCTGCAGACTTGGGCGGATCGTCTTCCTCTCCAACGGGTGGAGGGGGTTGGTGGGGCCTGGTGAAGTCCTCGGCACCGGACGGGGATCTGCTGGCTGCGGCGGAAAAGATTCTGGTGGAGAGAGCCCTGCGGGAGTCGGGCGGTAATGTGCAGAAGGCCGCGGAGATTTTGGGAATCACCCGGGCGGCCTTACGGACCCGAATTGAGCGGCACGGCCTTTTGGGGCAGGAATAGTCGGCTTCGGATTGGCACGAATCTTGCTATTCCTTGGTGATGCCCAAAGCAGGGAAAAGGATCTCTTTGTTGGCCGGGTTGGCGGACTATGCGCCCCGGAAGGCGTTTGACGAGATGGCGAGCGCCCGCGGGCGGGTCCGGCCGCTGTATGAAAATCTGCGGGACTGCCTGCAGTTGGTCGACGCGCCCCGGCTCGAGGAGGGGCGTGCCTCGTTGGATGCTTCCTTCCTGCGGCGCGGGATCACGTTCACGGTTTACAATGACCCGACCGGCACGGAGCGGATTTTTCCCTTTGATCCGCTGCCGCGGCTGATTTCGGCCGCCGACTGGGCCCGGATTGAAAAGGGGCTGGTCCAGCGGGTGAGCGCCCTGAATCTCTTCCTCCAAGACATCTACGGCCCGCAAAAAATCCTCACGGAAGGCGTGCTGCCGGCGGAGCTGGTCCATTCGGCCAAACACCTCCGGCGGGAAGTAGCCGGACTGCGCGTGCCCCATGGGGTCCATATTCACATCTGTGGAACGGACCTGATCCGGGGTGACGGCGGGGAGTTCATGGTGCTGGAGGACAACGGACGCTGTCCTTCCGGAGTCTCCTACGTGTTGGAAAACCGGCGGGCCCTGAAGCAGGCGTTCCCGGAGTGGTTCCGCGGGCACCGGGTCCGACCGGTGGACCGCTACGCCGCCGACCTGCTGGAGACCCTGCGGGAAATTTCCCCGCGGCAGGAGGCGGAACCGGTGATCGTGCTGCTGACCCCCGGACCGATGAACAGCGCCTACTTTGAGCACTCCTTCCTTGCCCGGGTGACCGGGATCGAGCTGGTCCAGGGGTGCGATCTATTTGTAGAGAATCAGCGGGTGTTTATGCGGACCACCCGCGGTCCCCGTCAGGTGGACGTGATTTACCGGCGGATCGATGACGATTTTCTGGATCCGCTTGTTTTCCGGCGCGATTCCGTGCTGGGGGTGCCGGGGTTGTTGCAGGCGGTGCGCCGGGGGAGCGTGGCCCTGGCCAACGCCATCGGCACCGGGGTGGCGGACGACAAGGCCCTGTACGCCTATGTGCCCCGGTTGATCCAGTTTTACCTGAGTGAGGAGGCGGTGTTGCCGAACGTGCCGACCTATCTTGGGGCCGAGCCGGACGGCCTGAAGTACATGCTGGAGAATCTGAAGAAACTGGTGGTGAAACCGACCAACGAGTCGGGCGGGTACGGCCTGGTGATCGGCCCCCAGGCCACGAGGAAGGAACTGGCGGCCTGCGCGGCCCGCATCCGCAAAGACCCGCGAAACTTCATCGCCCAGCCGACGATCGCGCTCTCCACCCATCCGACCTTCGCTGAACGCAAGGTGGAGCCCCGGCATGTGGATCTGCGTCCCTTCGTTCTGACCGGCAAGAAAACCCGGGTGTTGCCGGGTGGGCTCACCCGCGTGGCGTTGCGAAGAGGATCGCTGGTGGTGAACTCGTCCCAAGGGGGCGGCAGCAAGGACACCTGGGTGCTGGAGGACTAGCCGATGCTTTCCCGGGTCGCCGACGGACTGTTCTGGATCAGCCGCTATGTGGAGAGGGCGGAGAACCTGGCCCGCATCGCGGACACCTATCTGCAGGCGGAGTTGGATCGGGCGGGCAGCCGGCGGGTGGATTGGCAGGGGGTGTTGCAGGCGAGCGGTGCGGTGGAATCCTTTCCCGGAAAAAACGGCAGCCCGACCGCCGGGGAGGTTGTTTCCTTCCTGAGTTTCGGCGCCGACAACCCCAATTCGATTGCCGCCTGCCTGGAGCGGGCCCGGGAAAACGCCCGGATGATCCGGGACCAGATCACCACGGAAATGTGGGAGGAGCTCAACCGGGTCTGGCTGGAGTTGGGGGGAACGGCCGGAAGAGCCCTAAGGAGGAGAAACCCACCGGAATATTTCCGGGAGGTGCGGCGAGCTTCCCATCTTTTCCGCGGCACCACGGCGGCGACGCTTTCCCGCGGGGACGCGCGGGACTTCCTGGATCTGGGGATGTTTCTGGAACGGGCAGATGCGACCTCGCGGATTCTCGAGGCCCAAAGCCTGCAGGGGGAGGGGACGGAGGATGAGGAACGCTGGGCGGCCCTGTTGCGCAGTTGCAGTGCCCGGGAGACCTACCGCGCCGGACACCATAGCCGGATGGAGGCGGCCGGGGTGATCGCTTACCTGATGTTGGACGCCCATTTTCCCCGCAGCCTGGATCACTGCCTGATCCAGACGGGGCAGATGGCGAATCGGTTGGCCCAACCGGGCGACCAGGTGGAGGTGGCGGCGTGGGTGCTGGCGGTGCGGGCGCCGCTGAACCGGGCACCGATGCGGGTCGGGCCCGAGTTGGCCCGTTTCCTGGATCCGTGGCAGGGGGAGCTCCACGGCCTTTCCGACAAACTCGCCGAACGAATCATCGGCGGCAAACTGACCCTGCCGGAGCGGAGCCAATGGCACACCCAGCAGGAGCAGCAGCAGCAGAAGGCGACGTGGAGTTAGAGGTTCAGCACACCACCCGGTTTTCCTATGCGGAACCGGTGCGAAACAGCTTCAACGAGACGCGGCTCCAGCCCGTGTCTGCCGGCGGGCAGGAGCGTCTGGATTTCCAGCTGGAGGTCTGTCCGATGGTCCGGGCCGGTGAATACCGGGACTTTTACCAGAACGTTGTTCACTACTTTGAAGTGAATGACCCCCACCATGAACTGGTGGTGACGGCGCGGAGCCGGGTGCGGACCGGCCAAGTCTCCGGGGCCACGCAGAGCGGCCGGGAGTCGTTGCACGACTACCTGCAGGCCAGCCCGTTTGTGAGTTTGCCGGTGGATGTGTTCCGCGAGGCGGTGGATGTGCAGGGGGCGGGTGGATCCGCGGAAGAGCGGGCGCGGCGGTTGATGGACCACGTGAACCGGAATTTTGTCTACGAACCCAACGTCACCCATGTGCACACCCACGTCGAGGAGGTGTTTCAGCTGCGGCGCGGGGTGTGTCAGGACCTGGCCCACGCGTTGTTGGCGCTGTGTCGGTCGGTAAAAATTCCCGCCCGCTACGTGAGTGGTTACGTGTATTGCGGGGACCAGCACGAGATGAGGGGGGCTCAGGCCAGTCACGCCTGGGTGGAAATTCACCGCGGGGAGGGGGGATGGCTGGGGCTGGATCCCACCAACGCCTGTGCGGCCGGTGAACTCCACGTGAAAGTGGCCCATGGGCGGGATTACCGGGACGTTCCTCCCCTGAGCGGGAACTACTATGGGACCGATCAACGGAGCTTGAGGGTGGAGGTGGACGTGCGAAGGCTTTAAAGCTCAAGGCTTAACCATCGAGAGGATGCTAAACATGTTGTTAGGCATCATCTTGTAAACAAGACCGCTTCGAAAACTCTTTTTTTACAAACCCGTTGAAAAACAAGGCTTTGCGTGCCAAATTTTTATGTGGAAGGAGTAGGTCCAAGATCTCTTTTGCGTACTCTTGTATTTTTGGAGATCGTTGGATGGTCACTCCTTAGTCAAGCGGCACCGGTTATCAACGAAGCTCAGTCGGTCAATACCTCCCTTCCTGATCCTTTCGGGTATTTTCCGGATTGGATTGAAATCTACAATCCCGGTCCGGGAACCGCAGATTTATCCAACTGTTACCTTTCCGACAGCACCGGCACCAAAACCAAGTTCCGTTTCCCCACCAATACTGTTTTGCCCGTAGGTGGTTTTCTGGTGGTCTGGGCAGGATCCACCAACGATTTCCCCAACCGCAATCCCTACCACGCCACCTTTGGCATCAGCTCTGGTGGGGAACCGGTGGTTTTGACGGCGGCGGATGGGGCCACGGTGTTGGATGAATATCCTGCCTTGGCAATCCCCGGCGGAAAGTCCTTGGGGAGGCAGCCCAATGGGATCGGTCCGCTTCATTTCTTCGACAACCCCACCTTGGGATCCGCCAACACCACCCCCGGCACCATTGCAGAAACCTTGCCGCCCCCAACGTTTTCCCTTCCGGGAGGGATTTATACCAGTTCTGTCGCAATCACCATTTCCCACGCTGTGGCTGGGGGGGTGGTTCGATACACCCTGGATGGGTCTGACCCCACCACCAACTCGTTGATCTATAGCAACGCTGTTTTGCTCGGCAGTCGGACTAACCAAACCGACTTCTATTCCGAAATCCCGACCAATCTTGGAAGCGGAGGTGACGAGGGCTGGCAGTCACCCCAAGGCGAAGTCTTCAAGATCAACGTTCTCCGCGCCACGGTTTTTAAGAACAATGCCAATCCCAGCCGAATCACGACCCGCACCTATTTGGTAGATCCAGCCGGGGCTGCGCGCTACTCGTTTCCCATCGTTTCCATCGCGTCGGACCCGGCCAACCTCTTTGACAACCGGACGGGGATCTATGTCCATGGCACAAACAACTATTCGACCGATTGGCCGAACACGCCGGGGGCGGTGCCCGCAGGGTTCGCGGCCAACTATTTTCAGTCCGGGAGTGCTTGGGAGCGAACCTCGAGTTTGGAATTCTACGAACGCGATGGCACCCGCCTTTTGGAGGGCACGATCGGTTTGCGTATTCACGGCAACACGACGCGCAATCGCCCGCGTAAAGCGCTCCGGATCTATAACCGCGACCCGGCCGGCTCGACCACCTGGTCGAACACCGCGCTCTTTCCCGACCGTGAGACGCGTTCCTGGAACACCTTTCTGCTCCGCGCCTCGGGTAACGATTGGAACCAGTCGCTTTTCCGCGATGCCTTGGTCAGCGCCATCGCCGCGCCGACCGGCCTCGACCGTCAGGCGGCGCGTCCCGTCGTGCTTTTCCTCAACGGCGAATACTGGGGTCTCCACAACCTGCGGGAGCGGATCGATGAACACTGGTTCCTCCATCAATATGGTCTCAGCGAAAACCAATTCACGATGCTGGAGGTCACTTCTGGCAGCCCAAACTTTCTCAATCCCACGTCGGACTTCAGCTGGCCAATTTACGACAAAGGGGATCCCGCCTTGCTGGAAGACTACAAGGACATTCTCAGACGAGCGGGTACCAACGAGTTTGCGGGCGCGACGGGGTATGCCGCGCTTAATGCCCGCATCGATCTGGATAATTTTATCGACTACGCGGCCCTGACCATTTGGGCGGGGAACACCGATTGGCCTGGCAATAACGTCCTGCTCTGGCGCTCGGCGAGCAACGTGGCGGGGAATCCGCGCCTGGACGGAAGGTGGCGGTACATCGTCAAAGACAATGACTTTGCGCTGGGCCTGAACTTTTCCTATGTCCCCGGCCACGACAGCAATGTTACGAGCATGGCCCAACACAACACCCTGGCTTATGCGTCTTCCGCCACCGAGACCCATTGGGCCAACAACGAGATTGGCACCCGACTCCTCCGCAAAGCGCTGGACAATGCCGAGTTCCGACGCCGATTTATCAATCGTTTTGCCGACCTGCTCAACACCACCCTTTCCACCCCTGCGACCACGGCGGAACTCGACCGTCACGTCCTGGCTTACCAGCCCGGAATTGCGGAGCACTTCGCCCGCTGGCCTGCATCGCCGTCGTGGACGAATGAGGTGGAGCGCATCCGCGGCTACGTGCAGGCGCGTCCGGCGGCGGTGCGCGAACACATCCTCAGCAAGTTTGGTCTGCCGGGAACTGCCCAAATTACCTTGTCCCTGACCAACACCAATCAGGGAGTGCTTTCGGTCAACACCCTGAGGCTTGAACCCTTGACCCACGGCATCGGCACGAACGTGGCCAATTGGGAAGGCACCTATTTCCGTGAGGTCCCGGTGACCCTGCAGGCTGAAGCCAAGCCCGGTTACCGGTTTTCCGGATGGGCGCGGAGCGTGGCCATCCCGGAGACGGTGCATGCCGTTGATATGGCCTTAAACTACTCCTCCTGGGTTGGGAACAGTAATTCAGGTAATGGATTTGGACCGTGGTGGTTCTGGACGACCGCGACAAGCTCAAGCCAAGCGGGTTATTTTCTGCAAAATAGTCGGGGAGGATGGGGTCTTTACGCCAACAGTGGCTACATTTCCTATGCCGGTCGGTCGTTGGTGGAACCGTTGGCCCCGGGGAAAAATCTGACGGTTCGTCTAAAGCATGGCAGCGTGGCTTTCCCGGGTCGTGTTGGGTTTGAATTAAGAAACCGTAGTTCGCAAACCATCTTTAAATTTGAGCGACGATCCGATTCCGGGGTTTATTGGATCAATGATCAATCTACTACGGTTGGCATCGCCACCGCTTACCTTGATTTGGAATTAAGCCCCCTCTCCGGTTCCAGCTTTATCGCAAAAATTACCCCCTCGGGAAGCGGGGGTAGCAGCCAAACCGGAACCTTTTTTGCCACGGGCACGTCGGAAGCCACCGACTTTATATTTTACAATTATACCGCTGGATCTGGGGGTGATGCAGACTTTTTTGTTACCAGTCTCAAGATCATCACCCCAGGATCGGCCCTTGGGGGTAACTACACCCCCTACAGCACCAACGCTGTGCTTGCCGAAACCCTTTCCGCGGATGCCGCCTACCTTGCTTCCTTCGAACCGGTAGCGGCGGATCAATGGCGGCTGGCCTATGGGCTGAGCCTGAATGGTAGCAACCAGAGCGGTTGGCAGGATGACCGGGATGCAGACGGGTGGACCAATCGCCAGGAGTATTTCTTTGGATTTTCCCCGCTGGTGGCTTCCGCCCAAGGCAACCCCGTCGTTCCCGAGGCTCCGTTGGCCGGCGGTTCATCGTTCTCCCTACTTTATCGGAAAAATAAAGCAGCCACGGACGTGGCCGGGACCGTCAAATGGAGCTCTGATCTGGCTGGGACGAACTGGAATGGAGCAGGAGTTGTGGACACCCTGGTCCAAGACCACGGCTCTTACGAAACCCGGCGCGCCACCGTGCCCGTTCAACCGGGAGAATCCAAAAAGTTTATGCGGCTGGAAATCTCCGGCCCGTAAGAAAT
>Ga0194122_10005961_pt1 | contig 11207 bp, 11 predicted proteins | sample TA2MahCa10mmetaG_FD_155487 | JGI IMG/M metagenome (GOLD analysis project Ga0194122, IMG submission 155487) | Freshwater microbial communities from Lake Tanganyika, Tanzania - TA2015021 Mahale Deep Cast 10m | ecosystem: Environmental > Aquatic > Freshwater > Lake | place: Tanzania: Lake...
AGCCGCGTTGGCCGCGTGATCGGGGTCGGGATCGATACGCGACCGGCGGGCTGAAACGATATCAAACAAGTGTCAACCAAGATTTTGCACCAGAGCCATAATAATTGGCCGGAGGCGCAGGGGCCCTTCCTCGGAGATGACCAAACCCGGCTTCCGATAAAGCGCTAGACGTTGCCTTCGCACCCCGCGGTGAGGATGGGGCATAATTGATTGTCACGAGCAAGGCTCAACCTATGCAACTTAGATCCGTTTTCACCTTCGTTGTCCCGCTTCTCTTCGTTCGTGGCGGCGCCGTGGCGCAGAAGCTGACGCCGCATGTGCGCTATGTGGAGAACGGCCACAAACGCCATGTCCTGGACATCTACACACCAGAGAAACCGGCGGCCGGGAAGAGTCTGCCCGTGATGTTTTGGATCCACGGGGGCGGGTGGCAGGCTGGGGACAAGAGCGACGTGGCGTTGAAGCCGAAGGTGCTGACCGAGCGCGGGTTTGTTTTTGTCTCGACGAACTACCGGCTGCTGCCGGAAGTGAGCATGACCGAATTGATGAGCGACGCCGCGAAGTCGCTTGGTTGGGTGCATAGGAACATCACGCGGTATGGGGGCGATCCGGCGCGGATCTTCTTGGGTGGGCATTCCGCCGGCGCTCAGATGGCGGCGTTACTTGCGGCGGATGAGCGCTATCTGCAACGAGAACGCGTGCCGTTTGAGGCGCTGAAGGGCTGCGTCCCGGTGGACGGCGACACCTACGATATTCCCAAGATTATCCTGACGGCCGAGCACCGGCAGGCGCTCTACGGCGGCAAGATGTTCACATTCGGCCATCGCCAGAAATTCGGGAACGACCCGGATAAGCACGTCGACTTCTCCACCGTGACGCATGTGGCGAAGGGCAAGGGCATTCCGCCGTACCTCATCCTGTTCTTCTCCGGAAATCCGGACACGCGTGCGCAGGCAGAGCGGCTGGGGAGCGTGCTGAAGGCTGCCGGGATCCCGGTGAGGGTGTACGGCAAGGGAGACAGCAACCATAGCCGGTTGAACGACGAACTTGGCCAGACCGGCGAACCGGCCACGCAGGAACTCTACAAGTTTCTCAACGTTCAATAGCCCTTGGCTTTGTTCACCACGTTGATCATCGGCTCGCCTTTGGCGAAGCGCCGGATGTTCTCGCTGATGACGCCGATGCGGCGCTGATTGGAGCCTTCCGCCGCCGATGCCACGTGCGGCGTAATCACCACGTTTTCGAAGTTCCAGAGCGAATCGCCGGGCGGGAGCGGCTCGGGGTCGGTGACGTCGAGGCCGGCGCCGGCGATCTTCTTGGAATCGAGTGCCTTTACGAGCGCGCCTTTGTCGTAGAGCCTTCCGCGGGAGACGGCGACGAAGTAGGCGCCGGTCTTCATCGCGTCGAACTGCGGCGAGGCGATCATGTGCTCGCTCTTGGGAGTCAACGGCGCGGAGACGAACACGACGTCGGCTTGGGGCAGAACCTCGTTCAACCGGTCTGGCGGCACGATTTGGGAGTAATAGTTGGACACTGCAATGGGCTCGGGATCGACACCGATGACCTTCATGCCGAACCCGTGCGCGCGCTGGGCGATCTGCGTGCCGATGCCGCCGGCGCCGATGATCACGGCCGTCATGCCCGGGAGTTCCGTCATCCCCTTGGGCCCTTCGCCGCGGCCGCCCCACTCTTTCTTGGCGCGATTGGGGATGTAGTAGTTGAGTCCGCGGGTGAGGGCGAGGAGCATGGCGAAGGCGCGGTCGGCAATGGTGGGACCTTGCACCACTTTGCAGTTGGTCAGCGTGACGTTGCTGTTGACGAATTCGGGCCAGAACGAGTATTGCTCCACGCCGGCGCTGATGGTCTGCACCCACTTGAGCTTCTTGGCCTGCGGATACAAGTCTTTGCTGACGCCGCCGATGATGCCATCGGCGTTGGGCACTTCGCGCGCGAACTCCTCGGGCGTGCGCGCGACGATGATGTCGGATGCGGATCCGGCAGCGGCGCGATAGCGGGCCAGCGCGGCGTCACTGGAGACCCAACTCTGGCGGCCTGAATGCTGGATCAGAATCTTCTTATCGGCGGCGAGGGCGGTGGCGGTGGCCGTGATCAGAACAAGCGCGATTCGTTTCATGCCGGAGCAATGATACATCAGGGAACAGCGGCGTCGTCCGCCGTGAGCCCGTGGCGTTTCATCGCGGCGGCGACAAAGCCGGACTTCTTGACGCCGTCGATAAACTCCCGGAGGAAGCGGACGGCTTGCGGCCCTCCTTTGGGGAGTCCGGCGGCTTGTGGAATCGTCATGAAGCGGCCTTTCATAACACGCGCGCCGGGAAGCGAGCGGGAAGCGGTGACCAGGGCGGTTCTCACTCCTGCCACGGCGTCCACTTTTCCGGCAGCGAGTAACTCGAGCAATTCGGCAATGGTGGCGGGGCGGAGAATCTGCGCGTGCTTGAGGTTGCGGGACAGGAAGAGATCGTACGCGCTCTTGGGGTTGACCGCGATCCGCACGCCCGCCCGGTCCGCGTCTTCCACGTTCCTCAGCATCGATTCCGCCGGTACGAGATACGTACCTTCGAGTTCAACGTAGGGCGCGGTGTAGTCGATTTCCTGCGCGCACTCGGGGTCGATGGCCAGGAAGGCGATGTCCCAGACCCCGGCTTTCGCGGCCGCGCTCACTTTGCCGGCGGCGTCAAAGGGCACGAGTTCGACGGGCAGGCCCAGCCAGCGGCCCAACTCGCGCGACAAGTCGACGGTTACGCCGCGCAACTCGCCTGTCTTTGCGTCGCGCGCCGCCAGGACCGGGTTGCCGTGGTTGATGGCCGCGCGGAGTTTTCCGGTGGGTGCGAACTCGGCGCGCAGGGCGGCTAAGCCGCCGGGCTGTTGCGCAAGGATCGCGGAGGCGGTGAGGGCGCTTAAGAGGATCCTGATTACCATGCGCTCCTTCGAGGTTGGCCGGCTTGGAAGGGCTTCTTGTCTCCTGCGCCGCTACCAGGCTGCGCTACGCCCCGACGCTCGTTTCATCGTAACGCACCAGTGAGCTGGCGACTCGTTCTTGCTCAGGACGCGGCACTTGCCCATTTCAAGGCCTTCGAGGGCGAGGGGGCCGATGCGGGTGTGCACCAGTTTGAGGACGCGGCCGCCGATGGCTTCGATCATGCGGCGGACCTGGCGGTTGTGGCCCTCGGTGATGGTGAGAGGTTGTTCGCCGGTCAGCGCTTGGGCGGCTTTGACGAGGTACTCCTTTTCGGCGTGGTGCTTGGGGTCGGTGAGGCGGTCGGCGAGGGCGTGGTCGTTGGTGAGCAGGAGCATGCCCGATGTATCGAGATCGAAGCGTCCCACGGTGCCGACGAACTGGCGAACGCCGGAGAGCAGTTGGCACACGGCAGGCCGGGCCTGGAGCGCGATGTGGATGCGTTCCTCACGTGCGAGGGCACGTCCATCGCGCGTCACGCGGTCGTGCGGCGGGTCCACCCAGTGATCCGGCGTGAGCACGACACGGCCGATCACCGCGATAGGCCCGGCGGCGAAAGTAACTACCCCGCGATCACACCGCCCGCACCACCGCGCCCACCGGGCTCGACCCCACCGGAATCCGCGCCGCGATCGCCGCCGAGCGCGTCCGCCGGTGCTCAATCACCAGGTGCAGCACGGCCATATCACCCGACTCGCGGTTGATCACCAGCGCGTAGTTCCCATCCGGCGTCACTGCGATAGACTCTGGCATCTTGCCCACCGGCGCTACTGCCAGCACGCGTTGGTTCGCGATATTCACAATCGTCACGTTGTCGGCCGACGGGTTCGCAACCAGCAGGTAGTCCCACGCCGACGACACCGCCATCGACCCCGGATTGCGCCCGGCGAGCATCGTATTTGCCACTTCGGCCTGGAACGGATAGAGCGTCACCACCACGTCGGCGCCTTCGCCTGTGATGAAGACTTGGCCGCCGTCGGCCTTGGCGCACAACTGGTCCGGCCGCACCGCCAGAGGCAGGGAAGCCACCACGCGTCCGCTCGCCACGTCCGCCAGCGTCAGTTGCCTTGACCCGCGGTTGGCTATCATCACCTGCTGGCCATCCTTGCGGAACATCACGCCACCGGTTTCGCCGTCGAGCGCAATGGTCTGCTGCGGCTTGCCCGCCGCGTCAATCAGCAGCGCGCGATTGCCGCCCACCGTCACCGCCAGCTTGCCCCGCGAGACGTCTTCGTCCGGACCCAAGTCGAAGTCCACCGGCACGTCCGGCAGCGGAATGCGCAGGTCCGGCTTGAACTGCTCCACGGGCACGCGCAGCAGTTGCCGCGACGCGCGTGACAACGCCCACAGATACCGCCCGTCAGGGGGAATCTTCGCGAGGTCGCACACTGCATCCAGCCGCGCCCGCCGCACTACTTCGAGCTGCCCCACGCTAATCTCGACAATCTCGCCCGACGCGGGTGTCAGCGCGTAGACAAACGGCCGGCGCGGGTCGTCAATCATCTGCACCGGGTCGGCTGCCAGCGCAATATGGCGCGCCACCGCAAAGGCGTTGAGATCCACCGCCGCCACGGCTTTGCCCGCCGAGTTCGCCACAAAGGCAAACCCGCGGTAGCCGGACAGCGTGGACTTGCGCTCGCGCCCGCATCCGGCCGCCACCAGCAGCAGTCCGCCGCCGCCCGCCAGCAGGCCATCGCGCCGTGTCATTCGGGTCATCCAGTATTCAGGATAGGGGGAAATGGGCTTGCGTTGCTATAGTGAAGGCTGTGGGAGTCCCCTTCCGCGATGGAAGATTTAAAGAAGAAACTGCAAGAAGAGATCGCGGCGCTCGAACATGAGATGCACGTGGACTTGCCTCGCGAGATCGCCCGCGCCCGCGCGCTGGGTGACCTGAGCGAGAATGCCGAGTACCACGCGGCCAAGGAGCGCCAAGCTTTCGTCGATGCCCGGCTGAGCCAGGTGCGCGGCCGCCTGCGCGAATTCATGATGGTGGATTTCTCCAAAATTCCCCACAACAAAGTGGGGCTGGGGTCCATCGTGGTTGTCCTCGACGTCAAAAAGGACGAAGAGATCACCTACAAGCTGGTTACCAGCGAGGATGCCGACGCTCCGGCCGGCCGCATCTCCACTACCTCGCCCATCGGCAAAGGACTGCTCGGCAAGGAAGTGGGAGACTCGGTGCGCATCGCGATCCCCGGTGGCGTGAAAGAATTCGAAATCGTGAAGCTGTCCACCATTCACGATCTCGCCACGCAGCAGTCGTAAAAAGGAGTCACCCCGATGACGGAAGCCAATCCCAATCAGCCGAAAAAAGTAACCGTTACGCGGATGATCGGCAACTCGGCCGACGTGATCATTGTGCAGATTGTGCGGTTCCTGGCCGCAATCGGCATCACACCCAACGCGCTCACCGCCATCGGCCTCGGTATCAATATCTACGCGGCGTACCTGCTGTCGAAGGGCAACTTTTGGGGCGGCGGCTGGGTGATCGTCGGCGCGTCGATTTTCGACATGGTGGACGGCCGCGTGGCGCGCTCCACCAATCAGGTGACGCGCTTCGGCGGCTTCTTCGATTCGGTGATTGACCGGTATTCCGATCTTCTGCTGCTGATGGGCTTGCTGGTTTACTACGGCTCCATCAACCGTCCGTGGTACGTGATTCTCACCGCCGTTGCGATGACTGTCTCGGTGATGATCAGCTATGCCCGCGCTCGCGCTGAAAATATCATTCCGCAGTGCAAGGTGGGCTTCATGGAACGTCCCGAGCGCATGGTGCTGCTGATGATTGGCACGGTATTCGATCGCATGGCTCCGGTGCTGTGGGTGATGGCTGTGCTGGGCAACCTCACCGTGATCCACCGCATCATCTACACGTTCCAGCAGGCCCAGGCGCTTGAAGGTGCCCAGCTCCGCGCGGTGCCGCCGGGGGTGGTGCCGGACGAAGCGCGCGTGCGGTAGGGGTGCGGGGAATCCCGATGAAAAGGACACTGCAGGTGCGCATCAGCCGCGGCGAGCGCCAGTTCGTTGCTGAGTGCCTCGATTTGCCCGTAGTGACGCAAGCCCTCACACTTGACGAGTTGGCTGTGAACATCCGCGAGGCCATCGGGCTTCACTTGGAAGGCGAGGATTTGGCCGCGCTCGGCATCGCGAGCAATCCCACCATACTCGCCACGATGGAACTCGAAGCCGTCGCCTGATGCCGAAACTGCTTCGGCCCGCCTCCCCCGCGCCTTCGCGTTACCCTCATTAAATGCTCTTGCGCAGGCAACTCCTGGGCGCGGCCGCTTCTGCTGCTGCGGCCGACACGTCATTCGCCCAAACCACCACGCCGCTCCGCCGTCTGCCCGGCGTGAGGCCCCGCAAAATCGTCTTCATCCTCGTTGACGATCATCGCTTCGACGCCCTCGGCTTCCTCAAAGGCCAGGCGTTCCTTGAAACCCCGCACCTCGACCGCCTCGCCCGCGAAGGCGCGCACCTGCGCAACGCCTTCGTCACAACGGCGCTCTGCTCGCCGTCGCGCGCCAGCATTCTCACCGGGCTCTACGCGCACCAGCACAAGATCGTCGACAACAATACGCCCATCCCGCCCGGCACGCGCTATTTCTCTGAAGACCTCAAGCAGGCCGGCTACTCCACCGCCTTCATCGGCAAATGGCACATGGGCGCCGAGACCGACATGCCGCAGCCGGGCTGGGATCACTGGGTCAGCTTCCGCGGCCAGGGCACGTATCTGCCGAGTGCGAACGGCCTGAATGTAGACGGGAAGAAGGTTCCGCAGCAAGGCTACATTACCGACGAGTTGACTGACTATGCGGTGAGGTGGATCGAATCACGCGCGAAGGACAAGCCGTACTGCCTGTATCTTTCGCACAAAGCCGTCCACGCCGAGTTCATCCCCGCCGAGCGCCACCAGGGCCGCTACAGCGGCAAGGAGTTCGTCCCGCCGCCCACCATGACGCCCGGTGCGGACGACGCGGTGCGCCACGTGCCGCGCTGGGTGCGCGATCAGCGCAACTCGTGGCACGGCGTTGAGTTTCCGTACCACTCCACGCTCGATCTGCGCGAATACTACCAGCGCTACGCTGAAACGCTGCTGGCCGTGGACGACAGCGTGGGCCGCCTGCTTGCCACGCTCGAAAAGCGCGGCGAGCTTGACTCGACGCTCATCGTCTATATGGGCGACAACGGCTTTGCCTTCGGCGAACACGGTCTCATCGACAAGCGCACGGCGTACGAGGAGTCGATGCGCGTACCTATACTCGCGCGCTGCCCGCAGTTGTTCCCCGGCGGAAAGACTATCGATCACGTCATCGCCAATCTCGACCTGCGCCCCACCTTCCTCGCCGCCGCCGGCCTTGCCGCGCCCGCCGGGTTCCCGGGCCGCGACTTTGTGCCGCTCCTCCAGGGCAAAACCACCACCTGGCGAGACTCGCTGCTGTATGAATACTACTGGGAGCGCAACTTCCCGCAAACGCCCACCATTCACGCGCTGCGCGAACAGCGCTACAAGTACATCCACTATCACGGCGTCTGGGACACCGACGAGTTGTTCGATCTCGAAGCCGATCCGCGCGAGACCAGAAACCTCATCGCCAGTGCCGAGCACCAGCCCGTGGTGCAGCGGATGAACAAGCGCCTGTTTGAGATTCTGGAGCAGACCGGCGGCCTCAATATACCGCTCTATCCGGACAAGGGCCGCCAGCAGAACCTGCGCAAGTCCACGCGGTCCGGGCACGCGCCGTTCCCTGCTACCCTGATCCAGAAGTGAAGAAGTTTGCTGCGGCAGCCACGGCTGCGCTCGCTGTTGGGCTCGCCGTTTGGCGCGGCCTGGGCTCGGCGCCCGCTGCCGTGGCGCAGATTCGCACGCCGGTTGAGGATTCCACGCGCCAGTTCCGCGTCACGCTGGGCTTGCGCGACACCGCGCCCCGCGCGTGGACGGGCCGTGTGCGGGCTTCGGGCGGCAACGGCGCGGAACTCGTTCGCGTGCGCGGCTGGCGCTTTTCCGGCCAGGACCAGACTTCACAGGATGGAAGCTTTTGGTTTCAAACAAAAATGGGCAATTATGAAGATCAGCTCTTCGCCGGCCACGCCTACGGCGCGCGCGATTGGAACGACCCCGGTATCCGCCGGCACATCCCGCAGGGACTGCTGATCCGGGCGCGCGGCGGTGCGGGCGCCCGCCTGACAATTTCGTTTGAGGGCGAAGGCGCGCCGTCTCCCATCGACTTCGCACTCGACCGGCCGGGCTACTTTGACCCGCTCATTGCCCTCGACGGCAACGCCTATGTCGAGCGACTCCCCGTCGAACTCCGATTGTCAGAAAACGGCATGGAGGACGACGCGCCGGCGCTCACCATCGCGCCCGACGGCACTCCGTACACGGCCTGGGTGGCCTATCAAGACCAAGGCGATTGGGTGGTGGTGGGCGACGGCATCACCTCCACGCGCATCACCGAAAAAGGCGATCATCAGAGCCCGGCCATCGCCGCGCTCCCCAACGGCTGGGTGCTGGCGGCCTGGGCGCAGCGGGACGAAGGCGGCTTCAACATCTATACTTCGTTCCGCGTGGCTGGCCGCTGGACGCCCGCGCGCCGCATGACCGCGCTGGCCGGTTCGCATATCTCGCCCCACCTGGCCGCGGATCCGGACGGCCGCGCCGTGCTCGTGTGGCAATCGCTCCGCGAGGGACGCGCCGAGATTCGCATGCGCATCTTCGACGGCAGGAATTGGAACGTCGAAGAGCCTGTGAATCAAGACCCGGCGAACGCCTGGGCGCCTACCGTGGCCGCGCTTTCGAAGCGCGCGCTGGTGGCTTGGGACTCGTACGCCGGCGGCGCCTATCAGATCTGGTTTCGCGAGTGGCCCCGCGCGCCCGAGCGCGTTACCGTGGGCGCCAACTTCTCGGTGCGTCCGTCCGTGGCGGTCGGCCCCGCGGGGCAGGTGATTGTGGCGTGGGAAGAGTCAGGCCCGCTGTGGGGAAAAGACTTTGCGTTCCTCGCCGATCGCCGCGGTACGCCACTGTATCAAGACCGCCGCGTGCGCCTCGCCGTGCGCCAAAACGGCGAGTGGCTCACCTTGCCCTGCGATCCGGGCGAAGCGCTCCCGCGCAATCTTCGCCGCTTCATGCAGCAGCCGCAGATTGCATTCGACTCGGCGGGCCGCTTGCACATGCTGTTCCGCGCGCGCACCTTCGCAGGCAACTCGCGCATCGACAACTGGGCCGCGGGCGGGCGTTGGGAAACTCTGCATACGCGCCTTGAAGGAGCGCGCTGGATTCCCGCCACGGTGATGCCGTCGAGCGAAGGACGCAACGGCATGCGCGCGTCGCTCGCGATTGAAGGTCAGCGCGTACTGGCGGCGTGGGCTACGGACAATCGCTCGTTCCCGCAGAATCGCTACGGCGGGCTCGACGTGTATCTCGCGCGCGTGTCCGCGGCCGGCGCGCCGTCGTCACTCATCGCGCCCGCCGCCGCTGCCGTTGCGCCGCCGCCACCCAATCCGCAGCCGAAGGAAGATTCAGACGTCGCGCGGATTCGCGCGTATCGCGTGAAGCTCACGAGCGGCAAGGAGTACCGTATCTTGCGCGGCGACCTGCATCGCCACACGGAACTCTCCGCCGATGGCGCGGGTGACGGCTCGCTCGAAGATCTCTACCGCTACGTGCTCGACGCCGCGCAAATGGACTACGCGCACGTGGCTGACCATCAGATGGGCAGCGACGAAGAGTACAACTGGTGGCTCACGCAAAAGTCGAATGACCTGTACTTCATGCCCCAGCGCTTTGTGCCGCTCTATGGCTACGAGCGTAGCGTGCCGTATCCCAACGGCCACCGCAACATCATCTGGGCCGAGCGCGGCCGCCCGGTGCTGAAGGTAGACCCGGCCGAGCAGAAGGGCGCGGCGGACTCCGGGCCCATCGTATTCCCCTACCTCCGCCGCACCAACGGCATCGCCACGGCGCACACCTCCGCCACGCAGCAGGGTACGGATTGGCGCGATGCGGATCCGGCGTTGGAGCCGATCGTGGAAATCTACCAGGGCTTTGAATCGAGCTATGAACACGCCGGCGCGCCGCGCGCGTGGAAAGAGGGCGAGAAGGCCGTGCATCAGGGCGTGCGCCCGGCCGGCTACATCTGGAACGCGTGGGCCAAGGGCCTGAAGCTCGGCGTGCAGGCGAGTTCGGATCACGTCTCCACGCACACCTCGTTCGCCTGCGTGCTGGTGGAGGATTTCTCCCGCGCCGGGCTCCTTGACGCCATGCGCCGCCGCCATACCTACGCCACAACGGACGCGATTGTGCTGGACTACCGTGCCGTCACCAGCGCGGGCGAAGCGTTGATGGGCGACGCCGGCGAGAGCCGCACGCCGCCACGCCTGGAAATCAAGCTGATCGGCACCGCGCCGATTGCCGAGGTGGAAATCATCAAGACAAACACCTACGTTCACAAAGTCTCGCCCGGCACTACCGAGGTGACGCTCAGCTACACCGACGCCGCCTTCGCTGACGGCGAATCCTACTACTACGTGCGCGCCCGCCAAACCGACGGCCAATTGGTATGGAGCTCCCCCATCTGGATCAAACGCATCCCATAGTGAGCCGCATCGCCATCGTCGGATGCGGCATGGCCGGTCTGCTCTCCGCCGTCCTTCTCAAACGCCGCTACCACGTTACTCTTTTTGAGCAATCTGAAACCCTCGAACCCGTCGGTGCGGGCTTCCTCCTTCAACCCGTTGGCCAAGCCGTCCTCGATCGGGCCGGGCTCCTTGACCCTATCCGCGCGCAGGCCGCCGCTATTCATGATCTCCGCGCCCAACACGTCAGTGGCCGCGAGTTGATCCGCCTGCCGTTCCAGCGCCGCCATCATCCGCACGAGCACGCCCTCGGCGTCCACCGCGGCGACATCTTCCAGGTGCTGCTCAACGCCGCGCGCGCCGCAGGTGTCGAGCCCCGCACCGGTGCGCGCGCCGTCGGGTGGGACGCCGCGGGCTATCTGCAATTTGCAGACGGCGCGCGCGAAGGCCCATTCGATCTGATCCTCGCGGCTGACGGCTCACGCAGCGCCTTGCGCGCCGTCACGCGCCCGCGCGTTTTCGAGTACGGCTACTCTGTTAGCGCGCAAGTGAAAACGTAGATTTCTGAACATCACGCCGACTTGAGTGCCAGAGGCTTGTGGCGGAGGTAATCGACGTAGCCATGATCGAGAGGGGTTGGCGCTGAAGTTCGGCGATGACG
>Ga0194122_10005970_pt1 | contig 11201 bp, 12 predicted proteins | sample TA2MahCa10mmetaG_FD_155487 | JGI IMG/M metagenome (GOLD analysis project Ga0194122, IMG submission 155487) | Freshwater microbial communities from Lake Tanganyika, Tanzania - TA2015021 Mahale Deep Cast 10m | ecosystem: Environmental > Aquatic > Freshwater > Lake | place: Tanzania: Lake...
TACGATTCGAAGTTCCTGCCAGGCGAGAATTTTGTGGCGGCCAATGACGGCGGTTCGTCCACCGGCTTTCTCATTGAACTCGCGCGCGCCTTGGCCCGCATGCCGCGCGTGCATGACGTCTACCTGGCCTGGTTCGACGGCGAAGAAGCGATCCGCCAATGGTCGGCCACCGATGGGTTGCACGGCAGCCGGCATCTCGCCGAAAAGTGGAAGGCAGACGGCACGCTGGCGCGACTGGTGGCGCTGGTGAACGTCGACATGATCGGCGACAAAGACCTCGGCCTGCTCAATGAACAGAACTCCGACGCTGGAGTCCGAAAGCTGCTGTGGAATGTAGCGGCGGATCTCGGCTTCGGCCGGCATTTCCTCACCACGCCCAACTGGATCGAAGACGACCACATGCCCTTCGTGCGGCTCGGCGCGCCCGCCGCCGATCTGATCGACTTTGACTACGGCCCCCAGAACAGCTACTGGCACACCGCCGGCGACACGCCCGATAAACTCGCCGCGTCGAGCTTTGACGTTGTCGGCAAAGTGCTGCTCGAATTCCTGCGCCACGCGGAGGCCGGCGCGCTGCCGCCGCGGGCGGCGAAACAGTAGCATGTAGAGTAATGACCAAACGCCGAGAACTGCTCCAGGCGGCGGCCTTCGCCGCTGCGTTCGTCCCGTCCGCTTCCGCCAAATCGCTGCCCAACAGCACGCTCGACGCTACCAAGGCGAAGCTGATGAAGGAACCGTTCGGTGATCTGCGCATCTACTTCGAAGGCCCCACGGATCAGTTGAAATCGATGACGGCGGGCAGTCTGTTGCTGAAGGCAGGCATGTCGCCGCATCCGCCGCATGAGCACCCGGAAGAGGAATTCATGGTCGTCACCGAGGGCACGGGCGAGATCAGCGTGGAAGGCAAGATCACCAAAGTGGGTCCGGGGACGATGATGTACTGCGGCGCCAACAAACTGCACGGCATCTTGAACACGGGCAAAACACCGCTGCTTTTTTATTTCCACAAGTGGCAGAAGTAGGCGATGAAGAACGTAATCACCGAAGCCGACATTCCGGTCACGGGCGGCGAACTGGCAGTCGCCGCGGGTAGCATCGTCACTCCGTCGGCGCGTGATCTGGCACGCGAGCGTGGCGTCACGTTACGCGAATTGCCGAAGGGCGAAAAGCCCGCTGGCGCGCCGCCGGCTCGCACCGTGGCCATTGGCTGCGATCACGGCGGTGTGGCAATGAAGCGCGCGCTGCTGGCCGTGCTGGCGGACCTGGGCCTCGCGGCCAAGGATGTGGGCATCCACGACGAAAAGCCCGCGGACTATCCCGACATCGCCCTGGCGGTCGCGCGCGCGATCACCGCGGGCGAAGCTACGCGCGGCATTATGATCGACGGTGTGGGCATTGGCAGTTGCATGGCTGCCAACAAGGTCGCCGGCATCCGCGCAGCGCTTTGTTATGACGTCGCCACGGCGCGCAACAGCCGGGAGCATAACGACGCCAACCTGCTGACGCTGGGCGGCCGGCTACTCACCGTTTCGCAGGCGGAAACCGTGGTGCGAACCTGGATCGCGACAAAGTTCGCAGGCGGGCGTCATCAGGCCCGTGTGAACAAGATCATGCAGATTGAGAGCACCCGTTCATGATCACCTCGGCGGAAATGGATCGCCTCGTCGCTGAGATTGGCGATGAGTTGTTGCGGCGGATGGGGAACGCCACACCGGCGCCCGCCCGCGGCGAAGGGCTCAATATTCCGGACAAGATCTGCCCGGACTGCACCCAGCGCTGCGTGCAGACCTGCGCCCGCAAAAGCGCCGCCATTATCGCCGCGGGCGCTGACCGCATCACGGCGAGCGCCACCACCACGCGCGTCGATCCGGCGATTGCCGCGCTGATCGATCACACCCTTCTGAAGCCCGAGGCCACCGAGGCCGAAATTGTCAAACTGTGTGGCGAGGCGCGCCAGTATGGCTTTGCCAGCGTCTGCGTGAATCCGTATTGGGTGACGCGCGCGACCGGACTATTGCGCGGGTCGCCAGTGAAGGTCTGCACGGTGATCGGCTTTCCGCTGGGCGCATCCACCACCGAGTCCAAGCGCGCCGAAACCGCCGCCGCGCTGCGCTGCGGTGCGCAGGAAATCGACATGGTGATGAACGTGGGCGCGCTACGCTCAGGTAACGAAGAAGCCGTGAAACTCGACATCGCCGCCGTCGTGGAGGTTGCGCACGCGCACCGCGTAATCGTGAAAGTGATTATCGAAACCGCGCTGCTGGACGACAACCAGAAGGCCATCGCCTGCACCCTCGCCAAACTCGCCAAGGCGGATTTCGTCAAAACGTCCACGGGCTTTGCAAAAGGCGGCGCCACGGCGGCTGACATCAAGCTGATGCGCGACGTTGTTGGTCCTTCCGTGGGCGTGAAGGCGTCCGGAGGAATTCGCTCATTCGAAGATGTCGCGAACATGACGGCGGCCGGCGCCACGCGCATCGGCGCGAGCGCGAGCGTGAAGATCGTGGAAGGCGCGCCCGCCGGCGCCCGCACGGACGGATACTAATCCGTATGCCGCCCCCGCCGTCTTCGGACGGACGATTCAAAGATCGCTCAGAGCTCCTGGACTTCCTGCTGGAAGTATCCACTGTCGTTTCTTCGACGCTCGACCTCGACACGATGCTCGACCGCATCATTCAGATCGTGCGCAACGCCATCCACTTCGACATCGGTACCATTTTGCTGTACTCGGAAGCCTATGGCGGTTTGCGCGTGCGCCGTTCGGTGGGCCTCGATCCGGAACTCGTCAAAGAATTGACCATCCCACTCCGCGAAGGCATCACCGGCGTTTCGGCCGCCACGCGGCAACCGGTGAATTCGGGCGACGTGCGCAACGAACCGCGCTACTTGCCGATTGTCGACGCGGTGCGCTCGGAACTGGCCGTGCCGCTGTTTGTGCAAGACCGCATCGTGGGCGTGATCGATCTGCAGTCCACCGGGCTCAACGCCTTCACGAACGAAGACGTACAGTTGATCCAACTCATTGCCTCGCGCGTGATCTACGCCATCACAAACGCCCGCAAGTACCGCCGGATGGACCGGCAGAACCGCACACTGCGCACACTCTCACAACTGTCGCAGGAATTCTCCTCGATCCTGAATCTCGACGCGCTGCTGACGCGCGTGGCACAAAAAGTCAAGGGGCTCATTCGCTACGACTCGTTCAGCGTGTACCTGTACGAGGAACAAAGCCAACTCCTCCGCAGCCGCTTTTCCTTGCGTTCAGACCAGCGCGTGAAGATCGAATCGGTACCGGTGGAAAAGGGAATCACCGGCGCGGCCGTGCGCGAACGCAATGCCGTGCGCGTCGAAGATGTGCTGGCGGACCCCCGGTACGTCGAGTCCACGCCGGGCATCCGCAGTGAGATCGCCATCCCGCTGCTGATGCCAGACCGTCTCGTGGGCATCATGGATCTCGAGAGCAAACGCGTGGGATACTTCACCGAAGATCACCTGCAAACGCTCCTGCCGCTGGCGCCGCTGATTGCCAGCGCGGTGGAGAATGCGCGGCTCTATGAGGAACTCCGGCGCGGCAAACTCCGGATGGAGACAGACCTCGAAGCGGCGCGCAACCTGCAATCGTCGCTGCTACCGAAGGACGACCCCGGCATTCCGGGCCTGGAGATCGGCATCAATTTCCGCCCGGCGCACGAAATCTCAGGCGACGTCTTCGACTTCTTCGAACAAGGCAACGAGTACGCCATCATCTCCATCGGCGACGTGAGCGGCAAGAGCGCCGCCGCCGCGCTGTACGGCGCCATGGTCACAGGCCTGCTGCGCACGCTCGCGCCGCGCCGCCGCACGCCGGCCGAACTTGTCACGTCGCTCAACGATCTATTGATGGAACGCCGCGTGGGCAACAAGTACCTCACGCTGCTCGTGGCGCGCTGGAATCCGAAGGCAGGCACGCTGGTAATGTCCAACGCCGCCGGTATTCCGCCCATCATCGTCCGCGGCAAGACTCTGATTGAGCCGCATGTGGAAGGCTTTCCCCTCGGACTGTTCCCCGGCCGCGAGTACGACGAACATGTTCTGCAGACCGAGCCAGGCGACCTGGTCTTGCTCTATTCCGACGGCATTCAGGATCAACAGGATCCCGAAGGCAAAGACTATGGCACGGCACGTCTGCGCGCGTTTCTGCCCAGCGTGTCCGGCCTGCCGGCGCGGCAGATTGTCGAGGCCGTGCTGGCCGATCTCGATGTCTTCCGCCAGGGCGTCCGTATTCAAGACGACCAGACATTGATCGCTCTCCGTGTGAAAGGAATTGGATTCGACCTTGCGATCTGACGCCTATTATCAATACCGCGGCGGCCATCTCTACTGCGAGCAAGTGGCCCTGGCCGATATTGCGCGGCGCGCCGGTACGCCTTGTTATGTTTACTCCGCCGCCGCCATCGTAGACCGCTTCGCGGCCTACGACCGCGCGATGGCCGGCGTGCCGCACACCATCTGCTACGCCGTGAAGGCCAACAGCAATCTCTCCGTGCTGCGGCTGCTGGCAGAGGCGGGCGCGGGCTTTGACATTGTCTCCGCAGGTGAGTTGTTCCGCGTCGTGAAAGCCGGCGGCGATCCGGGCAAGACGGTTTTCTCCGGCGTGGGCAAGCGCGCCGACGAGATCGAGTACGCACTCGAACAAGGCGTACATGCGTTCAATTGCGAATCCGCCGACGAGATGCGGCTCATCGACGCAGTGGCCGCGCGGCTGCGCCGGCCCGCGCGCGTGGCCTTCCGCGTCAATCCGGACATTGACGCGCAGACGCACAAGTACATATCCACCGGGCTGCGCGAGAACAAGTTCGGCGTGAATATTGCCGACGCGCCTGCGCTCTACCGCGAAGCGCAGCGTTACGAAAACCTGCGCGTCACCGGCGTTTCCTGTCACATCGGGTCGAACCTGCTCAAGGTGGAGCCGATGCTCGAAGCCGTCGATAAGGTGCTGGCTCTGGTGGATGAACTGCGCTCGGGCGGCCTGGCGATTTCCGAACTCGATCTCGGCGGCGGCCTCGGCGTAGCGTATCGCGATGACGAGCGCGAACCGGAAATCGAAAGCACGATTGCCGCGTTGTGTGCGCGCGCGTCGGGCCGCGGGCTCACACTGCATGTCGAACCCGGCCGTTCCATCGTGGCTGCCGCCGGCGTGCTACTCACACGCGTGCTCTACCGAAAGAGCAATGGCGACAAGCAATTCGTTGTGGTGGATGCGGCTATGACCGAACTCATCCGCCCCGCACTCTACGAAGCCTGGCACGACATTGAGCCGCTCCGCCTCATTCCCGAGCGTGGCAATGTAGTGGCCGACGTCGTGGGTCCCGTCTGCGAAAGCGGCGACTTCCTCGCGAAAGACCGGTCGCTGGCCAACGTCGCCCCCGGCGACCATCTCGCCGTGCTCACCGCCGGCGCCTATGGCTTCGTACAGTCCTGCAACTACAACTCGCGCCCGCGCCCGGCGGAAGTGCTGGTCGAAGGGCACCGCTGGCGCGAAGTGCGCGCGAGAGAGACGTTCGAAGATCTTATCCGCGGCGAGTAGCTCTTACACAATCAACATGCAGTCGCCGTAGGAGTAGAAGCGATAGCGCGCTTCCACCGCATGGCGATACGCCGCAAGCGTCAACTCGCGCCCGGCCAGCGCGCACACCAGCATCAGCAGGCTCGATTGCGGCAGATGGAAATTAGTCAGCAGCGCGCCGGTGGCCTGAAAATCAAACCCGGGCGAGATGAAGATATCGGTGTCGCCGCTGAGTGCGCGGAATTCCCCGCCCGTCCGCGCCAGCACGGTTTCGAGCGTGCGCACGCTCGTTGTTCCCACCGCCACACGGCGCCGCGCCGCCGCCAGCTTCGCAGCTTCCTCCGCGCGCAGATCGAACCACTCGGCATGCAGCTTCACGTCTTCCACACGCTCGGCGCGCAGCGGCGCAAACGTCCCCAGCCCCACATGCAGCGTCAACCGCGCCGTCTCCGCTCCGCGCTCACGGCACGCCTCCAGCACCTCCGGCGTGAAATGCAAACCCGCGGTGGGAGCAGCCACGGAGCCACGCGCGTCGCCCGCATACACCGTCTGATACCGGTCGCGGTCTTCGGCGCGATCGCTCCGGCCGATATACGGCGGCAATGGGATGTGGCCCTCGGCATCGATCCTCGCCGCCAGTTCGCCGGGCTCGCAAACAAAGCGCAGCGTCCGTTCGCCGAAATCATTGCGCCCCAGCACCACCGCCTCCAGCGTTTCGCCGAACACCAAACGGTCACCCGTGCGAATCTTCCGACCCGGGCGAACGAGGCACAGCCAGTTCAAGCCGTCGCTGTCTGGCAGCGCGCGCACCAACAGCGCCTCCACTTCGCCGGTGAAGCCCGCGCGGTGGCCTAACAACCGCGCCGGAAACACACGGGTTTCATTCAACGCCAGACAATCGCCGGGGCCGAAATACGAAGGCAGATCGCGAAATGCGCGATCGACCCACGTGCCCCGCGCGCGGTCCACCACCAGCATCCGCGACGCCGCGCGATCGTCAAGCGGAGTCTGCGCAATCAGCTCTTCCGGCAGCGTGAAGTCAAAGTCGGAAACGTACAATATGATCTAGTGTCGCGAATTCTTGGCCTCGAAAGCTCGTGCGATGAGACCGCCGCCGCAGTAGTGGAAGACGCGCGCGTGATCCGTTCCAGCGTCGTGGCCTCACAGCTTGACGTGCACGCGCGCTACGGCGGCGTGGTGCCGGAACTCGCCTCGCGCGAACATCTCCGTGCCATCGTCCCGGTGGTGCGGGAAGCCATGCTGCGGGCGGGCGTCGAGTGGCGCGATCTCGATGCGGTGGCCGTCACGCAGGGACCTGGACTCCTCGGCTCGCTCCTCGTCGGCATCACCTACGCGAAAGCAATCGCGGCCGCGCGAGGCGCACCGATGATCGCCGTCAACCACATTGAAGGCCACATCCACGCCGTGCTGATGGAAGCCCGCGGCAAAGGTGGGGAAGTGCCGCTACCGGCGCTTGCGCTGGTCGCCAGCGGCGGCCACACGCACCTGTTTCATGTGAGCGACGATGCCATGCGCTATCGCCTGCTCGGCCGCACGCGCGACGACGCCGCCGGCGAAGCCTTCGACAAAGTGGCAAAACTCCTAGGGTTCGGCTATCCCGGCGGTCCAGTGATCGACGCTCTCGCCCCGCACGGCGACCCGCGCGCGATCCGCTTCACTGCCGCCAAGATGAAAGGCAACGATCTCGACTTCAGCTTCAGCGGCCTCAAAACCGCCGTGCTGCGCTGGAGCCAGGAGCGCGACCTCGCCGCCGAAATCGGCGCGCGCCGCGAACTCCTCGCGCGCAACGCGCGCCCTTCCGTGGACGAGTGGCTCACCGTCACGCCGCCTGCAACACGCAACCTGCTCGCGTCGTTCCAGCACACCGTCATCGCTGAACTCCTCCGCCGCATTCGCGACGCCGCCGAGCAGCACCCGGAAGTCCGCGCCGTGGTCGTGTCCGGAGGCGTCGCCTGCAACGCGGGTTTGCGCGCCTCGGCCGCCTCGCTGCGTCTCGGGATTCCGGTGCACTTCCCGCGCCCGGCGCTTTCCGCCGACAACGCCGCCATGATCGCCGCCGCTGCATTCCCCAAACTCGCCCGCGCCGAGTTTGCCGGATTCGATCTGCACCCGCAGGCAAACCTTGTGCTGGCGTCTTAACCCGCTCCTGGCGTTCCCGGCTCCACGTGCACCAGCACATCCACCACCACCGGCAGCACCTCGCGCAGGCGATGCCGCACGCGCCCGGCAACTTCGTGCGATGCCGCCACCGTCATCTCCGGATCCACATGCAGATGCAAATCCACGTGATACTGCAGCCCGGTCTTTCGCGCCCACAGCTTCTCTAGGGCCCGCACATCCGGCACGGCCAACGCCACGCGGCGGATCTCATCCAACACGTGCGGCGGCGGCATCGTGTCGATGAGTTCGAGCGAGGCGTCGCGCACCACCCGCAACCCCGTGTAGATCACCACAAGCCCCACCGCCGCGCCGCCATAGTGATCGGCCGCGAGGAATCGCGCGGGGTCTGAAAACGTCAACAGCAGCGCGCCCATCGCCGCCATCGCCGAGATGATATCCACCGCATCGTTGCACGCATCGGCCATCAGCGCCGCGCTGCCCGTGTTGCGCCCGGCCAGGAACTTCGCCGTGGCCATCAGACTCTTCACCACCACCGCGACCGTGAGCGGCTAAAGCGTGTAGGCGGCGGGCGGCTCATGCAGGTCCGTCACTTTGTGGAGCGAGCGCAGGCAGATTCCGACGCCGCCAAAGACAAGCAACGCGCCCAGAGGCAACGCAGTCAGAACTTCGATGCGGCCGTGACCGTACGGGTGATTTTCGTCGGCAGGGCGGGTCGCGAGGATGCTACCGAACAGAACCACGCCCGACGCGAATACGTCGCCCGCAAACTCAACGCCCGCCGCAGTCACCGAAGTGGAGCGCCCCACTTACCCCACGGCGAAATTCATCAGCGCCAACGCACCACTGGCAAAAACACTGATAATCGTCAGCGCGTGAATCTGCTCGTGCCGCTTGCCCAACCCACATTCTACAGTGCGCTAAAATACGAGTTTTTGTTGCCTATGTCGAAACCGCAGTTCGCTCCCAGTCTCACCGCCGAAGTAGAAAAGCAGTTCGCCGCTTTGCGCGAGCAAAAGGGTCTCAAGATCATTGCCGCCGAGCAGGAAGGCGCGCCGCTCGCCACGCTGCCTGACAATCTTTACGGCTTCACCTTCTCCACCGTGAACGAATCGACGCCGCTGTTTGCCAAGCGCCAGTTCCAGAGCTTCGAGATTCACAAGCTCCAACACGGTGTCGTTCACCTGCTCGGCTTTCTTACCGAGAAGGAAGCAGCCGCGTTCTTCAACGGCAAAGAGCAGGTTGAGTGCCACCTGTATCCGGAACCGCGCGGCGAGTCGACCCGGCTGGTGGAAGTACCGCTCGATCAGGTTGCACGCGCCCGCGCCATGTCACGCAGCGACGGCAACTATCTGCCGCTGATCCTCGACACGGCCAGCTAACCGGCACGCGATTTTTTCCAAAGTCGTGATCGATTGCTCCCGGCGTTTCCACCCTCTTGGGAGGACAGTAAGATCAACCCTGGAGGAGACTCGATGCGGAGATTTGCGCTTTTCATACTCACCGCCGCCATGGCGCACGGAGCCATCACCACGTACACGGACCGGACGGCCTTCTTGGCCGCGTTATCCGGAACCACGTTTGAGAACGACTTTCAAACCATGCCAACCAGCGCCGTCGGGTCGCCCCGCAGCTTCAGTGGCAATGGCTTCGGCTACCAGGTCTCTGCGATCAACGGCCTGATAGGGATCGACATCGGCGGCGACATCTCGATTGCCGCAGTGAGCGGCAATATGGCGCTTAACGTCATCAACCTCACAGGCGGCGTCACCGCGGTGGGCGGCTACTTCTTCTTCGACGCCAACACAAGCCCCTCACTCACCGGTGCGGGAACGGTCACTGCCAACAACGGTGTGGATCCGGCGGCCGTCATGAACGTAACCGCCCCCACGTCGCTCACCGGCGTCTTCGGGTTCATCAGCGACAATGGCGCCATCACGTCCGTGTCGCTCCTCAGGACATCCGGCGGCGGCGCTCCTGATCTCGACGATCTCATCGTCGGCACGGCCGCCACTGGCTCGCCGGTTCCGGAACCCGCCACGTGGAGCCTGCTTGGCGTGGCTGGTCTTGCGATCGGCCTGTGGCGTCGGCGCCGCGCCTAACTAGGGCCGCGGCGCGCCGTAAGGGCGCACCGGCGGCTGCGTTACGAAGGTCGCTGAATCGCGCGCGGCCTTCGTTTCCACGCCAGCCTTGCCGAGAAAACCGAGGTCGCGAAGCCAGTCGATGAAACGGTACTGCCAGGTGCCTGGCGGCATCCCGCCGCGATCGGTCAACCGTCATTCGCGATCCATCTGGCAGTGGATCGCCCGGATGCCGTCCGTTACCGTGGACGTGCAACTCCACGTTTGGTACCCCGAGATCCAGCATCGCCACGTAGTACTCAATCGCCCAGATGGCGTGGATACGATCGCCCGCGCCGGGCGTGGCGATGAAGGCCGGCGGCACGTTGCGCGGAATCTCGGGGGCCACGCGATTGCGCGCAAACGGCGACGGCCCCGGGTAGATGATGCCGGCAAAGTCAGGCCGGGCATGAGTGCCCTCCATCGGATACTTTGCGTCGAAGTTTTTGTAGAGAACCGCGGCGGCCGAGGCCAGTTCGGCGCCCGCGGAAAAACCCATGATGCCGATCTTGTTCGGATCGATATTCCATTCCTTGGCAGAGGCGCGCACCACACGGATCGCCTGTAAGGCATCGTTGTTCGCATCCACCTGCGGGTTGTAGCCGTCCCGCCGCAGGCAGTTGCGCAGGATCACGGTGTTGATGCCGTAGTTTTAGAAGAACGGCACAAAGTCCGCCGACTCGCCGCCCACGTTCAGTGAGTAGTGCCCGCCGCCCGCCGCCAGAATGATCACCGCGCCCGTGTTCAGGTTGGTCTCCACCGGATGAAACTCGATGGACGGATTGTGAATGCCCACAATGCTCGCAATGCGGCCGGGCACCGCCTTGCTCATGTTGTAGACTTCCGGCTCGCGCAGTTTGTCCGCCTTCAGCAAGGGCGAGTTCGGGGGATGCAGTGGCACCACCGCGCCGCCGGGCAGAATCGGCTGCAGCGCGTAGGGCTCACCGGTTGCAGGCGCGGGCTTGGGGATGCCCAGCGGAGCGGGTAACGGGGCCAGCGTCTGCGCGGGCGCAACCGCGGCGCCAACCATCAAGAGAACGAGGATGCGATGCGTCATTACCAGACAAAAGCGCCGGCTAACGGCGAAGGGTAACGGGTATACTGTCTCGACGGGTTACGCCATCAGTTGGCTGGCCGTACGCCGGGAACAAGAGCCTGCGGCGTTCACCGCTCTCGAACTCGCCCCAACCAGCACGGAGTCAGAAGATCCAGACGCCGCCCACCCCTGGTATGCAACCCGCACCGCGGCGGGCTGGACGGTGATCTGGTCTAACCTCTATGCGCCCGACTGTTTCTCTCGCTTCACCGGCGCGTTCCCGCACGAAGCAATCGGCTGCGACGTAGAAGAGCACGTCATGGTTATTTGCCTGGAAGCGTATCGCGATGGCGAGTTGCTC
>Ga0194122_10005972_pt1 | contig 11194 bp, 12 predicted proteins | sample TA2MahCa10mmetaG_FD_155487 | JGI IMG/M metagenome (GOLD analysis project Ga0194122, IMG submission 155487) | Freshwater microbial communities from Lake Tanganyika, Tanzania - TA2015021 Mahale Deep Cast 10m | ecosystem: Environmental > Aquatic > Freshwater > Lake | place: Tanzania: Lake...
AACCCCACGCAACGCAAACGCAGGGCGCACTCCTGAGGCGCCTCGTGCTCGCGGTGGCCGACCGCGTGATCGAGAGCGCCGAGGAACTCACGCGGCTCGATCAGGCCATTGGCGACGGTGACCACGGACTCAACATGAAACGCGGCTTCGAGGCGGTACGCGCCGCGCTCGCATCAGACCCGACGGATGACTGCGGAGCGCTTCTTCTCGGGGTGGGGCGCACGCTGGTGATGAAGGTCGGCGGCGCCTCGGGCCCGCTCTACGGCAGCTTCTTTCTGCAGCTTGGAAAGGACTGGGCCCAGATCTCCGATCGGGCCACCCTGATCGCCTGCCTGCGCAAGTCGGTGGAAGCGGTGGCCTCCCGCGGCAAGTCGCACCCGGGGCAAAAGACGATGCTCGATGTGCTCTTTCCTCTCGTCGATGCGCTCCCTGGCGTGCTCGAAACCCAGCTGCCAGACCTCGCCCGGCTCCGCGATCTGGCCGCCGAGCGGGCGCAGGCCACGATCCCGATGCTGGCCGAACGCGGCCGCGCCTCCTTCCTCAAGGAGCGATCGATCGGTCATATGGACCCCGGTGCGGCATCGAGCAGCCTGATGGTTACAGCCGTGTGCGAAGTGCTCGGTGAAGCATTTCGCGCTTCCGGCGCACTCCTCACCCCTGCCGGAGACCAGCCGTGAGCAATGTGGGCATCGTGATCGTTTCGCATTCGCCTGACGTGGCGAGGGGTGCTGCCGACATGGTGCGCCAGATGGTCGGGGCTGCAGTCCCGCTTGCCTATACCGGCGGCAACCCCGATGGTGGCCTCGGCACCTCGGTGGAAGGCATTCTCGAGGCCATCGATACCGCCTGGTCCGAAGCAGGCGTTGCCATTCTCGTCGACATGGGCGGTGCAGAAACCAACAGTGAGATGGCCATCGAAATGCTCCCCCCTGAGCGACGTTCGCGCGTTGTGATCTGCAGCGCACCGGTCGTGGAGGGTGCGGTGATGGCCGCCACTGAAGCCTGGGGCGGCTCCGACCTCGACACGGTGCGCCGAACCGCCGAGGAACTTGGCGGAGCTTCGAAATGAACAGTGTCAACGCCACCGATTCCGGCCAGGCCCAGGCAAGCGTGCTCCTTGCGCACGAGGGAGGACTGCATGCGCGTCCTGCGGTCACCCTCACCAAACTCGCCAAGACCTTCAGCGCGCGGATACTTCTGGCCTCCGACGCAGCTGGGCCATGGATCGACGCGAAGAGCGTGGTGAAGGTCATGGCAATGAAGACCCGACGCGGCGCGCAACTCCATATGCAGGCGGCAGGCGCCGATGCGGCGCAGGCAGTGACCGCGCTGGTGAAGCTGATCGAGGACGACTTTGTTGGAGGCCCTCCGTGAAGCCACCGACGCCGACCGTGCTGGCTGCGCCGGATACCCCCGCCCCTGCACGCAGCCGCACGCTCCGGGGACAGGCGGCATCGCCCGGCACAGCGCTCGGCGAGGTCGTGCTGCTCGATGACGCCATCGACGATGCCCGTTTCACACCGGTTGAGCAGCGTTTTGCCAGCCTCGCCGAAGCACTGGCCGCAGCTGCACAGCAACTCGAGGGCATCCGCAACAGCCTCGATCCCTGTGATCCGGCGCGCGGCATGGTTGACTTCCAGATCGAGTTTCTCGCAGACCCGGCGCTCCTCGAGTCCGCCGACAACCCATCCTCGGACCTTCCAGCCGAGGAGGAAGTATGGCGGCCGATCATCGAGGCACACATTGCCGACTTCGATACCGCCGAGGACGAGTACTTCCGCCATCGCGCCTCCGATCTGCGCGACATCCGTGACCGGGTGCTCAGGGTGCTCAGGCGAACCCGGGCGCCAACGATTCCTGCACTGGGAGATCACGCGGTTGTGTTCGCGCACGACCTGAGCCCGAGCCGTTTTCTTTCAGCAGCCTGGAAGCCAACGCAGGCTCTCGTCCTGCGCGGCGGATCGCCGCACGCACACATCGCACTGCTGGCGCGCGCACGCGCGCTCCCGATGGTTGTTGCAGTGGGAGCGGCCCCCGTGGGTCCGGGTGAACGCGCGCTGGTGGATGGCGCCGCCGGAACTGTGGAACTCAACCCCGAGCCTGAAAGGGTCCAGATGCTGATGCAGGCGCAGCAGCAGCAAACCCTGCAAAAGGCGCTCGAGGCTGAAAAGCTCTACCTGCCGGCCACCACGGCCACCGGTGAAGTGGTTTCGGTGATGATCAATGTGGCCTCGCTCAGCGAACTCGATCAGGTGAACCCGGCGTGCTGCGACGGCATCGGTCTGGTGCGCACCGAATTGCTCTTTGCGCAGGGAGTGCCCTCGGAGGAGGAGCAACTCCACTTTTATCGACAGCTCCTTCTCTGGGCCGAAGGCAGGCCGGTGGTTGTACGCACGCTCGACGCGGGAGGCGACAAACCGGTGCCTGGCCTGGGAATGCCGCAAGAGACCAACCCCTTTCTCGGCGTGCGCGGCTTGCGGCTCTGCCTGCGCGAGCCGGAGGTCTTTCGGTCGCAGTTGCGCGCACTCCTGCGCGCCGCTGCCGAGGGCGATCTGCGCATCATGCTGCCGATGCTTACCAGCGCGGCCGAACTCACCGCAGCACGTGAGCACCTCGAGGCCTGCGCACAGGCCTTGCGCAAAGCCGGCACCCGGCACCGCACTCCGCCTCTCGGCGTGATGGTGGAGGTCCCCGCGCTGGCATTGGCACTCGAGTCCCTGGGCCCGATCGACTTTGCCTCGGTGGGCTCCAACGATCTGCTGCAGTACACCATGGCCGCCGCACGCGATCTGCCCGAGGTCGCCCCGCTCGCCGACCCGCAACATCCGGGCTTTCAGCGCCTGATGCACATCCTGACCGAGAGCGCCCGCGCTGCGGCGATACCGCTCTCGATCTGCGGCGACCTGGCCGGGCAGCCAGTGCACATCCCGGCCTTGCTTCGACAAGGGCTGCGCAGCCTGTCGGTACCGGTTGCAACCATCGGTCTCACCAAGTTGGCGGTGGCGGCCTGGCCCCTGCGGGCGCCGCATGGATAAGGATCGGCCCGGGCCCGTCGCAGCGGAGGGCGCCGAGCGCTCGCCCGAAGAGACCACGCAGGCGCTTGCGGGCTACAAGCAGATCCTGCGGCAGGCGCTCGAGCGGCGACCTGCGGGCATACGCCGGCGACTCGCCGACGTTCTCGGCAAGAACCGCAGCTTCATCAGTCAGCTCTCCAACCCGGCCTACTCCACGCCCATTCCCGCGCCCTATGTGGAACCCATCTTCGCTGTTTGTCATTTTTCGCAAAACGAAAGGGACGCCTTTCTGCTGGCCTACGAGCGCGCGCATCCGGGGCGTCTCGCCCGACCGGCCCCGGCCATACCCTTGAGACGTGTGGAATTCCAACTGCCCGATCTCGGCAGCGACGCGCGCAACGCCGACCTTGACCGCATGCTGCAGGACCTTGCCTTTCGTCTTGCCAATCTTGCCGATCTTGCCCAACCGAAAACCACCCCCGCGAACGGAGCCTTCCCATGAAGAAATTCCTTGACCATCCCGATCAGCTGCTGCCCGACAGCCTCGCAGGGTTCTGCGCAGCGCACGCCGACCTCGTGGCGCTTGGTGATGGCGCAGCCTACATCCGCCGAAGCTCACCCCGGCCTGGAAAGGTTGCCCTGATTTCCGGCGGCGGCTCGGGCCATGAACCGCTGCACGCCGGCTTTGTGGGGCACGGCATGCTCGATGCTGCATGCCCTGGGCAGGTCTTCACCTCGCCCACCCCTGATCAGATGCTGCATGCCGCTGCGGCGGTTGACGGCGGAGCAGGTGTGCTCTACATCGTGAAGAATTACGAGGGTGATGTCATGAACTTCGACATGGCTGCGGAGACGGCGAGCGTGCCAGTGGCACGGGTGCTCACCGACGACGACGTTGCCGTCGAGCGCTCCACCTGGTCAACCGGCCGACGCGGGGTTGCCGGCACGATGGTGGTGGAGAAGATCGTTGGCGCCGCAGCCGAGGCGGGTCTGCCTCTCGAGGCCTGCAAGGCCCTCGGTGACGAAGTCAACCGCGCCACCCGATCGATCGGCGTGGCACTGACCAGCTGTACGGTTCCCGCTGCAGGAAAGCCCACCTTCGACATCGGCGTCACCGAGATGGAGTTTGGCGTAGGCATCCACGGCGAGCCGGGCAGGAAACGGGTTGCGCTTGGCTCCGCTCAGCAGATCGCACAGGACATGGCCGAGGCAGTGCTGGCTGATCTTGGCAACAGCCACGCGGCGGACAGACCGGCGTTGCTCCTGGTGAACGGTTTTGGTGGCACGCCTTTGATGGAGCTCTACCTGATGTACCACCACCTTCGCCAGCGTTTTGCAGCGGCCAGGCTCCACATCGTGCGCTCGCTGGTTGGCAACTATGTCACCTCGCTCGACATGGCGGGCTGCTCGGCCACGATCACGCTGCTTGACGGCGATCTCCTGAAGTGGTGGGATGCACCAGTGCACACGGCGGCCTTGCGCTGGGGCGTCTGAGCCCCCGCAACCCGTCACCCTTTGACAACGTGAGGAGATCGTCGAATGGAAACCGTACTTTTTCGTCAGGTCAAGGTCATTGATGGAAGCGGCGCTGCCCCGTTCACGGGCGACGTGCTCGTCTGCGGCTCCAGGATTGCAGACGTGGGAGAACGCCTCGAAGCGCCCGAGGGCGCCCGGGTGGTCGATGTTCCCGGATCCACGATCATGCCCGGATTGATCGAGTCGCACTCGCACATCACATTCCTCGACACAGCGGATCTTGAAAGCCTCGGGTATGTGCCGGTTGAGGAGCACCTGCTGCGCTCGCTCAAGAACGCACGCCGCATGCTCGACCAGGGGTTTACGGGATGTGTGAGTGCTGCGGCGGCCAAGCCGCGCCTCGACATCGTGCTTCGCCGGGCGATCGACAGCGGCGACCACCCAGGTCCCCGCACGCTTGCCGCAACGCCCGAACTCACCGTGTCGGGCGGCCTGGGCGATGTGAACCTCTGGCACATGCAGCGCTCAACCTTTGCGATCGTGTGCGATGGCCCCGACGCCTTCCGCAAGGCGGCGCGCGAGATGGTGCGCGAAGGGGTCGATACACTCAAGATCAATCCGTCGGGTGATGAGTTCGTGCCGCATGCGCGCGCAGCGCAAACGGTGATGACCGAGGCCGAGATCGCTGCAGTCTGTGAGGTTGGTCATGCCCACGGAAAGCCGGTCGCTGCGCATGCGCGGAGTGCTCAGGCGGTGAAACTCTGTGTCAAGCATGGCGTGGAGCGGATCTATCACGCCACCCTCTGCGACGAGGAGGCACTCGCCGCGCTCACCGACGCACGCGAGCACGTTTTCGTGTCCCCAACGCTTGGAATCACGGTGGCCACGCTCTACGAGGCCGGCCCCTGGGGTCTCAGCACCGCGCAGGCCGAGTCGATGGGGATGAAGGCGGAACTTGACGCCGGTATCGCCAACATGAAACGTCTGAAGGCGAGCGGAGTGCGGGTGCTCCCTGGCGGAGACTATGGGTTTGCCTGGAATCCCATCGGACGCAATGCCCGCGACCTTGAGCATTTCGTGAAATTGCTCGACTTCACCCCGCTCGAGGCGATCCGCGCTGCCACCGAATTCGGTGGCCAACTGATGGGCCGCGGCGATCTCGGGCTTGTCAAACCCGGCTATCTGGCAGACCTGATCCTGGTTGCGGGCGACCCCTCGCAGGATGTTTCGGTGCTGCAGCACGCCGAAAGGCTCACGGCGATCATGAAGGATGGAAAATTCCACAAGCCACCGCCGAGCACGCACAGCGTGAACCGCTAGCAGCGCTGCGGACCACCGACACGAGTGCAATCCTTCCACAATCGGCAGATGATCAGCAGGTCCCTGGTGCGATCGTCAGGCAGTCAGTGCGGCAGTCGGTAAAGGAATCGGTAAGGCGATCGGTGGGCGGCGGTACTTCGATCGCCCCCGCCTCAATCCCCCCGGTCTGCAAGCCACCCCGGAGACCCCGATGCCAACACCAATCCTGCTCCTTGCACCCACGCCTGCGGTTTACAGAAGCCTGCGCAGGCAACTTCGCGGCCTAACTCCTGAGTCCATCCTCGCGCCCGGTGGGCGCTTCCTCAGGGCCCTCCCGAGGCCGCTTGCGCGGCGGGTTTGCGCTTTCAACGGCGCGGAAGGTCGCGCGGTTCGCGCCACACCGCAGTTTGAGGTGAAGCCCGAACTGATGCCGGAGGCGAGTTCCGGGGCGAAGCCGGAGGCGAGTTCCGAGGGGAGTTCCGGGGCGAAGCCCGCGCGTCCGCCCACAAAGCCCCAACTGAGTCGCCGCCAGCTTCAGGTGCTGGAGCAGTTGCGACTCGGTTTGCCCAACAAGACGATTGCCTCGAGGCTGCACCTTTCCGAGGCCACGGTGAAGTCGCACGTGAGCGCGGTCCTTCGCATACTTGGTGCAGCCAACCGTACCGAGGCGATCTACAAGGCCGCTCGCGCGGACCTCGACTCGCGTCTGGCAATCCACACGGTCGAGGCCAGAATCACTGCAGCGCCGAGCCAGGTTGCAGTTGAGGGCCATTCGGAAAACAGCAGCCATCCCAGGATGGTGGCCCAGACCAGATCCAGGAACTTCACCGACTGGGTGGAGGAGATGTCGCTCACGCCGAAGGAGCGGGTGAGGCAATAGTGCCCTGCGCTTCCAAGGGCGCCGCAAACCACGAACCAGATCCATTGCGTCACAGAAAGCGGAGCCCACACCCACAGCGCAGCCGGCATGCTGAAAAGCGTCACGGTGATCGACTGCCAGACCACGATCACCTCAGGCCTGTCGTAGCGGGTGAGGACTTTGGTAAGCAGAAACGAGGCAGCAAACACCGGTGCACTCGCCAGCATCACCAGGTGGTAGATGCCGCTGTCGCCCGAGAGTTGAGGGCCCACCACAACCATCACGCCGGTCAGGCCCATCACGCCGGCCACCCAGCGATCCCAGCGCGCGGGTTCCTTCAGGAACCAGATCGCACCGATCATGATGAAGATCGGCCCGGTAAAGCCGATCGCCGTCATGTCGGCCAGCGGGATCCTCGGTAGCGCGATGAACCACAGGCAAAGGCCTAGCGTGTGGAGCGCACCGCGCCAGAACTGGCCGGTCCAGCGGGTTGGGTGATAGGCCACAAGCCCGGCGCGAAGGATCAGCGGAAGCATTACCGCCGCTCCGAACAGATAGCGAAGAAACTGCGCCTGCAGGGGGTGCATTTCGAGTGCCAGACCGCGCATCACTGCGTTGAGCACGGAAAAGATGAACCCGGCGAGGATTGTCCAGATCATTCCGCGCACCGTGGGATCGAGTCGACGCAGTCCGCGGGAGATGCGGCGCAACCTGAGGCGGGAGGCGCGCAGTGCGATCACGGCGCGTGAAGACGAGTCGTCGCTGGACAGCATTGTGTCTTGGCGTCCCGTAGGGGATTCGAACCCCTGTACTCACCGTGAAAGGGTGATGTCCTAGGCCTCTAGACGAACGGGACAGGCGTTGCGTTTCTCGCGCCGAGGCGGGCTCGACCCGGGAACGCCCTTGAGTATAGCGGAACCGCACCCGGATGGGCTGCTGCCACCCGGCTCTGAAGATGCTGACCCCGCTGACCCTGCCGACCCTGCTGACCCCGCTGACCCTGCTGACCCTGCCGACCCTGCTGACCCTGCTGACCCTGCTGCCGCTGCCGTCTCTGCCGTCTCTGACTCTGCTGCCGCCGCGGTCGGGTTCGGCGTGCCGGGCGGGAAGGTATCTGGTTGGTTCCAGGGCAGCAAATCGGATTTGCGGTACTGGGCCGGGGGAAAGCCTGCGAGCCAGGGGCAGAAAATCCGATCGCTCGGTCCTCAAGGGGATACAGGCAGGGTATTCTTCCAGCAGAAATCGGGCACTGGGCGGGACAGCCGCTGGTGCGCACCAGTGCCCCGGATTCCATGGACCGTTCGATACGAGGAGAGAGCAGGCATGCCACGCCAAAGACACGACGAGGGAGGCCCCCGGATCAATGTGCCGCACGCACAACTGAGGCGCAAACTCCTCTGGCAGACGGGCGCGCTGATAGGGGCCGGTGCGATGGGGTTTGCTCTTGCGCCTGCACCTTCGGCCCTTGCTCAAGGCACCTGGCCCGGTGGCAAGCCGATTCGGCTGATTTCGCCCTTTCCTCCCGGGGGTACCACCGATCAACTCGCGCGTCTGGTGGCGCAACCACTCTCGCAAGCGCTTGGCACCCAGGTCCTTGTGGAAAATCGACCCGGGGGAAACGGGTCGATCGGTACCCAGGCGGCTGCAAAGGCGCCGCCTGACGGGCTCACCTTCGTCTTTGTGTTCGACACCCACGGAACCAATCCCAGCCTCATTCCCAACATGCCCTTCGATACCCGCAATGACCTCGCTCCGGTCATGCTGATCGCAACCGGTGCGATGGTGATCGTGGCGCACAAATCGCAGCCCGAGCGAAGCTTTGCTGACCTGGTGAAAACCGCAAAGTCCTCCCCGGGGGGCGTGAACTACGGCACGATTGGAAGCGGCAGCCTCGCGCAACTCGCCATGACGAGCCTTTCTGCTCAGCTCAGGTTTCCGATGCAGCACATTCCCTATAAGGGTGGCGGGCCCTTGGTGCAGGACGCGATCGCGGGCCACGTCCCAATGGCAATGGCAACCACAGCGCTTTTCTCGCCCCACATCAAGTCGGGCACGCTTTTTCCGCTTGCGGTTACGTCTGCCCGGCGCGATCCAGTGATCCCGGAAGTCCCCACGATAGCCGAGCAGGGACTGCCGGGCTTCGAGGCATCGGCCTGGTGGGGTGTTTTTGCGCCCGCGAAAACACCCTCCGAGATTGTGGGGAGGATGAACAAGGAACTCGCCCGGATCTTTGCGGATCCAGCGGTGAAGGAGAGGCTCACGAATCAGGGCATGAACCTCACCTCGTCCCCGCCCGAGTTTCTCGGGAAGTTTCTCGACGAGCAGATCAGCCGCTGGGCGAAGGTGATCAAGGAACACGGGATCACCGCAGGAAGCTGAGCCGCTGGCAACGCGTTGTTGCGTCCGATCGCGCTCGAGGAAGCGCCGATCGATTCACCATGCAGCGTAGCGTGCTGCGGGTGTTGTCAAGGCGCGTTTTTGGGTCTCTGGCTGGCGACGTAGATCAGGAAGTGGTTGGCTTTTGGGATCCAATAACGGCAGGCCAACACCGCCGCAGTCCACCCACGCCTGCCCTCACCTGGTCAAGCCGTACACCAGCGACCCCAACCATTCGTGCAGAGCCGTCTGCCAGCGCAACAAGCTCTGGGCCAGCGAATATTCGGTCAGTGCAGTTGAATCTCCCGTGCGAAAGTCCACCGGGTACGGTGTGACCTTGCAGCCCACGGCCTCCAACTCAGCCATGCTGCGCGGCATGTGCCAAGCCGATGTCACCAGCAACCATGGCTGCTGGCAGCACTCGCCCAGCAGCTTGGCCACTCGCTGGGCATTCTCGCGGGTGGTGCGCGAGCCGTCTTCAAGGCGAACCCGAGCCATGTCCAGCCCCTGCTGCTGGTAGAACACCTTGGCCAGTTCAGATTCGGTCACGCCAGTGGTCAGCAGCCTGCCCTCCCCGCCCGAAAACACCAGCTCCAGCCTGGGGTATTGCCGCATCAGTCCCACGGGTACCGTCATGCGCTCGGCCGCCTCGCCCAGTGGCACCTGGCCATGGGCGGCAAAGCTGTCGGGATGGCCCACCGCGCCGCCCAGCACGATGATGCCGACATGGCGGTCGACTGCCTCGGCTGTCGGCACGGGGTAGCGGTTTTCCAGGGGGCGCAGCAAGGCGTCGGGAATGGCACGGAACCCCAGCAGACCCAGCACCGCCAGCCCACTCCAGAGCATGATCACCGCCAGCCTGCGCCCGCGCGCAAGGATCAGCAGCGCCAGCCCCCACCACAGTGCCAACCAGAACATGGGCTGGGTGATGGCAGACAGCAGTTTTGAAAGGAGAAACATCTGGTCAGCTCTTGTTATTTTCTAGAGTGCGACACCAAAAGAAGGAGTAGACCGACACCAGGCGAGCCTGTAAGGGCAGCGATGCCGCGACCCGATCGGGCGCTTCTCGATGCAGTGAAGCGTGAATACGGCAGCGATCAGGTTGGGGCGACATCGGCATCACCTCGTAGCTCGTGCTGCGACCACTGGCCTCTGACTTTTCCAATATCCCACGCTCGACCAGGTCGGAGATGTTGCGCAGAGCCGTATCTTGCGAGCACTTACCGATCGCCGCCCACTTGCTGCTGGCGAGCTTCCCGTCGAAGCCATCGAGTAAATTATTGAGCAGATTGATCTGCCGATCGTTCATCGGCACGCCCACCTGGTGTAGTGCTGCACTCTTGAAAAAACATAGATGACCCCATCTACGGAGCATTATCAAACCGGGATGAAGCACGACGATGCGAGTTGCCCCGACGATCACGCTGACGGAAGGCGAACGTGTGGAACTGACGAAGCTGGTCCGGTCCGGGCGCGCCAGCGTCACATGGCGCCGCCGGAGCATGCGCTGGTGTTCTGCTGCGACGAGAAAAGCCAGGTGCAGGCACTGGAGCGGACTCAGCCTGGGTTGCCGCTCAAAAAGGGGCGTGCCGAAACCATGACGAGGAACTACAAGCGCAACGGAACGACAACCCTGTTCGCTGCGATGAATACCCTGGACGGGAGGATCATCCGTGTCGAGAGGCCGCAAACAGCCGGACGTTGGCGTGCAGATCAACGGGCAGCGTCGTTGCGGCCTGCATGGCCTGCACCAGCCCGTCCTGCAGGTTGCACAAGTGCTGACCCGTGCGGATGACTTTTTCGAGCAAGCCCAACAACCAAGCAATGGCCGGATCCTCGTGAGATGCTTCGTCGGCACGTGTGACGATGACTTGTGATCCCCGCAGGTCAAACGCAACCTTGCCTCCGTAGTCCACGGCAAGGGTCTGAAAGCAGCCTTGCGGATGCCGAGGGCTTTTGTCAGTTCCCAACGGAGACCGCTTGGGAAACGCTGAAAAAATCAGACTTAAAACTTGACAACGCTATTTTCCGGTGCTACGATATGGGCATCACTCCATGAGGCCCGCCATGCTCACACAGTCCTCGTTCTCCGATCAGGAATACGCCGCCAAAGGCTACGTCACCCGCCGCGACCGGCTCCTGCGTGATCTCGATGCGGTCATACCCTGGG